>ENA-ORPH01000755-ORPH01000755.1-human-gut-metagenome-genome-assembly--contig:-NODE-755-length-34598-cov-4.885534_pt1 | contig 34598 bp, 28 predicted proteins | sample MGYA00242142_ERZ509074 | MGnify/ENA primary metagenome ERZ509074 (study PRJEB26280, sample SAMEA2338724) | human gut metagenome | biome: human gut; feature: human-associated habitat; material: faeces...
GGGGCAGAGAGCCACGCAGGGCACGGGGTTCTGCATTCCGCCGAGGCAGCGGTGGTGCAGTATGTGCTCCTCATAGTCATCCCGGAAGCCCGCGAGCCCGTCGGATACAAGGCGGGCGGCGTCGCGGCCGATGGCGCAGTCCGCAGAGTTATATATTACCCTGGCGGTGCGCTCGATTATGGATAGGGTCTCCATGGTAGCCTCCCCGTTGAGGACCTGCTCCAGAAGGGTGGCAAGCTGGCCTAAGCCTATGCGGCAGGGTACGCACTTGCCGCAGGTTTGCGCATGGCACAGCCTGAGAAAGCTGAGGGCGAGGTCGACTGGGCAAAGGCCCGGAGGGCTGGAAGCAATACGCCTTTCAACGTCCCTGTAAAGGCCGTCAATGACGGTCTGGGAACGACTGGGCGTCATGATGTCAAGTCTGCTCATTGTCGCTTCTCCTTATTAAAATTAAAGTGATGTTGGTACCATCAGTTGACAAGAGCACACAAGCCCTAAAGGCTTGTTTTGGTACGCTCCTGCGTTCTCGTCGCTTGTATTACATCCAGTAGTACTGCGCTCCTCGGCCTTGGATCGCCCTCAAAACAAGCTCTTTAGGGTCTTCGAGTTTTAGAAGCCAAAGAGTATGGCAGAACAAGGAGGACGAGTGCAGAAATACTGGTTGTATTTCAAATGAGGACGACACAGTTATGCCGTGCTGTTTGGCTTATAAAACCTTGTGTGTCCTTGTCAACTGATGGTAAGGGCGAGTGAAATACGGTGCGAATGATTTTGCATAAAAGGATAAACTTTCACCCATTAGTATTGTAGTAGCGGTGAGACGGGTTTGTAAAGTATAAATTTTGCAAATGCATAAAATCACAATATTTAAATATTTAATGATATTTCCAATACTATAAAAAACGCCGGTGACGATGCCGACGCTCAAATTTCAGCCATGAATATTTTTCGTCTTGTAATTGCAAAAAACGATCTCTATTTAGGGTTGTTTGAAAGGGTCACACAGATGTGACCGACGCAGAAAAGCATCGAGAATACTACCAGCGGCCACTGCCTGAGTGTTACGCCGCAGAGCAGGAACAGACAGCATGGTATTATGGCAAGGGCCAGAGCCTTTTTGCGGGAGGGGGATCTGCCGTAGAGTATCCAGAAGATAAAATACGCGAGAAGCAGCAGAGCGCTGCCAAAGAGGTATATAAGGAAATCCTCTACCGATCCGAAGCCGAACTTATCCAGACCTATGCAGATTATCATCAGAACAAGGCAGCCGTAGCGGCCTATCGGCTCAAGTATGTTGATGAACCTGCTTTTGCACCTGTTCTCCATATTACGGTGCCTGAGAGCGAATATCACGTTGGGTATCATCATAAGCAGTATTATAGCCATGCCCCAGGGGTTGAGCATTCTCGGAAGGGCGGAGGTAACGAATATGGCGGTGGGGCCGTCCGCCCCACCTATTATGCCGGCATTTGACATTTGCAGCTTTCTCCTTTAAAATTATTATTTTCTGTTCAGAACCACCGGCACAGGCGCGTCGGGGGTCATGCTGTCCTCAGTCACTTTACAGTCTACCGCGCAGACGCGGACGCCTGCTGCCACGGCTTCGCGCAGGGCTTGACCAAAGGCCGGATGGGTAACGTCGTTGGGCATGACAAGCTTTGCCAGCTTCATCTGCACTATAAAAAGCAGGCAGGCCTCATAGCCCGCTCTTGCCCAGGCGGCGAGGTGCTTCAGGTGCTTTACACCCCGCTCCGTTGGGGCGTCCGGGAATAACGCCGTGGCTCCCTCAAGCAGCGTTACTCCCTTGACTTCCATTAATACCGGTTTTCCGCCGCCGTGTTCTATGTAGAAGTCCAGCCGGGAATCGCCGAGGGAGTACTCCGGCTTTATAAGCTCCGCGTCCGGATACAGCGTATATATGTATTCCGCCGCGGCCTTGTTGGGGGCCTGGCTGTCAATGTTGATCAGCTGTCCGTCCCGGTAAACTGCAATAAGGTCGTAGCTCGTCTTCCTGGCAGAACCGCCGGGCTTCGTGAGCACTACCGTGGAACCCGGTATAAGCAGCTCTTTGCAGCGGCCGGTGTTCTTTACGTGAACCGCTTCGGCTTTTCCGTCGATTGCCACCATGGCTACGAATCTGTTGGGGCGGGAAAGGAAACGGGCTGTTTTTGTATTTGAATACCTCATAATCAAAAATTATAAATCGGAGGGGGGATCATTTCAACAGCTTTTGATACAGCTTGGCGGACGGTATCCGCACAAAGCTAAAAAAACCATAAGCGGGAATGATGACAGGCGCGTCTGCGATAATAAACTTATGAGTATTTTTTATCAATAAAACATAAAAAAGCTATTGCCAAAACCTTTGATAACGATATAAAATATAGACGAAATCAATAGATGATACCGATTGGCGATAACAGGAAAAGGGATAAGGAAAGGACTAAAGAAAAAAGGATCGATATCGGGCCTGCGGGTCGAGAATGACATAAAGCGGTTGATGAATGCAGGAGATTCCGCCGTAACTTGGCGGAGGCCGAAGGAATAAGCGGCGCGCATTGCCGGTGCGCTGTGAATATCTCAGGCAAAAAGACTGTGTTCTGACGGAACTCTGGAAAGCGAGGGCACCGAAGGAGCAACCTGTAACGGTATGAAAAACAGGGAATCTCTCAGGTTAATAAACAGAGGGCAGGCAGCATATTCGGTATGTTGTTAGCCCTCTGTATTTTATTTGGGGGGCGGAAAGGGAGCAATAATGCGCAGCGGTCATGATTACCTGCTGATAACCAACAATCCCCTTGTGGTAAAGTGCATGGGCGACTGCTATCCCATAGAATTCGTAGACGGCGGATACAGGGACGTGCTCGTGAAGGTACGCGATCTGGTATACATAGGACATACCCTGTACACCCACCCGCTTGCGGGCAGCGTAAAGCCTAACGAGACGATATACCGCTCCATAGCGGTATCGAAAAGCCCGCACACCTTTTCGGCGGAGCAGGCGGAGATGATGTCCAACAGCATCATAGCCTATGATAAATTCCCCCCTAAAAGGCGCATACTTACAGATGAGCTTTTGAAGGATTTTCAACTGGTTGACTATACCTTGATCGCAGGCGCCATGGAATTTGACGCGGCGGCGGGTTTAGCAAAATAGAACATCATTCCCAAATAAGAATAAGAAAAGGAGGTGTTTTCTTTGAAATTGGAACTTGGATTCATAGAGATCAAGGACATTCAATTCTCAAAGGAATCAAAGCTTGAAAACGGCATTCTCTTCGTAAACGCTGACGAGGCCAAGAATTTCGTTTTCGGAGACGACGACGTTAAGGCCTGTGTAAAGGACGCTCATTTTGACATTGCCAAACCCGGCGAGAGCGTGCGCATCACCCCGGTCAAGGACGTAATCGAACCCCGTGTTAAGGTCGAGGGCCCCGGCGGCGAATTCCCCGGCGTCATCGCCAAGGTAGACACCGTAGGCTCCGGCAAGACTCATGTGCTCCGCGGCATGGCAGTCGTTACCGCCGGTAAGATCGTTGGCTTCCAGGAGGGCGTTATCGATATGACCGGCCCCGGCGCCGACTACACCGCTTTCTCCAAGCTGCTGAACCTGGTACTGGTATGTGAGCCTGTAGCGGGCGTACATCAGCATGAGTATGAGCACGCCGTGCGTATCGCCGGCCTCCGCGCCGCCACCTATATCGGCGAGCTGGGCCGCAATGTGACTCCCGATTCCACCAAGGAATACGAGACCCTCGGCATCAAGGAAGGCATGCAGAAGTGGCCCGACCTGCCCCGTGTAGCGTATGTCCATATGCTCCAGAGCCAGGGCCTGCTCCATGACACCTACGTATACGGCGTAGACGCCAAGAAGAGCCTTACCACCATCATCAACCCCACCGAGACCATGGATGGCGCTATCATCAGCGGCAACTGCGTCTCTGCCTGCGATAAGAACACCACTTATCATCATCAGAACAACCCCGTGGTGGCAGACCTGTTTGAGCAGCACGGCAAGACCATCAACTACGTGTGCAATATCATCACCAATGAGAACGTATACCTGGCTGATAAGATGCGCTCCTCCGACTGGACGGCAAAGCTCTGCCGCCTGCTGGATCTTGACGGCGTTATCGTATCTCAGGAAGGCTTCGGCAATCCTGATACCGACCTTATCATGAACACCAAGAAGATCGAGCTTCAGGGCGTAAAGACCACCATCATCACCGATGAGTATGCCGGTCAGGACGGCAAGTCCCAGTCCCTGGCAGACGCCGATCCTCTGGCAGACGCGGTAGTAACCGGCGGCAATGCCAACCAGGTAATAATCCTGCCCAAGATGGACAAGGTCATCGGTACGCTGGAGGATATCGACAGGATAGCCGGAAGCCATGCGGGTTCCCTGCGTCCTGACGGCACCATCGAGGCCGAGATACAGGTCATCACCGGCGCTACTAACGAGATGGGCTTCGGCTATCTCAGCGCAAGGTAATAAGGAAGGAGGCCAAATCCATGAGTTATCGTGTAGTTCATTACATCAACCAGTTCTTCGCCAACATCGGCGGTGAAGAAATGGCTCACATAGCCCCCGAGATTCGTGAGGGCTTTGTAGGCCCCGGCATGGCTTTCAATCAGGCATGGAAGGGCGAGGCTGAAATCGTAAAGACAATCATCTGCGGCGACTCCTACTATGCGGAGCATGAAAAGGACGCCAAGGCTCAGATCCTCGAGTGGGTCAAGGCCGAGAAGCCCGATATGTTCATCGCGGGTCCCGCCTTCAACGCAGGCCGTTACGGCTATGCCTGCGCCAACATAGCCCTCGCGGTACAGGAAGAGCTGGGCATCCCCGTTCTTACCGGTATGTACGTCGAGAACCCCGGCGCAGACCTGAAGAACAAGGTCCTCATCTATGAGACCGCCAACAGCGCCGCCGGCATGCGTAAGGCTGCTCCCGGCATGGCAAAGCTGGCCCTCAAGCTCATGAAGGGCGAGGAGATAGGCGCTTCCTGTGAGGAAGGCTATATGCCCAACGGCATCCGTAAGAACTTCTTCGAGAAGGAGCGCGGCTCCAAGCGCGCCGTGAATATGCTGCTCAAGAAGCTCAACGGCGAGCACTTCGTGACCGAGTATCCCATGCCCTCCTTCGACCGCGTGGCCCCCAATCCCGCCATCAAGGATCTGAGCAAGGCTACCATAGCCCTGTGCACCTCCGGCGGTATCGTACCCAAGGGCAACCCCGACCACATCGAGTCCTCCTCCGCTTCCCACTATGGCGAGTACAGCCTGGACGGCTTCGATAAGCTCTCCTCCGCCGATCACGAGACCGCTCACGGCGGCTACGATCCCGTATACGCCAATGAGGATCCCAACCGCGTACTGCCCGTAGACGTAATGCGCGAGTTTGAGCGCGAGGGCAAGATCGGCAAGCTGCACAACCTGTATTATGCCACCGTCGGTAACGGCACCGCCGTCGCATCCGCGAAGGCTTTCGCCGCCGAGTACGCACAGAAGCTCAAAAAGGCCGGCGTTGACGGCGTAATTATGACCTCTACCTGAGGCACCTGCACTCGTTGCGGCGCAACGATGGTAAAGGAAATCGAGCGTGCGGGTATCCCCGTAGTTCATATGTGTACTGTAACTCCTATATCCATGACGGTCGGCGCGAACCGTATAGTTCCCACCATCGCCATACCTCACCCCCTGGGCAACCCCAGCCTCTCCCATGACGAAGAGTACGCTCTGCGCAAGAAGCTGGTCAACCGCGCCCTTGAGGCCCTGACCACCGAGGTCACCGGCCAGACCATCTTCGAGGTCTGATCAATATACTATAAATAGTATAATCGCTGGATCCTCTCCCGGTTCCCTCAGAGAATCGGGAGAGGGTTGTTCGAAGGGGCGCTGCCTCTCAACGGAAAAGGCGGTAAACAAAATTTTGAACAAAATCCTGATTTTTATATGCAAATATGAACAATAAGGCAGAAGTGTCACTTGTTTTATTTGACGTAAGGCCTTATAATGATAAACGGATCAGATTTCATATTTGAAATAGCGGTGATTGTGCGCAGAATGTATTTACTAAGGCGCGGATGACTGTATGAAAGCGACTATTAAACAAGGAGAGTACTTGTTATGAGCAAAATATACGATGTAATAGTACTGGGAGCTGGCCCCGCAGGGCTTACCGCCGGTCTGTACGCCGGACGCAGCAGACTGTCCACCCTTATAATCGAAAAGGGCCAGGACGGCGGCCAGATCGCCATCACAAACGAGATCGAGAACTACCCCGGCCAGCAGCTTGAGGGCGAATCCGGCCCCAGCCTTATCGCGAGGATGACCGAGCAGGCCAAGAAGTTCGGCTGCGAGAGGGTGAGCGACACTATAAAGTCCGTGGACTTCTCCGGCAAGACCAAGAAGCTGGTGGGCACCAAGGGCGAATATGAGGCCAGGACCGTCATCATCGCCACCGGCGCACATCCCCGTCCCATAGGCTGCAAGAACGAAGAGCAGTTCGTAGGCAAGGGCATTTCCTTCTGCGCCACCTGCGACGCCGCCTTCTTCGAGGATTTCGAGGTGTATGTGGTCGGCGGAGGCGACGCTGCCGTTGAGGAGGCCATGTACCTTACCAAGTTCGCACGCAAGGTGACCATTATACATAGAAGAAACGAGCTTCGCGCCGCCAAGTCCATTCAGGAAAAGGCATTCAAGAACGAAAAGCTTCATTTCATGTGGGATCACGTCGTTGAAGAAGTGGACGGCGATGGAATGCTGAGCAAGATGATCGTAAAGAACACCAAGACCGGGGAACTGACCACTATCGAGGCGGACGAGGACGACGGCATATTCGGCCTGTTCGGCTTCATTGGCCTGCTGCCCAACAGCGATCTGTTCCAGGGCATAATAGATATGGAGAACAACTATATCCTGACCGACGACAACATGCACACCAACATTGAGGGCGTGTTCGCCGCAGGGGATATCCGCAAGAAGTCCCTCCGTCAGGTAGTCACCGCAGCTGCCGACGGCGCAATAGCCGCCATGCAGGCTGAAAAGTACATAGCCGATTTAAACTAAAAATAAATACAAGGAGATAAAAAATCATGCTGGAAGTAGATAAGACCACGTTCGAAGCAGAAGTGCTTCAGGCTCCCGGTAAGGTAGTAGTAGACTTTTATGGCGATGGCTGCGTACCCTGCGCCGCCCTCATGCCCCATGTACACGAGTTTGCAGAGAAGTACGGCGCAACTCTCAAGTTCTGCGCCCTCAACACCACCAAGGCCCGCCGCCTGGCGATAAGCCAGAAGATACTCGGCCTGCCCGTTATCGCGGTATACGAGAACGGCGAGATGATCGATTCCTGCGTTAAGGACGACGCCACCCCCGAAAACGTAGAGGCCATGATAAAGAAGTACGCCTGATCGCGTACACGCAAAAGCGTTAGGTAGCCCCAAAGGGCTGTCTATATAGGTAAAATTTTGAGAAAGGAGATAAGGTTATGAGCATTTTAGTCGGTAAGAAATGCGTGATCATAGGCGACCGCGACGGTATACCGGGACAGGCGATAGCTGCCTGCGCTGAATCCGCTGGCGCAGAGGTAGTATTCTCCTCCACCGAGTGCTTTGTCTGAACGGCCGCAGGCGCAATGGATCTGGAAAACCAGAAGCGCGTCAAGGAATTCGCCGAGCAGTATGGCCCCGAGAACGTAGTAGTTCTCCTGGGCGCAGCTGAGGGCGAGGCTTCCGGACTCGCTGCTGAGACGGTCACCAACGGTGACCCCACCTATGCAGGTCCGTTGACAGGAGTCCAGCTTGGACTTACGGTTTATCACGTATGTGAGCCTGAGGTAAAGGCAGAATTTGATCCCGACGTTTATGACGAGCAGGTCAGCATGATGGAGATGGTCCTCGATGTTGACGATATCATCAATGAGATGAGCGCTATCAGGGAGCAGTACTGCAAGTATCTCGACAAGTAACGCATACGGGGAGGCGATAGCTTTGTCCTACCGCCTCCTTTTTTAGAATAAAGTTTATTTCTTTTATATATAAAATAAAAGCAAGGAGCAAAGCAATGAAAAGCGTAATCAAAGGAGCGGGCTATATTCTGGTACACACCCCGGATATGGTCATTCATAACGGCACCACCCAGACCACCGAGCGCATAGTGAACCCCGAAAGCGAATACCTTAAGGAGCTGCCCGGTCATATAAGGAGCTTTGAGGACGTGCTTTCCTACTATCCCAACCAGGTCTATATCGGCAACGTCACCCCCGATGAGCTTGCTGAAGTACCCCAGCCCTGGTGCGACAAGGTATGCCCCAAGAACGGCCGCTTCGGTCAGTTCGGTCAGATGATGCCTCAGGAGGAGTTCCTTCTTCTCATGCAGGCCTGCGACGTGTTTGAACTGGTATATCTTGACAAGGATTTCGTAGCGGAGAACAAGGCGAAGCTTGCGGAAAACCACCTCATTGACGAGACCGTAATGGCCCGCGTGAACGACGGCATAGAGCTCTCCGAAATAGAGCGGCTGGTGTCAGAGGAGCACAGCGAGGGACTGTATCACCACGACAAGCTGGTAGGCTGCGTAAAGCGCGCCCATGACATAGACGTCAATCTCTCCGCCCATGTAATGCACGAGAACATCGCGGATAAGGCCTCCAGCGTTCTTGCGCTTCTTGCGGCAGTAAAGAATGCCGGCATAGCAAAAGAGGATGTAGAATATGTGATAGACTGCGCAGAAGAGGCCTGCGGCGATATGAACCAGCGCGGCGGCGGCAACTTCGCAAAGTCGGCGGCTGAAATAGCCGGCCTCAGCAACGCCACCGGTTCCGACTGCCGCGGCTTCTGCGCCGCGCCCGCCCACGCCATGATAGAGGCAGCAGCCCTCGTGGCTTCCGGCGCATATAAGACCGTTGCCGTGACCGCCGGCGGCTGCACCGCAAAGCTTGGCATGAACGGCAAGGATCACGTTAAGAAGGACCTGCCCATACTTGAGGATATGCTGGGCGGGTTCTCCGTAATAGTCACTCAGGACGACGGCGTAAGCCCAGAGATCAACCTGGACATATTGGGCCGTCACAGCGTGGGCACCGGATCCGCCCCCCAGGCCGTAATAGGCTCCCTTGTGACCGATCCCCTGGAGAGGAACGGTCTCAAGGTCACTGACATCGACAAATTCTCCCCCGAGATGCAGAACCCTGATATAACCAAGCCCGCAGGCGCAGGAGACGTACCTCTTGCCAACTATAAGATGATAGCCGCCCTCGCCGTAAAGAAGGGTGACCTTCAGAAGGCAGATCTGGCCAAGTTCACAGTTGAGCACGGCTTTACCGGCTGGGCTCCCACTCAGGGCCATATTCCCAGCGGCGTACCCTGCATAGGCCATGTGCGCAACGCCATAATGGACGGCAAGATGAAGAAGGTAATGGTAATAGGCAAGGGATCTCTGTTCCTCGGCCGCATGACCAACCTGTTCGACGGCGTATCCTTCGTTATCCAGGCCAACTCCGGCGCAGAGAAAGCGGCGGGCGTAAGTGAGGAAGAGATCAAGAAGATGATCGCCAAGTCCATGAAGGAGTTTGCAGCCGCTCTCCTCGCAAGCGAAGAAGAGTAAAGGGGGTAAACCCATGAGCATGGAGAAAAAGATAATCGCCAAGGCCTTTATGGAAATGGCGGAAGGCCTGGAAAGCGGCAGCTTCGGCGTTAAGCCCAGAATAGCCCTTACCGGCATGGGCAGCGAGCACGGCGAAGAGAACGCCATGCAGGCTGCGGTCATGGCAGCGGCCCGGGGCGTAGACGTATATTACATAGGCTCTCTGGAGCATGAAGGCATAACCACAATACATGTGGCAGACGACGAGGAAGGCCACAAGAGAATGGAGGAGATGGTGGAAAAGGGCGAGGTGGACGGCGCAGTCACCATGCATTTCCCCTTCCCCATCGGCGTATCCACCGTGGGCCGCGTAGTAACCCCGGCCAAGGGCAAGGAGATGTTCGTTGCCAACACCACGGGCACCAGCAGCGCCGACCGCATAGAGGGCATGATAAAGAACGCGGTCTACGGCATCATAGCAGCCAAGGCCTGCGGCGTAAAGGAGCCTACACTGGGCATACTCAACGTGGACGGCGCACGCCAGACCGAGATGGCGCTTAAGGAGCTTCAAAAGAACGGCTACGACTTTAAGTTTGCAGAATCCGCAAGGGCGGACGGCGGCGCGGTCATGCGGGGCAACGACGTTTTGCAGGGCACTCCCGACGTAATGGTGATGGATTCCCTCACGGGCAACGTCATGGTAAAGATGCTCTCCAGCTTCACCACCGGCGGCAGCTTCGAGGCCTCCGGATACGGCTATGGCCCCGGCATAGGAGAGGGCTACGACAAGCTCATAATGATAGTATCCCGCGCTTCCGGCGCGCCGGTAATAGCCAACGCCCTTGAATACGCAGCGCAGCTCATCCGGGGCAAGGTATTCGACGTTGCCAGGGCGGAGTTTGCCAAGGCCGAGAAGGCCGGCCTGTCCAAGATACTGGCCGCCCGCAAGGCAGCCGCCAAGCCTGCGGCCGAGGCAGAGACGGTGACCGCTCCCCCCGCAGAGCCCTGCACAGCCTCTATCCCCGGCATCGAGGTCATGGATCTTGAGGACGCGGTACAGGCCCTCTGGAAGGCAGGCATCTACGCAGAATCCGGCATGGGCTGCACCGGCCCTCTGGTAATGATGAGCGAAGCCAACCACGAAAAGGCTCTTGAGATACTCAAGAAGGCCGGGTATGTTGGCTAAGGGAGATATGATATGAAGGTAAATGACGTTATAGAAAAGGTGGAAAAGGACCTAACTACTGAAGAACTGGTCGACCTTATCGCCAACCATAACCGTCAGGTAGACCTGATATTCGCCGAGAAGAAGACGGACGAGGACGGCTACCTCACATGGGATCTGGAGAACTGGACCAGCGTTGACGGAAAGCGCTTTATCCGAAGCTACGGTCTTGAGGGCCGTATGCTGTCCGATTACAGCGGCTATAACAAGTACGACCTCAAGGGCTGCTTCCTGCCCGAGACCGCCAAGGAAGTAAGGCTCAACTGATCCAAAAAGCAGCAAAGCGCCCCGGATTTTTTCGGGGCGCTTTTGCAATGCGCTTTTACAGGCCGTATATTTCAGAGTACTTGTTCTCGAGGTAATCGGCATAGCAGGTGGGGTCGAACTTGCCGCAGACGGACTCGAACAGCGCCATGGGATCCTTCATGCAGCCGTATTTCCAGATCTTATCCTCCATCCAGCGGTTTATTTTGCAGAGCTCGCCCGCGCTTAAGGCCGCCTTCACGTCGAAATCGCGGTTCATCTCCTTGTAGTACTGCGCGCCGTAGGCGGAGCCTATGGCATAGGAGGGGAAGTAGCCTATGTTGCCGTTTGCCCAGTGGGAATCCTGCAAGACGCCGAGCTTATCCGAGGGCACGTCCACGCCGAGGTATTCCTTATAGAGCCTGTTCCACTCATGGGGCAGGTCGTGCGCGGTGATGCTGCCGTCGATCATGGCCCGCTCCAAGCGGTAGCGTATCATTATATGCAGGCAGTAGGTAAGCTCGTCCGCCTCCAACCGTATGAGGGAGGGGGAGGACTTGTTTATCATGCGGTAGAACTCCTCGTCGGATACGCCGTCAAGCAGCGGGCTGAATTCCTTCTTTACAAAGGGGAAGATGAGGCTGCAGAACTCCCTGCTTCTGCCGATTATATTCTCATAGAAGCGGGACTGGCTCTCGTGCATCGCCATGGACGCGCCGCGGCCGAGATTGGAGCAGGCCAGCTCGTCGCCGGTATGCAGCTCATACAGCGCGTGGCCGCCCTCGTGTATTACGGAATACAGGGAGGCGGCGAAATTGTTTTCATAGTAGTGTGTGGTTATACGCACATCGTACTTGGAAAAGTCGGTGGTGAAGGGATGCTCGGTCTCCCCCAGTATGCAGTGATCCCTGTCGATGCCCATCACGTCCATGAGGTAACTCGAAAGCTCCTTCTGCTTTGCAATGGGGAAGCTCTGGCGAAGGGGCGCGTCGTTTACCCTGTCGCCATGCTCGACGACCTTGTGCATAAGCGGTACGAGGCGCTTTTTGAGGGTATCGAAGAAAGCGTCGCAGGCTGATGCGGTAAGGCCGCGCTCAAAGTTATCCAGCATGGTATCATAGGGGCGCTTGTCCGGCTCCATATAGAGCGCCATGCGCTTCGTGCTGTCGAACATCTTCTGGAGGTAGGGCTCGAACATGGAAAAGTCGTCCTTCACCTTTGCCTCGTGCCATACGCTGTCCGCCTCGCTGCAAAGCTGCTGGTGGGCCACGAATTCCTCGATGGGTACCCTGTGGGTACGCTCGTAATCCCTGTAAAGCTCGCTGGCCTTGCGGCGGGTCACGGGGTCGAGCTCGTCGGAATGCGCCATGAGGCATTCCAGCATTTCGATGGATTCCTTAGCGGTGGTATGCTCATAGCTTATGCGGGAAAGCTCGCCCAAGGTTATGGCGCGTACCCCCGCAGAGCCCTTGGGGGCCGTCGTCGCGCCGTCATAGTAGATGAGCCCGGAAGCATGGTACAGGGCAAAGCTTCGCTTTTCGTATTCCTTGAGCTTTTGCAGTGCAGTATTGAGTTCCATTGTGTACTCCTTTATATATATGTTATTCTGTGACCCGTTCGCCGGGCCGCACTATGCGGACTATGCTTTCTTTTGGTATTTCCCATATGTTGCCGCAGAGGGTAGGGGAGGCCATGTTCACATCGAACACCCGGCTCCAGCTTTCTTCTATGCGGCGCATCTCGTCCGGAAATTTATTGGCGTAGCGTCCCTCAAAAAACTCAAAGCCGTTAGTAAAGCCGCAGTCGGCAAGGTGCTTCTTGTAGGCCTTTTCGTCTTCGGGCGAGGCTGGCAGGTAGTGGTGGTTCAAAACATAGTCCCACTTGCCGTCGTCGAAGTATATCACTTTTTCCTTCGGGATATCCACCACGTATACTACGGTGCCGGGCTCGGGGGGTAGGCAGCGGCCGGTCTCAACTGCGCACCATATGGGAAGCTCCGCATAATCGGGCTTAGGCACGAGCTTTGCAGCCTCGCGTGCGAACCAGTCATAGCAGTCGAGATAGTGCTTTGCCATGTCTCCGAAGTGGAGCTGTACATATACGCGCTGGTTAAGTATCCTGCCGCCGTGCTCAAGCATCAGCAGCGTCTTGTCGTTTTGCCGGGTGTAAAGGCGAACGGTATCCCCTGCCATACGTTAGACCTCCGTGCATTATTCTGCCTTCATTATAGCACAAGCGCGGGCGCTGAGTTGTGAAAACATGGCAAAATCCACCATGGCAAAGTCTTGCATACCCTTGGAAAAGCTGCGGATACTATGAAAACAAAGCAAAGATTACCACACCACAGGAGGAACCATGAAAGCGACAGGAATAGTGAGGCGAATAGACGAGCTGGGCAGGGTAGTTATACCCAAAGAGATACGGAGGACGCTGCGTATACGGGAGGGCGACCCCCTTGAGATATTCACGGACAGGGAAGGGGAGGTAATACTCAAAAAATACTCGCCCATAGGCGAGCTGGGGGATTTTGCCAGAGAATACGCGGAATCGCTGCATCAATCCCTCAACCGCACCACGCTTATATGCGATAAGGATACCGTAATAGCGGTATCCGGCGGCAGTAAAAAGGAGCTTATGGAGCGGCCCATACATGAGGACGTGGAACGCTGCATGAAGGAGAGGGAAAAGCTGGTGATAAACAAGGGGCAGTGTGAGATGCAGGGCATAATAGACGGCGAGGATCCTGAGAAATACACTGCAGAAGTGATAGTGCCGATACTCTGCGCCGGCGACGCAATAGGCGCGGTAGTGATGGTAAGCCGGGAGCCGGGGGATATGGTAGGTGATACCGAGCTGAAGGTATGCGAGACCGCCGCCAACTTCATGGGGAAGCAGATGGAAAATTGAAATAGATAAAGCGGGCACAGCGCCCGCTTTTTGCTTGGGTAAATATCACTGGTTGGCGATATCCAGATAGGAGTATAGGGTGTACTTGCTGATGCCGAAGTACTTGGCTATCTTGTCGCCGCTCTTGGTTATGAGCATGGCGCCCGCATCGTTGAGGAAGCGTATGGCCTTAACCTTGTCGTCCTTGTTCATCATGGCAACCGGGCGGCCAATGAGCTGTACCGACTGCTCGAGGAGATCGTCCAGCAGCTCGTTCACGTTGGTGGGTATGCGCTCCGGTTCCCCTCCCGGGTTGTTTTGCACTATGGCGTTTATGACGGACTGCGTCATCATAAGCTCAGTCATGTCGTAGTTTATGGCGAATACGCCTGTGACCCTGCCGTCTTCGTCCTTTATGTATATAGTGCTAGAGCGGAGAATGCGGCCGTCGTGGGTCTTGGTAAGGTAGTTGTAGTGGTCGGGGATATCCTTGCGTCCGTCCCGCATGGCCTCAAGAACCACATGGCTGGGGCCGGCCTTGGCGCTGCGCCTTGAAACGTGGCCGTTTTCTATGTAAAGTATCATATCCTCCGGGCTTTCGCAGGTGAGGTCGTATATTACGACCTCGCAGTTGCTGCCGAACTGTGCGGCTATGGCAGCGGCTATGCGCTTTAGAAGACCTACGGTGAGATTCTGCATTTATTCCTCCTGAAACGCCGCCAGATAACGGCAAAACAAAGATATATTTACTATACCATACATTGGCGCGGGGCAAAAGCGAAAAAGATTTTGTTTCCGGCTGAAAAATTTTTGGTCATCGGGCAAAAAAGCTATTGCCTATACGATGTTAAGCATGATAAAATAATAGCACAAACAGTAAGGCATATCGGAAGCTGTAAGGAAGTGCTTCGCGCGCGGGCTTAAAACAAATCGTGTTTTAGTCGGCGCGTTTTTATCATTATCAGTCATCAGGCATTCTTAAAAAGAGGAGGAAAAATATGTATCTCATAGCGAACGGTAAGGTTATAACCAGGGACGATGCAATGCCCTATATAGAAAATGGCGGCGTAGTCGTAGAAGGAACCAAAATAATAGAGCTGGGCGAGACGGCAGCCCTAAAGGCAAAGTACCCCGATGCGGAGTTCATAGACGCTAAAGGCAACGTAATAATGCCCGCATTCATAAACGTGCATTCCCATATCTATTCCGCCCTTGCCCGCGGTCTCTCTATAAAGGGCTATAACCCCACCAACTTCTATGAGATACTGGATGGCATGTGGTGGGCCATAGACCGCAATCTGGATCTGGAAGGGACCCGCTACAGCGCATACACCACCTTCATAGACAGCATAAAGACCGGCTGCACTACTCTGTTCGACCATCACGCCAGCTTCTGCGAAATACCCGGCAGCCTTTTCACCATTGAGGAAGTAGCCAAGGAGCTGGGCGTCCGCGCCTGCCTCTGCTATGAGGTCAGCGACCGGGACGGGGAGGAGAAGTGCGACCTGGCCATCAGGGAGAACGGCGACTTCATACGCCACTGCGCCAGGGAGAAGAACCCCATGATAAGCGCAATGTTCGGCGGCCACGCCCTCTTCACAATATCCGACAGGACCTTTGAGAAAATGGTAAAGGAAAACAACGGCATGACCGGATTCCATATACACGTGTCCGAGGGCATGAACGACGTTTACGATACCGCCTACAATTACGGCACCCGAAGCGTGAACCGCCTGCTGAACAACGGCATACTCGGTCCCAAGACCATGCTGGGCCACTGTATACACGTGAATCCCGCCGAGATGGACATTATCAGGGAGACCGGCACAATGGTATGCAACAATCCCGAATCCAACATGGGAAATGCCGTAGGCTGCGCGCCCGTGCTGCAGATGATAAAGAAGGGCATAACCGTTGGCCTTGGCACAGACAGCTATACCTTCGATATGCTGGAGAGCCTGAAGGTCGCCCTGATAATACAGCGCCACAACGCCTGCATGCCAAACGTAGCATGGTGCGAGGTCACCGATATGCTCTTTAAGAACAACCGCAAAATCGCAGCAAAGTACTTTGACGCGCCTCTCGGCATACTCAAGCCCGGCGCTGCCGCCGACGTTATCGTCATGGACTATAAGTGCTTCACTCCCTTCTCCGATGCAAACATAGACGGCCATATGATATTCGGCATGACAGGCCGCCAGTGCGAGACTACCATGTGCAACGGCAAGCTGCTCATGAAGGATCGCCAGCTCATCGGCATAGACGAGGAGGCCATGAACGCCCGCACCATGGAAGCTTCAAAGAAGCTTTGGAGCAGGCTGAACGGCTAAAAGAGAATAATACATACGGAGGTGTAAATCATGAGCGAAAGAATGACTCCCATACCCTTTAAGCAGCTTATGACCTGGATAAAGGAGGAGCACGACAACTTCGGCACCGTCTTCGGCGTAAACGCGCCCTATGTAAAAAAGAACGGCAAGACCCTTCCCCTGTTCAAAGAAAAGCTGGAGACCCCCTTCGGCCCCGCCGCAGGCCCGAACACCCAGCTTGCACAGAATATAGTGGCCGCATACTATGCCGGCGCCCGCTTCTTTGAGCTCAAGACTGTACAGAAGATGGACGGCGACGACCTTGCCGCCTGCATCAACCGCCCCTGCATATGGACCAAGGACGAGGGCTACAACTGCGAGTGGTCCACCGAGCTGTATGTTCCCCAGGCCTTTGACGAGTACGTCAAGGCTTGGTTCGCAATACGCATAATCAGCAGGCTTTACGGCCTGGGCGCCGAGGACGGCTTCATGTTCAACGCAAGCGTCGGCTACGACCTGGCGGGCATAAAGACCCCGAAGATGGATAAGTTCATCGAGGGCATCAGGGACGCCTCCAACATTCCCATATTCAGGGAGTGCATGGAGGTGGGCTGCGAGCTGTTCCCCGAGCTTGACGGGTACATCAGGGCGACTCCCTCCCGCATCTGCGACGGCGTGACGGTATCCACTCTCCACGGCTGCCCCCCCAACGAGATAGAGGCCATAGCCTCCTACCTCATAACCGAAAAGCACCTCAATACCTTCGTAAAGTGCAATCCCACCATACTGGGCTATGAGTTTGCGCGCTCAAGGCTCGACTCCATGGGCTATGACTACATTGCCTTTGACGACAGGCACTTCCGCGAGGACCTCCAGTATAAGGACGCCGTTCCGATGTTCCACAGGCTCAAGGAGCTGGCGGAAAAGAACGGCCTGGAGTTTGGGCTGAAGCTCTCCAACACCTTCCCGGTGGACGTAAAGGCAAACGAGCTGCCCAGCGAGGAGATGTACATGAGCGGCCGCGCTCTGTATCCCCTGACCATAGAGATGGCCAACCGTTTTGCAAACGAGTTCAAGGGCGCGCTTCGCATATCCTACAGCGGCGGCGCAGACTTCTTCAACATAAAGCAGCTGTTTGAGGCGGGCATATGGCCCATAACCATGGCTACCACCATACTGAAGCCCGGCGGATACGGACGCATGGTGCAGCTGGGCGAGCTGCTTGACGAGTGCGAGTTCAAGCCCTTCGCAGGCGTGGACTACAAGGCTGTGGCCAGGCTCTCCGCGGAGGCCCCCTCCAACTTCCACTATATTAAGCCCATAAAAGAAGCGCCGGACAGGAAGATGGGCAAGGACAAGGAGCTTCCGCTGATAGACTGCTTCAGGGCCCCCTGCAAGAGCGGCTGCCCCTTCGGTCAGGATGTACCCGAATACATAGAGCTTTGCGGCAAGGGCCTGTTCCTTGAGGCGCTGCAGGTTATAACCGCAAAGAACCCCCTGCCCTTCATCACCGGCACAATATGCGCCCATCACTGCATGGATAAGTGTATGCGCAACCACTACGAGTGCCCCGTGAATATCCGCGGCACAAAGCTTCAGGCGGCAGAGGGCGCGTTCGAGGAGCTGCTGGCTATAACCGAGATGAGCCGCGAGGGTGAGAAGGTCGCAATTATAGGCGGCGGCCCCGCAGGGCTTGCCGCTGCCTACCACGCCCAGAAGAACGGCCTTCAGGCCACCGTATTTGAAAAGCGCGAGACCCTGGGCGGAATAGTGCGCAATGTGATACCTGGCTTCCGCATAGGCGACGATGCCATTGATAACGACGTGGCGCTCATAAGAAAGACCGGCGCGGAGTTCGTGATGGGCAAGGAAGCTCCTGATGTGAAGGAGCTTAAGGCCATGGGCTTTGATTACATAGTGCTTGCCTGCGGCGCGGAAAAGAAGGGACGCCTCGATATAGAGGGCAACGTGATGAACGTTATCGACTTCCTGTACGCCTTTAAGAACGGCGGCGAGCTGAAGCTGGGCAGGAACGTGGCGGTAGTCGGCGGCGGAAACACCGCAATGGACGCAGCCCGCGCCGCAAAGCGCGCCGAGGGCGTAGAGAAGGTGACGCTTGTATATCGCCGCAACCGCAGGTATATGCCCGCGGATCTGGAGGAGCTGGAGCTGGCCATAGAGGACGGCGTGGAGTTCATGGAGCTGGCCTCCCCCGTAAAGCAGGCAAACGGCAAGCTCGTTTGCAATAAGATGAAGCTGGGCGATAAGGACGCTTCCGGCCGCCGCGTACCCGTGGAGACCGGCGAGACCGTTGAGGTGGACGCGGATACCGTCATAGCCGCCGTGGGCGAGAAGGTAGACCTCGAATTGCTCGGCAGGTACGGCATAGCCGCCGGCGACTACAAGAAAGGCAATAAGAAATACGGCGATGTGTACGTAGTGGGCGACGCGAGCCGTGGTCCCGCAACAGTAGCCGACGCCATAGCCGACGCCAAGTGGGTAATCGAGGACATTACCGGCCGCGAGATTGTGGCGGATATCCCCGAGGAGGCCAAGCCCGACAAGGAGGAGGCGCTGCTGCGCAAGATGAAGCTCCAGATGCCCGGCAAGTGCGAGGCGGATCGCTGCATAAACTGCAACACCGTCTGCGAGTGCTGCGTGTCCGTCTGCCCCAACAGGGCGAATGTGGCCATAGCGGTTCCAGGAAAGGAGATGCGCCAGATACTGCATGTGGACTATATGTGCAACGAGTGCGGCAACTGCGCGCACTTCTGCCCATATACCGACGGCAGGCCTTATAAGGATAAGTTTACCCTCTTCGCCAACGAGAAGGACTTTGAGGACAGCGAGAACAACGGCTTCATGGTGGAGTGCGCAAAGTGCCCCAAGGTAAAGGTACGTCTCGGCGGCGCGGTCAAGGAATACACCCTTGACGGCAAGACCGGGCTGGGCGACCTTGAGGACCTGATGCTTGCCGTAATAAAGGAGCACAGCTATCTTCTGGGCTAAACTTATATAATACTGCTTAAAATAAGCCGGGGACTCAGCATATACGGGCCCCCGGAGTATTGCTTTTAAGAGATAAGTAAGAAATAAGAGACGAAAAAGAAAGGAAACGCTTATGTCCACATTTGTTGTGAACGGGCAGACTGTTACGGCGGAGAAAAACAAAAAGCTCCTCCGCTTTCTCAGGGACGATCTGGGCCTTACCTCAGTCAAGGACGGGTGCAGCGAGGGCGCCTGCGGCGCCTGCACCGTAATAATAGACGGCGTTACCTGCAAGGCCTGCGTACCGGATACAGACAAGCTGGAGGGCCGCAATATAATTACGGTAGAGGGCCTGAGCGACTGGGAAAAGGAGATGTATACCTTCGCCTACGCAGAGGCGGGGGCGGTGCAGTGCGGCTTTTGCATACCCGGCATGGTGATGTGCACAAAGGCGCTGCTGGATAAGAACCCGAACCCCACAGAGGCGGAGATGCGCTACGCCATACGCAACAACTACTGCCGCTGCACGGGCTACGTTAAGATAATCGACGCTATCAGCCTGGCGGCACAGATAAAGCGCACCGGCGTGATACCGGAGCCTTCCAACGACGACTGGAAAATAGGCTCCCGGGTGCAGCGCCTTGACGCCGAGGAAAAGGTGCTCGGCACCGGCAAGTACCCCGACGACTACTATATGGAGGGGATGCTGTACGGCTCCGCCCTGAGAAGCAAATACCCCCGCGCCCGCGTGCTGTCCATAGATACCTCAGCCGCAAGGGCGCTGCCCGGCGTGGCGGCTGTGCTGACAGCCGAGGATATACCGGGGGAAAACAAAATAGGCCATCTCAAGCACGATCAGTATACCATGATACCCGTGGGCGGCCTTGTGCATTATCTGGGCGACGCTATCGCCCTGGTTGCTGCCGAGGACAGGGAGACCCTCGAAAAGGCAAAGAAGCTCATCAAGGTGGAATACGAGGTGCTGCCGGCCATCCATAATATTCAGGAGGCGGGCGCAGCGAACGCGCCGAGGGTGTTTGACGAGGAAAAGGACAACGTATGCGCCTATAAGCATATAAGCCGGGGCGACGCGGCGGGCGAGATAAGCAGGGCGAAGCACGTTATAAGCCGGCACTTTGAAACGCCATGGACCGAGCATGCCTTCCTTGAGCCGGAGTGCGCCGTGTCCTATATAGATCAGGACGGGGACGTATTCATATACTCCACCGACCAGTCCGCCCACCAGACGCTGCACGAATGCTGCATGGCGCTGGGGACGGATAAGGTAAAGGTGCAGAACGCGCTGGTAGGCGGCGGCTTCGGAGGCAAGGAGGATATGACGGTGCAGCACCACGCGGCGCTGCTTACCTACGTTACCCGCCGCCCCGTCAAGGTAAAGCTCACCCGCGCCGAGTCATTGCTCGTACACCCAAAGAGACATCATTTTGAGATGGACTTTACCATGGGCTGCGACGAAAACGGCATAATAAAGGGCGTAAAAGCAAAGGTGTATACAGATACCGGCGCCTTCGCGTCGCTGGGCGGCCCGGTGCTTGAACGGGCATGCACCCATGCAGCAGGCCCATACAATTATCAAAACTTCGAGATAGAGGGCACTGCCTATTACACCAACAATCCGCCTGCCGGCGCCTTCCGCGGCTTCGGCGTTACCCAGACCTGCTTTGCAACGGAGAGCCTTCTCAACATGATGGCGGAGGAGATAGGCATAACTCCTTGGGAGATACGCTACCGCAACGCCATACGCCCCGGCCAGGTGCTGCCCAACGGCCAGATAGTGGACGAGTCCACCGGCCTTGTGGAGACCCTTGAGGCAATAAAGCCCTACTACGACGAGGCGATAGCAGCCGGCAAACCCGTGGGCCTTGGCTGCGCCATGAAGAACGCAGGCGTGGGCGTAGGCATACCGGATACCGGTCGTGTAAAGCTCATAGTGGGCGATGACGGCAAGGTACATATATTCTCCGGCGCCTCCTGTATAGGCCAGGGCCTTGGCACTGTGCTCGTGCAGATGATGGTCAGCAATACCGACCTTACCCGGGATGACATAGTATACGAGCGGAGCAACACCTGGATATCACCGGATTCCGGCACCACCTCCGGCTCCCGCCAGACGCTTATCACGGGGGAAGCCTGTCGCCGGGCCTGCGAGAAGCTTATGGAGGACCGCCGGGCAGGGCTGAGCCTCCAACAGATGAAGGGAAGGGTGTACTACGGCGAGTATCTCGCAAAGACCGACCCGTTAGGTGCGGACGTTCCCAACCCGGTATCCCACGTGGCATACGGCTACGCCACACAGCTGTGCATACTCGATAAGAAGACCGGCCGTGTAGAGCACATGATAGCCGCTCACGACGTAGGCAAGGCCGTTAATCCTCTTTCATGCGAGGGACAGATAGAGGGTGGAGTGGTGATGTCCATGGGCTATGCCTTGAGGGAAAAGTATCCCATAGACGATAACTGCAAGCCCATAGAGAAGTATGGCTCACTGGGCCTGTTCAGAGCCCACGAGCTGCCGGAGATAACGGCACTGGTCATAGATAAGCCGGGCCTCAAGGTGGCCTGCGGAGCAATAGGCATAGGCGAGATAACCTCCATACCCACCGCACCCGCCATAGCCGATGCTTACTACAGGCTGGACGGGGAGCGCAGGTACAGCCTGCCCCTTTGCAATACTCCATACGAGAGAAGGGGGTAACAACATGACTATAAAGAAGAAATTCCCATATAAGGCCGCTTTTGTGGCCTGCAACGGCGGCTGCCGGGCCAAGGACTGCAGGTACGGCTGCATAGGCTGCGGCGCCTGCGTTTCCGCGTGCCGGTTCGGGGCTATAACGCTGAACGAGTACGGTGTTGCCGAGGTGGACGAGGAAAAGTGCATAGGCTGCGGTATGTGCGCACGTGCCTGCCCTCAGGGCATAATCAGCGTTCACCAGAGCGCCTGCAATATAGCCGTCAAGTGCTCCAACGGGGATAAAGGCACGGAAGCCCGCAAGCAGTGCGAGGTAAGCTGCATAGGCTGCGGCATATGCGAAAGAACCTGTACTGCCGGAGCCATAAAGGTAAAGGACAACTGCGCTGTCATAGACGAAGAATACTGCCTCAGCTGCGGCATGTGCGCCGTAAAGTGCCCGCGCGGGGTGATACGCGACCTTCGGGGCATACTCACGCCGAAAAACTGATATATGGACTTACAAGTGCCGAAGCGAAAACTTCGGCATTTTTTTATTTATTGCTTCTTGACGAACAATTTACGGCAGTCTTATTGCTATTTCGGTATACACAGTGATAATATAGAGCCAAATCACTGTAAGCGAAAGTAAGAAAGGAAGCTTTGATGAATATAGTAGTAGTGGGCGATGGCAAGGTGGGCTATACCCTAACGGCAAGTCTTTCCAAGGAAGGCCACGACGTTACCGTAATAGACAACCGGCCGGATACGCTGCGCAATACCACAAACGAGCTGGACGTAATATGTATAGAGGGCAATGGCGTCAGCTACGCGGTGCAGAGCGAGGCGGGGGTGCAGAAGGCAGACCTTCTCATAGCCGCAACCAGTGCTGACGAGATAAACATGCTGGCCTGCATGGTAGCCAAGAAGCTGGGCGCGAAGCATACCATAGCGAGGGTGCGCGATCCGCAGTACCAGCAGCAGATGTTCTTCCTTAAGGAAGAGCTGGGGCTGTCAGTGGTGGTAAATCCCGAACAGTCCGCAGCGTCCGAGATATCCCGCCTTATGCGCTTTGTACCCGCTATTAAGGCTGAGCCCTTTGCAAAGGGCAGGATAGACCTTGTGGAGTTCAAGGTAAAGGAGAATAGCCCGCTGGACGGCGTACAGCTTTCGGACTTTTACAGGCAATTTAAGGTAAAGATACTGGTCTGCGCCGCCCGCCGAGGCGAGGAGGTTTTCATACCCAAGGGCAATTTCATCATACGCAGCGGCGATAAGCTTACCATACTCGCTGCCCCTGCCGAGATAAGCAGCTTTTTCAGGACCGTGGGTACCTTCCAGCGCAAGGTTAGGGACGTGATGGTGGTAGGCGGCGGCAGAATAGCCTATTACCTTGCACGCCAGCTAATAGAGACAGGAATACATGTAAAGATAATCGAGAAGGATGAAAAGCGCTGCAACCAGCTGTTCGATCTGCTGCCCAAGGCCACCATACTCCACGGCGACGGCACGGATCACGAGCTGCTCAGCGAGGAAGGGCTGGACAAGACGGACGCTCTTATAGCCCTTACCGGTATCGACGAGGAAAACATCATACTTTCCATGTACGCCAACTCCCTGAATGTGGATAAGGTGGTTACCAAGGTAAACAACGCGCGCCTTGCGGAGATGCTGGCTCCCATGGGCATAGAAAGCGTGATCTCCCCCAAGGAGATAGCGGCCAACCGCATAATAAGCTACGTCCGCGCCATGACCAACGCCACCGGCAGCAATGTGGAGATGCTGTACAGGCTGGCGGACAACAAGGTAGAGGCGCTGGAGTTCCGCGTGCGGGAAAGCTCACGCTGTATAGGAGTACCCCTCAAGGATATGCCGATAAAGGACGACGTGCTCGTAGGCGCCATAATTCGCGGCGGAGCCTGCATAATCCCGGGAGGCGACGACGTTATAAAGGCCCACGATTCCGTCATAGTTGTAACTACCATGAACGGGCTGCACGAATTGGATAAGATCCTCAAGGAAAAAGAGTAAAGGCATATGAATTATCGCGTGTTGGGAAGGATACTTGGCCTTGCGCTGGTAACAGAGGCGGCGCTTATGGTGCCGTCCATGCTGATAGGCCTGTATCACGGAGAATCTATACTGGGGTTCAGTACTACCATAGGCATACTGCTGATAGTCGGTATGCTGCTGCTGTCCTTTAAGCCTAAGGACAACAAGATATTCGCCCGGGAGGGCTTTTTAGGCGTGTCATTCTCATGGATACTGCTGTCCATGTTCGGCGCGCTGCCCTTTACTATAGAAAAGATGATACCCGACTATGTAGGCGCTGTGTTTGAGGTGGCGTCCGGCTTTACCACCACCGGCGCATCCGTGCTGACAGCTGTCGAGGGCTGCCCTTACGGGCTGCTTTTCTGGCGCAGCTTCACCAACTGGGTGGGCGGCATGGGAGTGCTGGTATTTATAATGGCGGTGCTGCCCCTTGCAGATGACCGCAGTATGCATATAATGCGTGCGGAGGTCCCCGGCCCCGTGGTCGGCAAGCTGGTGCCCAAGGCCAGGCAGAGCGCCATGATACTGTATGGGATATATGTGGTGATAAGCATATTGGAGGTAGTGTTCCTGATGGCGGGCGGCATGCCGCTGTACGACGCGCTGGTGAGCACCTTCGCCACTGCAGGTACCGGCGGCTTCAGCGTAAAGAACGCCAGCATAGCGGGGTACGACAGCCCATATGCGGAATACGTCATAAGCGTATTCCTGCTGCTGTTTTCCATAAACTTCAACCTGTACTTCTTCATACTGTTGAAGAACATAAAGCCCATATTCAAAAACGAGGAGCTGCGCTGGTTTTTGGGCATAGTCGCCGCGAGCGTGATAGCGGTAGCGGTAAATATACGCAATATGTATCCCACAGTGGAGGAGATCATACGCAAGGCGCTGTTCCAGGTGGCCAGCATAATCTCCACGGCGGGCTTCTCCACCGCTGATTTTGACAGGTGGCCGGAGCTTTCAAGGAGCATACTGGTGTGCCTAATGCTCATCGGCGCCTGCGCGGGAAGCACGGGCGGCGGCATCAAGGTATCGAGGCTTATAATACTGCTGAAATCCGCAAGGTGCGAGGTGAGCCGCATGATGCACCCCCGCTCCGTCAACCGGGTAAAGCTGGAGGGCAAGACCATAGACGACGAGGTGCTTCACAATACCCTCATATTTTTTGTGATGTATATGCTTATAGTCGCCGTGTCTACGCTGCTTGTGGCATCCTTTGACGAGTGCGACTTTACCACCAATCTTACGGCGGTCATAGCCTGCATGGGCAATATAGGCCCGGGGCTGGGCAAGGTAGGGCCCATGGGCAACTTTTCGGAGTTCTCTGCGCTTTCCAAGATAGTGCTGACGCTGGATATGCTAATAGGCAGGCTGGAGATATTCCCGATAATAATGGTCTTTACGCCGGAAACATGGAAGAAGGTATAAAAAACAGGACGGCGTTTTGCCGTCCTGACAATGTTTGTTTTTTGCTTTAAAGGGACGATGCTATCATGCCGGCCTCAGCAACTATCAAAGCTCCTGCGGCTATTATGCCGGGCAAACGGAGCTTTTTTATTTTGAGCGGAGATATGAAGGCCAGAGCCATTATCGGGAACATTATATTGAACAGGCTGACAGCGCCGGCGTTTGTGTAAGAGCTTATGAGATATACGGCAGGCATCACTATGCATACCGCGGTGACGGGCAGGCCAAGGTAGTGGGTTCGATCCTCGGTTGATTCCTCCTGCCGCTTTTCCTCGGTGACGTTGAAGTAGCCCAGGCGTATGAGCGCCGCCAGCACATACAGCGAAAGCAGCGCGTGAGATACTATGCTCTTCATGCCGAAGGCCGCGCCTATGGAAGCGGGCAGTACGCCAAAGCAGACAAGGTCGTTCAGCGAATCTATCTGTATGCCGAAGCGCCTGCCGTCTGCCGTGCGATCCTTCTTTGAGCGGGCAATCCTACCGTCAAAGGTATCTATGACGCCGCAGCATATGAGGCAGAGAAGACCTGCGGCCGGGTTTCCTGCGGCGGACGAATATATGCCGTGTAAGGCTATAAAAAGCGCCCCATAGGTCGCTATGACAGTGTAATCTAGAATCCTATCATATTGCTTGCAACGCTCCTTTGAAACAAGACTTGTGGTAAATATAACACATTTATTTTACACGAAATACGCCATTTTGCCAATCCGATATAATGATTAAGTATAAACTTACAATACCATCAGTTGACAAGAGCACACAAGCCCTAAAGGCTTGTTTTGGGACGCTCCTGCGTTCTCGTCGCTTGTATTACATCCAGTAGTACTGCGCTCCTCGGCCTTGGATCGCCCTCAAAACAAGCTCTTTAGGGTCTTCGAGTTTTAGAAGCCAAAGAGTATGGCAGAACAAGGAGGACGAGTGCAGAAATACTGGTTGTATTTCAAATGAGGACGACACAGTTATGCCGTGCTGTTTGGCTCCTAAAACCTTGTGTGTCCTTGTCAACTGATGGTATCAGTAGCAAATAAAAATGGCTGCCGCTTTGCGGCAGCCCAATGGTATGTCCTTTTTAATTTATGGGCTTTTCCTTGGAGAAGGCAAAGCCTATCGCCATCACAACGGCGAACACTATGAGATACCAGAAGCACGCTATGCCGTGACCCATTATGCAGGCGTAGATCATGAACAGCGAGCCGCAGATAGCCAGTAAGGGCAATACGTAGCGGCGCATGGCGCTTTCGTCGGTGGCCTTCTTTATCCACATGACGAATATGGGCAGGTACAGCATATATATGGTGATTATGGGCAGCTCGGAGGAGTCAAACACGAAGGGGCCGGACCAAGTGCCCGCCAGATTGGCCAGGAAGAAGTACAGGCCCCAGAAGCCGCACAGAAGCAGGCCGACGATTGCGGAATTATGGGGCATGTTGGTCTCCTTGTCTATCTGGCTGAATACATGGGGAGCGGGACCCCTGCCGCGGACGGCTATGGAGTACAGACCGCGCACGCAGCCGAGCATAAGGCCGTTCATGGTGCCTATGCAGGATATTGCGATGAACAGGTTAAGTATGTTGCCCAGAACGTTGCCGAACACGTTTACGAAGGCCACGGTAGCGCCGGAGTCTATGAGCTCCTGGTTAGTAGCGCCGCCGGCTACGCCGACATAGTAGAAGATGTAGGTGGCAATGATGATGATCGCGCCTATGACCAGAGCGCGGGGCAGGTTTTTCTTGGAGTCCTTCAGCTCCGCGTTTATAGATGTTGCGATTATCCAGCCTTCATACGCGAAGGCAGTAGCACAGACGGAAGCGAACAGCGGGCTTGCCGAAGTGGAGCCTACGTCTGCAAGGGTATTGAAGTTATTTGCAAGGGTGCCGTTTGCGATGCCGACGACTATTCCCACTATTGCCATGAGGAACAGGGGTATAAGCTTAATTATGGTGGTGGAGACCTGAAGCTTGCCGGCGAGCTTGGGCGAGAGGGCGTTAACGGCATAGGCGCAGCACATATAGAACATTGCCAGAGACATACACTCGGGGCCCAGGACAGTCTCCGCGCCTGCGGCAGCGCCAAGGCCCAGCAGGGGGAAATCAGGCGCTATGGAGGTTATGAATACCAGAGTGTACCGGGCGGAGAGCCAGGACAGCACAGAGGTAAGGCAGGGATAATATATCATGGTGAGAAACCAGCCTACATAATAGGCGTATTTGCTGCCGACGCACGCCTCGGCATAGTCCACAATGCCGTTGACCTTTTCGAACTTTTGCGCCATTACTGAGAAAGCGAGCAGGCAGGTGAGCATTATAACGCCGCCTATGATCCAGGCAAGTATACCGAGAGGCATGTTGCCGCCTGTCTTTTGCAGTATGGTCTGCGCCTTGAAGAATACGCCGGAGCCAATGACTATACCGACTACCATGCATATTGCCGTCAGGAGACCGTACCGTTTTTGAAGCTTATCCATTTAGTTTTTCCCCTTTCGCATTACATTAAAATATAAAATTGATAGACAATTTATATGCTCTGCAGAATGCAATTTGTAATATTATACCGCAATAATATATGATTGGCAAGCCATCAGGTTCTTGAATCCGCAACTATGGCCTTTGCGCTTGTGTTGTTGTTTTCTGCCGTTCAACGTGTATTGCAGCACGGCAAAAAAATTTGGGTTGCCCCTTGACTTAACGCACGGCCTGTGCTATTATAATCCTTGCGTGACGTCGCGGGGTAGAGCAGTCGGTAGCTCGTCGGGCTCATAACCCGGAGGTCGGGGGTTCAAGTCCCTCCCCCGCAACCATTTTCTCCCGTATCCCATTCGGGATGCGGGCGGCAAAACAATATGGCGGCGTAGCTCAGTTGGCTAGAGCATTCGGTTCATACCCGGAGTGTCATGTGTTCGAGTCACATCGCCGCTACCAGAATGGTGCATCAAGAAAATATGCGCCCGAAAAGCCCAGACGTTGTCTGGGCTTTTCGTTTCCAGAGCGCGTTCGCGGCACGAATGGCTTACCGTAGATATTTGAAACTAAAAATACTCGAAATCGCATTAAGAACACCTTTTGCCGCTCAAGTTGGTCTATTATAGCCTTCCGGAGCGGCTTTTTGCATTCTTTTCCCTGATAATCTCGCCGTTTTCACTTTGTTTTCAATTGAATAGGAAGCTGGGATAGAGACATTTTTTCAGAAAAAAAGGGGCGGCGCACCGCCGCCCACTGTTTTAATGCAGTTTACTTTATCTCCAGCCTGCCAGAGACTATTCGTTTGCCGGACTTGCGGTCGAAGAGCGTTATATCGCTGCCGGTAAAGCTGAACTTGCTCTTTGTACCTATGGCAAAAAGCGAGCTGCCGAAGGCTACGCTGGTAAGCAGGAACTCGCCTACCCTGATCTTCAGGGTGCACTCCATGCCGGTGGGCATTACTCCATATATCTCGCCGTCTATGCCGTTTTCGCCTGACATGGCGATGAACTCGGGCCTTACACCCAGCACGAAATCGCCATCCGCTATCTCGGGCTCCTCCGTAAGGGCGTCGTCATTCTCCTCTACCTTTGCAATATGGGGACGGAACGCCTCGTCCTTATTGCTCTTTTCCACATTGCGCTTATCCCGCAGGAATTCCTGGCGTTTTCTCTCTTCCTCCTCCGCATCGGCGTCCCGCTTGACATACCAGGCTGCAAGGTCCAGCTTTTCGTTGGGGATGAACCTGGCTTCCGCCCCGCCCAGCATTGTAAGCCGTATATTTTCGCCCTCCTGATCGCCGTGGGCGTTTATAAAGTTTATGGAGGGATTGCCGACGAAGTCGGCCACAAAGAGATTGTCCGGGCTGTTGTATACCTTGAGCGGCGGATCGTACTGCTGCAATACTCCGTTGTTTATGAGGCATATCCTGGTGGCGAGGGTCATTGCCTCCATCTGGTCATGGGTGACGTATACGAAGGTACTGCCCGTCTCAAGGTGCAGGCGCTGCAATTCATAGCGCATCTCCAAACGCAGCTTTGCATCCAGGTTGGAAAGGGGTTCGTCCATAAACAGCACGGAGGGCTCGGGCGCAAGGGTTCTTGCTATTGCCACGCGCTGCTGCTGCCCCCCGGAAAGCTCCGCCGGGTATCTGTCCATAAACATGCTTATCTTGACTATTCTGGATACCCTGCGCACGGACAGGTCTATCTCTTCCCTGGTGAGCTTGCGCTCCTCCATGACGGTCTTGCCGTCCCTGGTGAACTCGCAGGCGGCATTGAGCTCCATGCCCTTGGCCTTTGCAGCGGCCTTCCTGCCATCTACAACGGCAGCCAGCTTGGCCGTTATATCGGCAGCGAGCTTCGCAGGATCCTTTGACGACTGAAGGTCATACTTATACAGCTCCTTGGCGGTAAACATGGAGATGGTGTACGCATCTATGAGCTTTATGTAGGCCTTTTTTTGGTCGAGGGAGCCCTTCTTGTTGCGGCAGTCCTCTATCTGCCTTATTACGTCGGCAGGGTTACTGAGTATATCGATGAGCTTTGCTGCGTTGCGGGCCTCAAAGTCCACCTTTGCCATCTCGCCCTTTATGTTGCTCAGGCCGAAGGCTATGTTGTCGTATACAGTCATATTGGGCCAGAGGGCATAGTTCTGGAAAAGGAAGCCCACCTTGCGCTTGTTTGGCGGTATGTTTATGCCGAGATCGCTGTCGAACACCACCGTGTCGCCTATCTCTATGCGGCCGCTGGTGGGAGTTTCCAAGCCGGCTATCATACGCAATGTAGTGGTCTTGCCGCAGCCGGAAGGGCCGAGCAGCGTGACGAAGGAGGCATCGTCAATGGAAAGGTTCAGGTTTTCCACTGCGTAAAAGCCGCCCCATCTCTTTGTAACGTTTTTCAGTTCAATTTTAGGCATTGCCTTAACCTCCTATACCTTTATCAAGGCTTGCACCGGTTGCTTTGTTTACCAGCGCATTGCAGATGAGTATGGTCACTATAAGTATGAGATTTATGCCGCTTGAGAAGGCGTAAAGACCCATCTCGTCAAAGTAGTCCAGCGTGGTGGAAAGTATGAAGCCCTGCACGCAAAGAAGTATGAACAGCGACAGCTCACGGAGGCAGGTCATAAAGGGCAGTAAATAGCCGCTTATGATGGACGTCTTCTGAATGGGTATGATTATACGGGTCATTCGCTTTGTCCAGGGTATATCCTGAATTATTGCGGCCTCCTCTATCTCGCCGCTCAGTTGAAGCATGGAGTTAAGGCTGCTCCTGCTGGCAAAAGGTATGTACTTTACCGTACCCACTATGATGAGCAGGGCGTAGGTGTTGAACAGGTTCACATACTTATTTGAGAACAGTATGAAGAAGGCCACGCCAACCGCTATGGAAGGCATAAGGTATGGCAGAAACGCCATGCTGTTCACGTAGTTCGCCCACCTGCTGCGGCGGTTCTTGGATACCGCATAGCCTATCAGCGTGCCTATTGTGCCGGCAGTCAGCGCGCAGCATACGGATACCATTATGGTTCCCTTGTAGGCATGCCATATCATGTCGTTGTAAAGTATGCCCTGTTGGCCGTACATGCCGTTCTCAGTTATGTTCTCGTTGGTGACCCACCACTTTGTGGTCAGGTTGTCCGGGTCGCCGGTGTACAGGAAGCTGTAGTCGCCGGGATTTGGCAGGAAGGTCTCAAAGGCGAAGGACACTATGGGGAATATGCTTGTAAAAAAGGTTATTATTATAAGTATTATAGCTATGATGTACTTGCCGGATCTGCCCAGGTTGAATTTGGATATCTGGCCGGACTTGCCGGTGACCGTGGTATAGCTCTTTCTGCTTTTTACGCTTATCTGGTTCAGAAGCAGTATCGCCACGCCGAATATCATCATCAGTATGGCTAAAATGCTGGCCTCGCCCGTGTATTTGGAGGTCAGCGACACGTACTTTGTGGAGAGCGTCGCAAGGCCAAGGTAATGCGGCACGGGATAGCTGCCCATTGCGCTGCCGAATACCAGAAGTATGGTGGAGAGTATTGCGGGCTTTATCATGGGAAGCGTCACACGGAACATGGTCTTCCAGCGGGGGGTGTCGAGTATGGTTGCCGCCTCTTCTAAGTTGGCGTCCATGTTGCGGAATATGCCGCCTATGAGTATGTATGCGAAGGGCGCGTAATGCAGGCCCAGCACCACGGCGCTGGGGAAAAGACCCTTGCACCACCATATTGGCATGGTGATATTGAATACAGAAGCAAGCAGGCCGTTTGATGTGCCCGTTATAAGGTTGCTGTTAAAGAGGTTCTGCCATACTACCGCCAGGGTCCACTGGGGCATTATGTATGGGAATATAAATATGGAGCTCAGGTATTTTCTGAATTTCATGTTTGTCCTTGTGATAAGGAAAGCAAACACGCCGCCGAATAGTATTGATATAACGCAGGACATAACTGAAAGCAGCACCGTGTTCAGGAGCGGCGTCCAAAGGTTGGCCTTGGCCAGCCTGCTTGTGAACAGGTCTACATAGTTAATGGCGGAATAACCGGAGGACATTCCGGTAAGATGCTCGTCTATGGTTCCGGGGTGGATAACGAAGGTATCCCTTACTATTGCCACTATGGGCGCCACCGTGGTTATGGTGAGCACTATGCCCATTAGCAGCAGCACGACATTCTGCGGCTTGGAAAAATAGGTCTTGAGCTTATTGAGGCGTATCTGCCACGCTCCGGCCTTCTGTTGCGGGTTTTGCTGCATATAGTTACCTCCGATGGCGATAAGGGCGTCTTAGATAAGTAAGACGCCCTTGCCGTTTACTCAGTTTACAGTACTAACCTTCGGTGTACTTGGTCAGCATCTCAATCCAGCTGCCTACGGTGAAGGCGACGGAAGCGCAGTACTCGGGGTCTTCAATGACAAGCTCGCCGTTGTTCTTCCACCAGTCGAAGCCGCGGTCGTTCTTGCAGTCGAATACGTTTACGCCGTCCTCATAGCCGCCCTGGCTGTGATGATAGGTGGCCTCGACCTCCTCTGCGACCTTGGGGTTGGAGGAGTAACCGCCCATGTCCTTGCCCCAGGCACTGAAGCCATTGGCGGTGCAGGTCATGTAAGCGATAAAGGCGCAGGCGGTCCAGGGCAGGGGAGAGTTGTCGGTGACGAACAGATAGTGGCAGTAGCCGTAGCCGCCGATGCCGGTGTAGTCGTCCTGATAAGCGGCGACGGTGATGTTGTTCTTGGATACGCCGGCGGATTCCTCAACGGAACGGAGCTTGGAGTATACCAGAAGGCCGAACTGATCGGTTGCGGACTTGGACACCAGGGTGTTGCAGATAGGTCCGTCATCGGTCTGAGCATTGTAGCTCTCTACCCACAGTTTGATCCAAGCAAGGGCGTATGCGCCGTCAGCGCCGAGGCCCAAGTCGGCCGCATCGACAGCCATCTCGTCGATAACGGGCTTGAAGTAAGCCTGCTTTTCGGCATCGAGGGCGTCAAAGGCAGCCTTCAGATACGCGGCATAGGTATCCTCGGTGAGCATATAGAGGAAGTTCTTGCCCACGATTTCAGAATCGATATCCATATAGAGGCCATGCTCGCCTTCGGCTACAAAGTCCCAGCAGTTCTTGTAGGTCTTGCTGCCGGTGTTGTTGAACATGAATACCTTGTTCAGGGTCTGGAGGGGCAGATAGCCCTCGTACTCGTCGGGGGTGGTGCCGTTGGCGGCAGCCCAGTCAAGGGGTATGAAGGTATCCAGGATGCCGGTGCGTACCATCTTGCTCTCGATCTGGTTGCCGTCCTGAATGAGGGTCATGGCATAGGTGCCTACGTCCTTGAGGGAGTCGGCGGTGAGCTGATCGAAGATCTTGTTGTTCTTGGGCTGCTGCCAGTCGAACTCCATGGTGTAATTGGGGTCGATGGTCTGCAAGTACTCAATGAACAGAGGCAGTGCAGACTTGCCGCGGCTGGAGTTGCCAACGCCGTAGAAGGTCTTGCCGTTGGACTCTTCGATGGCCTTCTTGGCCAGCTCCTCGAGGGTCATGCCTTCTGCTTCCTTAATGATCTGCTGGGTAGCAGAAAGCTCCTCATTGGGAGTGGGAGCAGGCTTTTCACCGCAGCCGGCAAACAGGGTGAGAACCATGATGACGGCCAGCAGCATAGACAGTGCTTTTTTCATTGTTTTTCTCCTCCATATGTAATCTATTTATAATGACCGCCAAAGGGCGGTGATTACCGAAAAATGATTTGATAATGACCTTACATAAACTTTGCTTAAACTTTACTTAATTATAGTACTTAGTCTAATGTTTGTCAATTATGACATTTATAACTATAACACTTACTGAAAATTGGACAAAAAGCACAATATATTCGCCAATATGCGCAAAAATAAAAGTCGGAAGTAGCCGAAATGGGCAGGCTGTGCTATAATATGGCCGGTAAAACGGCAAAAGGGAGGAACGAGAAGATGATCCGGCTGGTGACCTGCGATATAGACGGTACGCTGCTGCATGGCGAGGAAACATCAATTGACGCCGAAACGCTGGAGGAGATCCGGCGCCTGCGGGAAAAGGGAATCCTTTTCTGCCCGGCCAGCGGCCGACAGTACCACAGCCTGCGGCGGCTGTTTGCCCCGGTGCAGGATGAGATCGCCTATATCTGTGAGAATGGCTCGGTGGTGTTTGGCCCGGGCAATCCCGGCCCGGTATGGGGCAAGGTGCCGCTGGAACGCAGTTTGGCGGTACAGCTGTGCCGGGATATTATGGCGATGCCGGAGTGCGAGATTAACGCAAGCGGTGAAAACACCTGCTATGTATGTACCCGCGATGAGGAATATCTGCGCCACATGCGGGAGGATGTGGGAAATATCACCGAGGTAGTGGATGACCCTGACGACATTCCGGAAACCATTATTAAGGTTTCGGCCTTCAGCCGCCGCGGTACCGGTGCGGTGATCGAGCACTTCCGGGAGCGTTGGGGAGAGATTTTTCAGGTGGCGGTAGCCGGGGACCAGTGGATCGACTTTACCCTGGCGGATAAAGGCTCCGGACTGAGGATCATCTGCGAAGCGATGGGAGTAAAACCGGAGGAAGTGATGTCCTTCGGGGATAATTATAATGATATTCCCATTCTCTCGCTGGTAGGACACCCTTACATTATGGATAACGCCGTACAGGAGCTGCAGGAACTGTTTTCTAACCACTGCC
>ENA-ORPH01000767-ORPH01000767.1-human-gut-metagenome-genome-assembly--contig:-NODE-767-length-34356-cov-5.156439_pt1 | contig 34356 bp, 32 predicted proteins | sample MGYA00242142_ERZ509074 | MGnify/ENA primary metagenome ERZ509074 (study PRJEB26280, sample SAMEA2338724) | human gut metagenome | biome: human gut; feature: human-associated habitat; material: faeces...
GGGGGGGGGGGGGAACGGACAAACTCGTTTGTCCGGGCCGGATCGGTTCTCCGAACCTCACCGCGCTACGCGGCAAACAGTCTGCGCTGTTTGCTGACCGCTCCGCGCCCTCTCAGGGTTCGATTCCCCACGCTTTTATTTACCCATAAAAAAACCGCCCTTGCAGGCGGATTTTTTTATGGTGGAGCTGAGGGGAATCGAACCCCTGACCTCTTGAATGCCATTTTTCGTTTCCAAGCCGTATAAATACGACTGAAAACGGCGTTTTTTGACTTAAAACACATTGAATTTACTTAATTTTTATATCTTGACTTCTTTTCGTGTTTATGCGTTAATAAATTGAACAAAACGAAAACAAACGGTCAAAAAATAGTCAAAAAATCGCTCCGGAGTCAAAAAATAGTCAAAAAATTTCGGGGTGTCAAAAAGAATCAAGAGGTCTGAAAAGCACTATGGCAACGATTGAAAAACACAGCTTCACGCACGAATACATCAATGCTCTTAAACCCCGGTCAAATAGTTATGATGTCGAAGATACGCGTGTTCCGGACTTGCTTTGTCGCGTATCGCCGAAAGGAGCCAAGACGTTCTTTGTGTATAAAAAGCACAAAAGTAAACTCTATTGCGTATCCATCGGCAGATACGGGAATATGTCGCCGGAAAAAGCCAGACAGACGGCATCCGATCTTTTGCTTCGTATTGAGGCGGGAACTTTTGTTTCCGAAAAGGAGCGGAAAAAACAACAAAGGGAATATGACGAGAAAGTTCCGACTTTCCTGCATCTCTTTGAAAAATACATTGAACGTCACGCCCGACGTTATACCAAAGAAAGTTCCGTCATCGAAAACGAAGGATATTATGATCGATACCTGAAAAAATGGAACAACAGAAAAATAGATGCCATCGGACGGGATGAAATAGAAGAATACATCGGAGAATTAAATAAAAAAATCAGTCCGTTTACAGCTAACCGGGTTTTGACGTTGATCCGTCATATCTACAACAAAGCGATCGAATGGAGATACATTAACTCAAATCCGACTTTGGGAATCCGAAAGTTTAAAACGAAATCCCGCGACCGTTTTTTACAGCCGGATGAAATCAAGTCTTTTTTTGAAGCGATTGACGCCGTTCCCGATATTGTTCCGAGAGCATACTTTTATATGGCCTTATATACGGGACAGCGGAAACAAAATGTTTTGGCAATGCGCTGGGATCAAATCGACTTCGTCAATGAATTGTGGCATATCCCGGAAACAAAAAACGGAGAACCGCTGACTGTTCCCCTGATTCCCCAAGCCATTGAACGGCTCAAAGCGTTAAAGCAGGAACTGAATGACAAAATTAATGCGCTTTTGACAGCCGAAGCAGTCTCTTTGGAAAAGAAGCCTCCAAGAACGGATTTTCAGCGTATGGAAGCGGAAGCCCGTCATTGCCGGATAGAAGAATACGCCAAACACGCTTCCGAATGGGTTTTCCCGAGTGAAAAAGGCGTTACGGGACATTTGAAAGACCCTAAAAAATTCTGGAAACGCGTTCTTAATCGAGCCGGTATCGAAGATATGAGAATACACGATATTCGCAGGACATTGGGAAGCTATGAAGCCATTGCCGGCGTCAATCTGCCCACCATATCGCGTTCTCTCGGCCACAGGACGATGCGTTCAACGCAAGTTTATGCCCGTTTAAACGTCACGCCGGTCAGAAACGCTATGTCCCGCGCCATAAATATGATTGAAGACATCAGAGAAGGAAATGCGGAAAAATGCAGTAAGTTAGACACATCCTGTTAATCTTATAAAGAATTAAACAGAGAGCAACAAATGATACATCAATTCCCCTATACGCTTATTTCACTTCACCACTTAAAATTTTGCCGTGGCACAGTAAATGGCACACTAAACTGGCACAGTAAACAACCGACGGATATCTTATCAAAAAAAGATAACCCACTCTTTTTTTCCGAAAGCGAACGATTTCGCATAAAATCAAAATCATCAAAAATTTGCAAAAATACCGCCATAAAAAGCAGAAGTTAGCAAATTTCATTTTATAAAAATCAAAAAATAGCATATTGTATCCGCATCAAAGGAGCGCATTATGGACACGGAAAATTTACCGGAAATCTTTTTATCCGAAAAAAATATTTCTTATAAAATCACACGATTGGTCAAACAGGGAACCGTGAGGAAGATCGCCGGAAAACTCTATACGTCCAATATGCAAGACGATCTTGAAAAAATCGTTTCCCGCCGGTTATGGGAAATCGTCGGACTTTTGTTCCCGAAGGCGATCATTGCCGATCGAACGGCTTTCGACTTGAAACCGACAGCTCATAAAGAGATTTTCGTTATTTCCGGAAAGCAACGGCCTGTTACCGTCGGCGAATATACGATTTATCCGCGTTCGGGAGCTCCCGTTCAGGAATCGGATACGCCGTTTATGGAAAACCTGTATCTTCCTTCGACAGCCCGTAAATTTTTAGAAAGTATGAGGATTTCCCGCCGAAAAAAAAGCATTGAGAACCGCTATCTTTCTCAAACGGAGTTGGAGGAGAAGCTGGATGCGTTCATCCGGATCAACGGCGAGGACGGCGTCAATAAGTTACGCGATCAAATGAGGGGATTGGCTCCGGCTTTGGATTTAAAAGATGAATTTGAAAAGATTAACGCGTTAATCGGAGCTTTGTTGCACACGCACACTTCAGTTCTGTTAAGTCCTGCCGGAAAAGCCCGTTCCTCCGGAAAAGCGTTTGATCCCGACCGAGCGGTTTTGTTTTCGTCCTTATATGACGCTTTGACCGCCCGCGCTCCGGTGTTCAGAAAGACGACCGAGAACGGAAATTCTGTTTTATGCTTTTACGAGGCTTACTTTTCCAATTATATCGAAGGAACAAAATTCCCGATAGAAGACGCGATGGAAATCGTCTTTGAAAACAAAATTCCGGAACATCGACCGGAAGACGCGCACGATATTGCCGGAACATACGGGGTTCTCTCCGATATGAGAGAAATGTCCAAAACGCCGAAAAACGAAGACGACTTATTTGAACTGCTGAAAACGAGGCATAAAAAGATAATGATCGGACGTCCGAATAAAAATCCGGGACGTTTTAAACAAAAACGCAATCAAGCCGGTTCGACCGTATTTGTCGATCCGGGTTTGATCGAGGGAACGCTTCAAAACGGATTCAAGCTCTATCGGAAACTGGACAACGCTTTTTCCCGTGCGGTTTTTATGATGTTTTTGATTTCCGAAGTTCATCCGTTTGATGACGGGAACGGTCGTTTGTCCAGAATTATGATGAATGCGGAACTGATTGCGGATAATGAACAGAGAATTATCATTCCGACCGTTTACCGTTCCAACTATTTGATGGCTTTGAAAGGACTTTCCCATAACGGCATTACGGACGCTTTTATCAAGACGCTTGATTTTGCTCAAAAATATACGAAAGCGATCAACTGGGGCAATCTGCAACAAGCCGGAAATATGCTGAAAGCGACGAACGCTTTTATTGAAAACGGCGATGACGATACCGCCGTCTTAAAAATGCCGGCAGGAGTTTAAAAACTTTCAGCAGACGGAGCGAGATAATGAGAAAACAGGAACTGCGTTTTATCTTGCAGGAAATGGAAAAAGAACGAAATAACAATGACTTTTCTTTATTCCGCCGAATTTATACTTCTGAAAAAAGATTAAACGAACTCTGCCAAAATCCGGTCATCCGTAAAAAATTTAACCTATCTCCGCCTGATTTTTCAGATTCCGTCGCATTCGGCTTATACAGCCTATTCAAAATTCAAAAAGACAAACAAATTAACCGAAGCCGGAATGGCGGCATCAAAAAGAAAGATAAATACAAGCCTTATTTCGATTTTGTACAAGCAGAATACGAAGCATTGCGTCAAAAACGTAAATCGATTTCAGACCGACGCGCCGCCTCTCTGATTTACGAAAAGCTTTTTACCTCATATAAGCATTGTCCGCTGACCGTTTCCAACGGCGAAGAAACAGTTCGCAAGTGGATCGCAAAAATCAGAAAAGCGGATTAGCGTCCTTCGCTTGCATCAAAGATTTTTTGAATTAAACAATGGATATTCAAAGACGGATTATCTTCAAAAAAAGAATAGCCTTTATATACTGTTTCTTGTTGAACGGCTGCGTTGTTTCGTTGAATTTCTTCCGCCCTTTTTATAGCTTCTTTAACATCCTTTAACGATAATTGGCTCAAAACCCTGTTGAAATTTTTTTCCTCTTTATATTCATTAAAAGAAACCACCCCATCTAATGAAAATGTTTTTTTGATGTTTGGAAAATAGTCTGATGCAGTTTTTTTTATGCCGTTACAAGAGGTTTTGTGCAATAAGAGCCATAATTCAAAAGAGATATTGGAGTATGCCAGTTTATATGTAATGCAGGGACGTATTTTATGAATATCTTTCATCTCCGCCAAAGTTCTTTTGAATTTTTCTTTGTCCGAAATGGAGGATGTTTCCTTATCACAAACGTGATAAGCAATCGTTTCTGTCAATACTGATAAACTTTTAGCATATGAACTCGGCTTTTTTTGTTTAATATCAAAAGAAACCGTCCTTACCGCATTCGGAGAAGAATTCAAACGCTCTTTCAGCCATTTGAAATATAATTCTTCCGTGTTTCCATCAACGGAAAGATAAAACTGAACATTCTCTTTTCTCATCATAACGGTTCGACCTCATCCATCAATTTTTGAAAAATCGATGTAAAATCAATAGACCTGATCGCTCCGTATTTGTTGATAAAATAATTTTTCATATAGTCTTCCGTTTTCCGCACTCCCTTCTTTCCCTCCGTTCCAAAGTCGGAAAGAGCGTAATGCATGCTCCCGTGCGTTTCGTCATCACGTTCAACAAATTTGATTTCATCCCGCCGGAAAATATTCTTGTTCAGAAAAATGGGATTATGTGTATTAAAGATCAGTTGGGCTTTGTTTTTATTGATTTCATCATTATGATAAATACTGATTACATTCATCAAAACAAACGGATGCAAAGAAACGTCAAACTCATCGACAATCAGAGGAGAACCTTTTTTCAGCGAACGGGCTATTATCGGAAAGAGGTTGATGAAACGGCACGTCCCGTAAGATTCAAAAATTTTGATTGGGACAGCTTTGCTTTCCTTTTGAAAAAAAGAGCAAATCTCCGCACCGTTATCATTTTTAATCGGTCCGATTGCGTTGGAAGTGATCCCCATTTCTTTGGCAATATCCGTCAATCCGGCATCAATATACGCAATATTATTCTGTATTTTTTTTGGATCGGCTTGAATTTCAATTTGATTGGAGGAAACGATAACATCCATTTTTTTTAAGTAATTTTGTATCATTGATGAAATCGCCGGAGAAACGATTGTAGAAAACCCTTTAACCAAAAAGAATTCTTTTTCCGACAATCCTTCCCGTGCCAATTTTACCGCTTCATCCGGTCTTTTAGAAAAATCCGTCAAATACCGCTTTAAAAAAGAATGTTTTAGATTTAAGCGAAGCTCCCTTGTTCTGTCAAAAATCTCGGCGTCATTGATAAACAAGCGTTCAGAAACAATCTTCCGATCATACTCGTTTTGCAAAAAACCGCCAAAATCAATCTCCGTTTCATACGAGAACAGAAGATCGTTCGTAAAAAATTTAATTGCAAATGAAACAGGTTTGTTTTCGGACGTATCCTTATTCGGAATCAACTCAAGAGACGCCGTGCAGGGATTTAAAGTAGGCGTATCCGAATTATCGATATTTCCACGCAGGATAATTGTCTTAAAAGCATCTATCGCGCTGATGATATTCGTCTTGCCGGAAGCGTTCGCCCCGTAAATCACGGCAGACGAAAGCACTTCAATATTTTTCGAGAGAGCTTTTCCCGTTTTGTATGAAGAATATCTGCCTTTCAAAAGGCTGTATTCCATACCTTTTTGTTTCGGTGCCGCCTGCATTGAAAAAACCATTTCATCTTGGAACGATTTAAAGTTTTTTGTTTTGAACTCAAGCAACATCCCTAAACCCCTTCTCAAAAGAACACTTTTATTTTGCATTTTTTTTGCAAAATGGCAACATATTTTTTTGATATAAAAGGAAAAGCACTCTCTTTTTGATTGGCTTCTGCCCGGCAAAAGCCGGCTTTTGCCGACCAAACGCCAACAAAGATCATCAAACGGCTGTATTCTTCGATTCGTTTTTGTATTTTACGAAGGAGAACCTTTTATGTCGAATGAATGGAAAAAAACACGTTCTAATCTGGTTAAGGCAACAGAAATTGATCAGGAAAAGTTTCTGACGGCGCGAGAAGCCGCCGCTTTTTTATATGTCAGCTATGATACCCTGGCTTTATGGAGACGTTTGGAAAAGCATAAAATCCCGTATATGCGGATCGGAAATCATATTTTTTACCGCTATTCCGATCTGATTGACTTCAGAAACAAGCATTTCAACATTGAAAACTACGACGTATCCGACAAAGCGAAAGGCGAACAGCAATGAACCCAAACATTTTATTGGCGGATGCGTTGCAAGCCGAAGGGATTCCTTTGCCGCAGGAGATCGTTACCCGCGAAAAATTCACACGCTGGGGCAAACACGAACGGTTCTGGGCAAAAGCGGTCAGCAACGGATTTATTTACGGAGACTTTTCCAAAGCTCTATCAAAATCCGTTTTCCCGAAAATGCAGGAGAAATTATCATCCTCTTTTATCAAAGTCCGTAAAAAATGTCTGGAAGAACAAAAACTGGCGGCACAAAGAGAACAGGAAAAATACTGGCAATTCTGTTCCATCAAAGCGCAGCGGATTTGGGATCGCGCTTCTTTTGTTCAAACGCATCCGTATCTTACAAAGAAAAGAATCTCCGCAGACGGATTAAAGGGAACGGTTTCCGGTTCTTTAATCATTCCTTTGTCAGACACGGACGGGAAAATCTGGACGCTTCAATTCATTACTGCCGCCGGAAAGAAGTTTTATATGAAAAGCGGCTTGAAAAAAGGAAAATTCTATATGTTCGGGCATCCGAAGAAACGTATTTTCCTATGCGAAGGATATGCTACAGCCGCTAGCGTTTTTGAAGCGGTCAACGATTGTTGCGTCGCTTGTATGGACGCGAAAAACATACAAGAAACAGCCGGAGAGTTAAAAGCCAAATACCCGGCTACCGATTTTGTTTTTTGCGCCGATGATGACAAGTATTCCGGTTGTAACACGGGAATGTGCAGTGCGAGAAACGCAGCTCTCACGTTCAAGGGAATTGTCATTCATCCGTTCTTTAAAGAAGAAGACTATTTCCGTATGCCGACAGATTTTAATGATGTTGCTTGCCTTTACGGAATAGAACAAATGCGTCATCAAATTTTTGACATATGGGGAATTAAGCCGTGAAAACGAACGAGAACGGGAAATCCGGTAATTTCGGGAATCAAACGTCCGAAGAAACGATTGAGGCGGCTTTTGATGAAAAATGCCGACAGGAAATTTCGGGTAAAGAAGGTAATTTCACGATGCGATGGGATGATCCCTTGCCGTTTAACGATTATGATCTGCCGGATATTCCCGCCGTCTTGCTTCCGTCTCCATTGAAAGAATTTGCGACGGCATTATCCGATCATTTGGAAACCCCGCAAGGAGCCGCCGTTTTATGCCTTTTGAGCATAGCGGCGACGGCTGTTCAGGGAAAATTTGACGTTGCCCTGTCAAAAGACTATCACGAACCGCTTAACCTTTATCTGTTGGTCGCGATGCCTCCCGCGAACAGGAAATCTCCGATTTTGAAACAATGTTTGGCTCCGTTGAGAGCTTATGAAGCCGAAATGAAGAAAAAGCTTGAACCGGCGATTGTGCGAGAACGCTCCGTTTATCAGTCAAAGAAACAGGAAATAGAACTGTTGCGCAAAAAATTGAATACGGAAAACAATGCGACTTTGATTGAAGAAATAGCGGACAAAGAATCGTCTTTAAAAGAACCTTCCGTTTTGCCAAAGCTGTTTCTGACGGATACTACAACCGAAAGTCTGGCAATCGCTCTGGAAGAACAAAACGGAAAAATTTCCCTGATTTCAGACGAAGGCGGCTTGATTGACACTTGGAGCGGATTATACTCCGGCGGCATTGCAAACATTGACATACTTCTGAAAGGATGGGACGGAGGCGATATTCGTATTAAACGCCGTGATCGGGAAATCTTTATTTCTCCGCTCATAACATTGTTTTTAATCGTTCAACCGGTCATTTTGGAAAACCTCGCAAAAAATAAAGTTTTCTGTGGCAAAGGATTCTTTGAACGATTTTTGTTTTGCGTTCCGACTTCTAAAATCGGATACCGGAAAAACAACCTTCCCCTCATTGGAGAGGAATATATTCAAGCCTATTATAAATTGATTGCGGATTTGATAAAAATATCCGGTAGCTCCAAAAGCCTGCATCTTTCAGATCCGGCTTTGGCTTTATGGAAAGATTTTCAAAACAGCGTTGAATACAGTTTAAGGAACGGGCAAAAGCTTTATGATTGTCAAGGATGGGGAGGGAAAATATGCGGGCAGATTTTACGCATTGCCGGTTTGCTCCATTTAGCACAAACACGGGGCGTTACCCTGACGATAAAAGAAAATACAATGCAAAACGCCATTCAAATCGGGGAACTTTTAATTTTGCACGCGCAAAAGGTTTTTAACGAATTTTCTTTTTATACAGACAATCGGACAAGAGAAGCGAAATCAGTTTGGAATGCCATAAAACAAATCAACAAACTTTGTTTTACGCAAAAAGAACTGACTGTTTCTTTACGACATAAAATGCTGTCCGATAAGATAAAAGAACTTCTTCCGATTTTGATTGAACGCAATTTAATCAGTGAACCTTTTCCGAGCAATGGCGGGCGAACTTTGAATTACCTCGTCAATCCGTCCGCTTTTGAAAAGGATAAAGAATATGGTCAAAACTGACCAATCGCAAAAATTTAATGAACAGGATTACATCGACCGCTTAAAACAACGGGAAGAATTGATCAGAAAAATTGAAAAGTTTTTAAATGATGAAGAAATGAAAATTACCGATTTGATTGAAAAGGAAATCTCTTAACTCCGCACTTCCCGCCGTTAAATAAAAATGAACCGTCCTCATTTAGGGGACGGTTCAAAATGAAAATATTTTTATTATCTGGACAATTCCTGACCTTGCGATTTTTCAGATTTCCGATGAACTGTCCTTTCAGCCTCGCGTTCCTTGGCTTTAATGGATTTCATCTCACTTTTGGCAACGCTTCCGAGATCGTTTTCCTGATAGTGTTCTTTCATATAACCGCCAACTTTCATCAAAGCATCGACGGATTTTCCCTGATGAATCAATTTTTGAACAAAAGCGGGACTGTCCAATTTATTGCGAGCCTTCATCCACTCCGCCTTCTGAATCTCCTCCGGCGTCATTTCTTTCGTGTTTCTGAATTGCTGATACGCATTGTCAATCCGGACATTAAACCCGTCGCCGCCTTGAAGCGGTTCAAATTTAGCCCATAATTGATCCTCTTTTGCATAAACGGATTTCACGCGAACGGCTTCAATTTCATATCCCTTGAATTTTTGATCCTTTCCGAACTCGCCATCAAAAACGGGACGTCGGATCAAACCTTCTTGTCCGGCTAAAATATTCTTTGTCGCCTCTATTGCGTTATATTGCTCTTCCAAACTTTTTTCCTCACTCATCACAAGCTCCTTCGGATGTTGACAGAATGAAAGCCTCTCAACTCTTTCAAACGTCTTGTTAAAAATAAAACCGCATAAAAATGTCTTCATCGCATTTTTATGTTGCTTTATTTTGGATGATATTATACTGTCTTGTAAATAGAAAAAATCAATAACATCAAACACTTACGCACGTTTCAGCCGTATTCGGAAATATTCCGTTTTTTAACGAAATCATTCCGATCAAACGACGAAATCAGAACGGTTTGCTGTTATCCGGTTGTTTCGCGCGTATGAACCAACCGGAGTTTTTTATGACAAAACAACCTCGTTCTTTTGCGTTCTTACCGCAAATCTTCCTTATCGCTTTAAGTCTGCTTTTTCTGTTTAACGGTGCTGACGCTTTTGCGGCGATGCCAATCGGAAACGTAAATATTTTTACGCAGACGCAAAGCATTCTTCAAAAAATCGCCGAAGGATTGATGGACGTTGCCAAATGGGTCGCATTAGTCGTTTTATTGGCAGACCTTATCCACTCCACCGTGACAAAAAAGCCTTTGATTATGGGCGCGCGCCCTCTGATGATTTTGCTTTTCATCGTCTGCGCCGGATTTGGCATTGATATGGTCGGAGGATTTTAATGTCGTCTTCCGTTTATCAAAAGCTGGAAAAACCGGCGCGTATTATGTTTGTTGCGCCCCTGCTCTTATTTATCGAAATCGTTTCCTTCTTTCTTTTGCTGATTATAACGAAAGAACCCGTTTTGGGTATTGCCTGTTTCGTTCCTTTGCATCTGTTCTCTGTCCGGTTGACGGACAGAGAACCTCATATCAACAATATCCTGCGTTTTTATTTTGAGCGTTTGATCAATGCTTCTTCCGGCAAACGTCCGAAGAATAAAACGCCGATGATTTTTAAAGATGAAGAGGCGGTCTTTTACTATGACATTTAGTTTTTTCCTTCCTTTAATCGGTGCTGGTATCGGAGCCGCATTAACGCGACGAAAGACATTCGACAGAAAGCCTGATTTGGTTTTCGTCAACGACGAAATTCCGATTAACGACATCTCGGACGATCTTGTTCGGACAACAAACGGAATCACTTTTAAGGTCATCCGTTTTTCAGGTCGTTGCGTCGCCGGAAAACGATTTGATGAATTGGAATCCGATTTGTCAAAACTGCGTACTTTCTTTATGCGATTGAACGAATTTGACGTTGAAATAAGAATTTATTCGCAACGGTTTGAAAAAGCGGAAAATCCTATAAAATCCTGCGGTAATCCGTTTTTGGACGAAATCACGTCAAGATGGGAACACCGTCTTAAAAGGACATTTGACATCACACACTATATGATTGTCCAAACAGCTGAAGGCTCGGATGAAAACGATCGTGTAATCAAGGAGGTCAAAACGCTTCTGTCGGATTTTAAACCGACGGTTTTAAGCGGAAACGATTTAACGGCGTTTTTAAGCACTTTTTACAATCCGACACCGCAAAAAGAGCTTGCAGCATCCCGAATTACCATTTTGAAAAACGGAGAAATCGTTTTTCAAACGAACGGATGGGAAACACATCGCTTAATTTTCGGCATCAGGTCGTTCGGAAGCAATGTTTCGGGACAAATCATAGAAAACCTTCTTGCATTGCCGTATTCAATGACGCTGACAACTCATTTGAAGCCGATCGGGAAAACGCAAGCATTAACCGATATTAAAAATCGGGATATTCAAGCTAATTTTTTGCGTAAGCCGGAAAACCAAACCGATAAATTTCTGGAAATACGAACAGCCATTGAAGACGATACCGAAACCCTTTTGACAACCGAAATGACCGTCCACTTAAACATCGAAACAAACGGAAGCAAAGAAACGGCTATTGAAAGTATTTTAGGCTGTCTTGGAAATTTCGGCGTTCGTCCCGTTTTAGAAAGACAGTTCGCTCTGCCGATGTTTTGGGGACAATGTCCGGGACGGGATATTTTTAATCGCGAATTGCGTCTGACTGCTTCCAATGTTGCCGATTTGCATCCGTTAATCCGATGTGAAACCGGTTTGGAACGATGCGATTGGGGAGAATGTCCCGTTTGCCGTTTTCCGACCGCTCCAGCCGGGAATCCATTCGGCTTCACTTTCCACGCGACACCGGAAGATCAGGCTCCGCCGCATTGCGTCGTTTTTGCCCCGACCGGAAGCGGAAAATCAGTTTTAATTTTGCATTTGATAACGGAATCTTTGGCTTCCTATCCCGATTTATCCGTTTTCGCTTTGGATAGAGACAACGGATTGACCGTCTATACCGAAATGGCGGGCGGTACATACCATCAATTAAGCAAGAGCGGTAATATTTGCTTAAATCCGTTCGATTGTGATGCTTCTGACGAAACAAACCTGATTTTGTTTTTAAAAATCCTGACAAACGCCGAAACCGACGAAGAAGAAAAAGACATCCGTTTGTTCGTTTCGGAAATTATGAAACAGCCTCGCATCAATCGACGGATGAATGTTTACTATAACGAGCTTGTTCCCGTTGGGAAATTTAAGGAAAAGCTTGAAAAATGGGTATCCGGAAACACGTTGAACGCAAAATTGTTCAACGGGGAAAAAGATACGCTTGATATGACAAAAAACCGATTGAATGTTTTCGGCGTTGACAACATCAAAGACGATCCCGCCGCTTGTGCCGCCTTTTTCTTTTATCTGTTCAAACGAATTGAACAGAATGCCCAAACCGGAAAACCGTCATTATTGATTGTGGACGAAGCTCCGACTTTATTATCCACTCCCGCATTAAAAGAACTGATTGAAAAACTTCTGAAAACGGCGCGAAAACAGCGCACCGCCGTTTTTATGGCTTTTCAGGGGACGGCGGATTTGAACTCTCTCGGTTTGAAAGAAACCATCCTGACAAACTGCCACACACGTTTTTTCTATTCCGGAGCGGCTTCTTGCGCCGAAGAACTTTCGGGTTTCAGTTTAACGGAAAGCGAAACGGATTTTGTTTTGACAAAAGGAAAAAGCATTAAAGGAGCAAAACGCCCGATCCTGATGCAGCGAAGCGGAACAAACGTCTTTTTGGACACGGATATGTCATGTCTCGGAGAATATTTGAACGCCTATAAAGGCGGAGCGAAAACAGTTCATTTGATGAATGAAGCGAAAAAACTGAAAAGAAAAGACTGGATAGCTTACTACCTTAAGCATTACGGGGAAGAACAATGAAAAGATTACTTATTTTTCTTTTATTCTTCGCCCGCACGGCAAGTGCTCAAATGGCGGTCATCGACACAAACGGCTTGGCTGAAAGCATCAAGCAGAACGCGACTATGGCGGCGATTTTGGAAAACGGCAAAGCGATTTGGGACACGACCAAAGAGGGTTTGGAAGCGACAAAACAGATCACGGACACGGTCGGAAGCGCGGTTTCTCTGGCGTTGACGGCGCAGAGTTTTATCACGAACGCCAATCAGTTGCTTCAATGCGTTACGCCGCAGTTTCTTTTGGACGGTATGAATTTTGAAGTAACGAACATCTGCACGGCGCAGGACTATATCCGTCAGGCGTTGGATTTGCCGACAAACGAGGACGTTCAGGGTGCGGCGAACACGGTTTCCGGCGTTGCGGGCGGCAGTTATTCCTGGCGGGGTATTACGACGGGGAACAACCGGACAAAGCAACAATGGCGGAAAGTCAAAAAAGCCCGAACGGACTTTCATAAAAAAAGCGTGGACGACGGTCTGGCGAACGCTATGGCGGTCAAGGCGGAAGCAAACACGCTGACAAAGGCGGCTTCTTCGATCATTCAGGACACGAACACGTCTTTAACGGTTATGGAAAAGCTGTCGCAGACGAACAGGGCTTTGGCGGACATACACGCCGCGCTTGTTCAACAAAACATTCTGATCGCGAACATTCTGCAAGTCATCGCCTCGAAAGAGAAACTGATCGAGGGGACGATTGCGTTTGACGCGGCTTTGACACAAACGGAGGAGAAAAAGAAATGAAAAAACTGACGATATTGGCTTTGTTGACGGTTTTAACGGCGTGTTCCACGTCGCAAAGCGTCAAAGGGATCGGTGCGGGAACGGACAGCTATAAAGAAAGTCCGTGTGCTTGCTTGATTATTCCTCAACCGAATCTTTCAAAAGGATAAAACAATGGCTTCAAAAAAAACTCTTGCCGTGTCCCAACGGTATTTCGGCATTGCCGAAATTGATGCTTTACAAACCAGTCTTGAAGAACGGTTAAGCGAACCTTCCGACAGCGAATTGCGTTTGGACCTAATGATAGTGTTTTCCCTTTTAAAAGATTGTTTCCGTCTCGGTTTAATTAAAAAGGACGAAATATGACGGAAGAAAAACTTCTTTCCCATCCTGAAACAAAGCACATCAGCTATCTTCGCCGATTGGAAAAAAGCGTGGATGTCCTGACAAAAATCGCATCCATCAGCGTTTTTGCCGTTATTGGGAGTTTTTGCACCGTTTTAGCCCTATTTCCGTTAAAGACTACGGAAACGGTTTTCGTATCGCTTCAATCCGGTCAACAGCTAGTTCGGCTTTTACCGGAACAAATCGACCGTTCGACTTTGGAACAATATGTCCGTTCCACGTTGTTTGAATATGTGGAAAAAAGAGAGACCATCAACTTTGTCAATGATGACGAACGCTATACCTGGGTTCAGGCATTCACTCAACCGCAATGGTTTAAACTGTTCGCCGAGCATATGAGTTCAGCCAATCCGAACAGTCCTCTTGTTTCTTATGCCAAAAACGAATTGACGCGGGAAGTTAAGGTCTTAAGTCTGGAAGAACTGCCGGAAACGAACGGCATCTGGCGGGCTGAATTTGTCGCGATTGATCGCAAAAGCGGTGTTGCCGTCCGCAACAAAGAATTTGTGGCGACATTCAAAGTATCAATAACGTCCACACAGGGAAAATCTTCACAAGCACAGATCAATCCATTCGGCTTGATTGTTGAAAACTATGCGGTAACCGCCAAAAACCATCCGAATGACAAGGAAAATTTCTTATGAAAAAACTGCTTTTTATCACAGCATTATTACTACCTGCCACAAGCTTTGCCGCGTCTGTTTCCCCGTTAAAAACGGAAATCAAGCTGGAACAACCAGTCGATTTGATTAAGAACATAGACGATGCTCTTTCCGGAAAATTTGCAAAAGCGGCAGAGTACCGTCCGCCCTTACCGTTGACGCAAAAGGCTTGGAGCACACAAAGAGCCGAAACGAGAGCCGGAAACAAAGTTTTTGTTTGGATACGCGGGCGGACGTTCAAAGTGATTTTACGCGAGGGTATGGGAACGATGTTTAAAATACCCGATTGGGACAGCATCGATCAATCCGTATTGGCCGATTCTTTAAACTTCCGCCAAAAGGAGATGAACAATCCGTCTTTATTATACGTCGAAGCCGTAACAGCCGGAGCGGATACCAATCTGACCATTATAGGTAAAAGCGGTAATATTTATAATTTTTATCTGGCAAGCGAGAGCGTCTTGTCTGAAAACATTTCAGATCAAGTCGTTTATGTTGAAGCCGCCGAGCCGAATATTCTTGGTAAAAAACCGGAAGAAGCAGCTCAAGCGGAAAGCATTACATCACTTTTGAAAAAATCGAAACCGGAATGGGTGCGGGAGCTGAAATTCGATCCGTCAAAAGTGCGACACGATTTAGAAATGCACGGCGACAAACTGCTCGCTCCTGTTTTAATCTTTCGGGACAACCGGTTCACTTACTTGGATTACGGAATTGAACATGACCGATCCGTCTGGCCGGTCGCCTATCAAGTCATAGATCGGGTAGATCAACCCGTCAACGTCCGAAAATCTCCGGACGGCCGCTTTATGGTCGTTGAAACGATCAATCCGATAACCCTGCGATACGGGGAGAAAACGGTATGCATCAGGCAAAAATCTTCAAATTGATTTTGTTTCTCTTTTTTTCAACAGGAACTCTTGTTTCCTGCAAAAAAGAAAAAAACTCGTCAATGCAACAACCCGTTTCGATAACGGTTCAGTATCCTGCCGATTACTATACCGTTATTCCGGAAGTTCAGAAAAAAGAAATCGTTTGTCCTGCCTCAAAGCCGGAAGAAATGGAAAAGAAAATCGAACAAAAAGCCAAGGAGATCATCCGGAAACAGGAAGAACGCAAAAAACAGATTTTTAGAACGGAAAAGAAAAAAGAGGAAAAACAAAAAGAGGAGAAAAAAAATAATTTCAAAGAATACGCCTTGTTAAGAGCAGAGTATATCCGTTCTGCCAGAAATCTGGCCGGAGCGACAGTTTTAAACAAAACCGATGTTCCGGAAACCGTTTCCAAAAAACATTCCTTCCAAACATATCAAACGTCGACATTTCAAGATAAATCTTATACAGCGGCGAACATAACAAGTTCCTATCCGGTAGACAGGTCTTTCATTTTAACGGAAGACAGAACTATCGCCGCCGTATTGTTGGACGGGATCAATACACAAATCGGAGGAACCGTTCGCGCTTACGTTTCCGAAGATGTCTTCGGGGCGGACAATCGATACAAACTGCTTGAAAAGGGCGATGTCGTGCTCGGTCGTTATGAACCGACAAAAAAAGTCGGGGAAACAAGGGTTCAAGTCGCTTTTTACCGGATCATCCGTTCGGCGGACGGGGCGGAAATCTTTTCTGCGGGAACGGCGTTCGCGTATGCGGCGGACAAGATGGGACGCGCCGGACTGGTCGGGGACGTGGACAATCGGAATTGGGAAAGATACGGCTTAGCGTTCGGCACATCATTGATCGGAGGATTGGCGGGCTTGGGAAAAGCCAAAGTCAAAGGCGACGAATACGAGGAGTTTTGGAACCGCCTGTCCGACAACACCACGGAAATCACGACGAAAGTGTTGGAGCAGTATATGAACATCGCCCCGGTCATCACGATTGCGCAGGGCGAACCGATTTTGATCCGTCTGGCTGCTGACATTGCGTTGAAGCACCCGACGGGAAAGGAGGAAAAATGAGTTATCTTCAAAAGAAAAGGAAAGCGCGGAACCGCTTGATTGCGGCGGTTGCCGCGTCCGTCATTGTTTTGGCGGCGTATAAATGTTTAGGGGAAACGGCTCCGACGCCTGTTGTCGAGGAGAAGTTCAGCGTTTCGGTCAAAGAGGACACGACATTGGAACCGGACGCGCCGACGGCGGCTTCCTTTGTCGGTTTAGAGGACGACCGGCGGTTTCAAGCCTACGATATGACGCAAATCGAACTGACGGGCAAAATCACGGGAACGGACAAAGAGGCTTACACGGTCGAATGGACGGAACTGCACCATATCGGAAACGATAGGACAGCGAATTTGATCGTTCCGATGACGACAACGGAAAAACCGGAAGAAGACAGCGTTATCAAAGACGGAACCGTTTTGCCCGTTTCTGCCGCAAAAGACCAGTTGACGAGCGTTTTGCCGTTATTGTTCCTCACTCCCAAAGAAGAAAAAAAGAAATCGGAGGAAGAATCTTCTTCTGCCGCAGCCGATGGAACAACGGCTCCGGTCATTGCTGTTCCGGTCGGCGGTTCGGGGGATAAGTCTTCGGAAGAAAAGAACGGCTTTGATTCTTCCGCGATCGAGGTTGCCGACCAACCGGCGGACGAAGTCGGCTTCCGACTGGAAGACTGCCCGATCAGAATAGATTGGGAAAACGAACACGTCTATTACCAAAACGAAGTCGTCAAGTCGGTCAACGGGACGGACGTCGAACGGCAGGGTTGTCAGGATTCCGATTTTCCCGTGAACATTTTGCGCTCTTATGCCGAATGTTCCGACGATGTCGTAATGCAGGACTTGACCGCTTATAAGATGTATAAGCCTTATTTCATTGATCAAGGCGAACAGAAGTTCTTGAAAGACTGCACGCGGGACACGGAAAAGTCTTATCCGATCAAGGAAAGTATCGAATGCACGCCGTTGGTCGACACGCGAAACAACACGGTCAAAGAGTTGTCGTATCTCTATTACACCGATGACACGGAACGGGACAATATCGTTTCCGAATGTCAGATCAGAGATACGACGCGCACGTTCGATTTGCAATTCACATACGACACTTGTTCGTATCGTTTGGACAGCAACGCGGGTATGGCGTATCAGCAGGGAAAATACTTCTTTGAAAAGGACGGTCAAAGCGTTGACGTTTCGACGTGTCAGGACAGCGACCTGACGTATCAGGTGGAAAACGAGTTCTGCTCTTATCAGGAAAATATGGCGTCCAAGAAGATGTTGCGCTATGAGCGTCAAAAGCTGAACACGATCAACGGCGTTGTCTATATCACCGAATGTCAGCCGGTCAGTCAGACGGACATCATCGAAACGATTGACGGCTGTGAAACGCTCCATACGGACGACTTCAAAGGCGGTTTCAGCAAGGGGTGGAGCCGATATTATTACATCGACAAGGACAATCAACAGCACTACATTACACAATGCGCCGTTTCGACAACGACATACGCTCATCAGGCGGTCATCGAGGATTGGCAGGTGGACTTCAATTCGCTGACGGCGACATCGCTGATCGCGTATTACATCGACTTGCCGAAAGGTCGCGTCAAAATTGCGGATGCAGCGGTAACGAAAGACAGCATTACGGTTCCTTTGGCGAAGCAGACGGAGGAAATCGTCGGTTCGGGCGAACTGTCCTATAACGGCTGTTATGAAAACGAGCGTCAGCAAATCAAGACGGGCTATCTGTTGCCGAACGGCAATATGGTTTACAACTACGTTTACATTGCCGAGCCGAAAACAAGGTATGTTTGCCAAGATGAAACGCAGACTGCCGGTGTCGGCGTATATGCCGGGTGGTATAAGAAACGTCCGAGCAAGTTCAAAAGTCACGTCACTTATTACAATCAGGGTGCTTATTATTACAAAAGAACCAAGAGCTATAATCCGGTAACGAAACAATACATCTGTTCTCCTTGGACATATACGGGACAGAGCATCGGCGGTTCGCGTTCATGCTCATCGGCGGCGTGTTCCGGTCCGGCGTGTCAGGGCATTCAATATGATGCGGGAGGCGGCACCTGCGTATCCAACGCGATACAGCCGAATTTGCCCTGTGGATAATGCGATCGCCTTAAAAAACGCCTTGCGTCCGTTGGAACCGTATCTGGAACTGACGGGAACGAACGAGGTCATTGTCAATCGGGAAAACGAGGTCGTATTGGAAACGGCTTCCGGTTGGGAGTTCGTTCCGGATAAAAACATCACGAAAGAGATGTTCCTGTCCGTCGGTCGCATTTTAGCCAATCGTTCCGGAACGGACTTTGACGCGCATCCGTATCTGGGGGCGGAGCTGCCGGACGGTCATCGTCTTCATTTGTGTATGGGAACGACGGTCGAAAGCGGGCTTTGCGCCGCCATTCGTCTGAAACGGTCGCGGAAGCTGACGATCGACAACTTCCTGACCGAAAAATCTTTTGCGCCGAAACCGGAAATGTCGTTCGACTTCGACGACATTCCGAACAGTCTGAAACGGCTTGTTGCGGAAAAGCGGAACATTCTGATTTCCGGCGCGACCAGTTCGGGCAAGACGAACCTTTTGAACGTGTTGTTGAAGTATGTGCCTAAAACCGACCGCTTTCTGACGATGGAAGACGTGCGCGAACTGGACACGAGCCATTTGTTGAACACGGTTCACTTTGTCCTGCCGGACAACGGGGCGGAAACGGAAATCACTCAAAACGACGTGATCGACGCGATGATGCGTTTGCGTCCCGACCGTATCGCCTGCGGCGAATTGAGAAGCCGGAACACCTGGACGTTGCTTTCTTTGCTGAACAACGGACACGGCGGCTGTATGACGACCATTCACGCCGGTTCGCCGCTTCACGCCATCAGCAAGGTCGTTACGAACGCGATGACCGGCGACAAGTGCGTGGATAAAGACGTTATGGAAAAAATCGTTCGGGATTGTCTGGATTGCGTCATTCAAATCAAAGTGTCCGAAGGCGAACGCTATATCTCGGATATCGCTTTAAGGGGGAAAGACTACTGATGACGCCTTGGTCTGAAACATCTCAAAAACAAAGGAACAGCATTTATACCGGAATCGGATTATCCGTCTTATGCGCGGTTTATTGCCTGATAATCCGGCGGATCGTCGTCGTGAACGGAGAAAGCCGCTTCTTCGATTGTGTGCTTTATGCGTTCAAAGTGGTTATCGGCGGTTCGTTCGACGGGGTTGACGAAACGGCGTTTGCCGTCGGTGTCAGCGGCATTATCCTTTTGCTCCTTGTTATCGGTTGGGGTGTGTTCGCTTTTATATCGGCGGAGGACTCTCCTTATGGAGAAGCGCGGTTTGCGACCGGTTCCGACATCAGGAAAATGGGATTGCTCGATGAGGAAAACGCCTCCGGCATCATCGTCGGAAAAACGGGACAGCGGCTTTTATCCCCGAACTGTCTGCGCCACGGAATCGCTTTGGCTCCGACCAGAAGCGGCAAAACGGCGGGCTTTGTCATTCCGTCCGCCTTATCGTTCAAAGGCTCTTTGATTATCGTCGATCCGAAAGGCGAACTTGAAAAGCTGCTTGCCAAACCGTTGAAGAAAGCGGGCAAGACGGTTTATACGATTGATTGGTCGAACGAGAACTCGAAAGACTCTTGGAATCCGTTGTCGTTAAAAGTGTTCCCGTCCGTGTTTTCCTCTTATTCCGAAGCCGAACGGCAGGCGGAGCGTATCGCCGCGATGCTTGTCGGCCAAAAAGGACAGACGGAAGACCATTGGGAAACAAACGCTAAAAAGCATATCGCGGCGTTGATTTTGTTTGCTGTTTTCCTTGGAGAAAAATCCATTGCAGAATTTGATCCGTCAAATCCCGCTTCCGTTGAAGATTGGGAAGAATATCACGAACCGCATTTATCCCGCGTGTTTCATTTTATCGCAAAAGACGTGAATGTTTCCGCTCTGCTGTCGCCGAATTTTCAAGGATTGAAAACGGTTAAAGAAAACTTGCGCGATTTATTGAAATTTGCTGCGGAATGCGAAGCACCGACCCGCATACTGAACGATCTTGGCTCGTGGTATAACGCACCGGACAATGAAGCCGGTTCACATATGACCACCTTCCTTTCTAAAACTCAACTGTGGCGTTCCGCTTCCGTAGCCGGAGCGACCAGAGAATGTTCTTTTGAATGGCAGGATTTAAGGGATTCCCCCTGTGCCGTCTTCATCAAATTCCCGCAAAGGGACGCTCAATCTTTGGGCGTTCTAACGGCGTTGTTCTTTGAAACATTCTTCGGTTGGGCGTTGGATATACCGAGAAAGCCGTTGGAATGTCCGATTGCCATACTTGCCGACGAGTTCGGAAGCCTGCCTAAAATCAATCTGATGACGGACTTCCTTTCCAAAGGCGCGGGTATGGGCGCGATCATCTGGATCATCGTTCAGGACTTCGCGCAAATCAAATCAACATACGGCGACAAAGGTTTCGACACGATTAAAACGAACTGTTCCTATTTATTGGTTTACGCGCAAAACAACTTCAACACACAAAGGGAACTGTCCCAAATGACGGGAAAGACGACACAGCAAAGAACGGGAGAAAGTCAAAATTCTCGCGGAGAAAAATCCTATTCATTCAACAAAGACGGAGCGGATTTGATTGCCGTTTCCGATTGGGGAACGATCCCGTTCGGGCGGCACATTCTGTTGTGTCAAGGATTTATGACACGCCCCGTTTATTGCGAAACGCCACTTTATTTCAAAGAGAAACGATTTACGGAGAAACTCGATGCCTGAAACGTGCTATTCCTGTCAGATTTTTGATCTGTTCAATCAGAAAACGCAGCACTTTTGCGCCGCATTTTTTGAGGCCGTTATACCTGATCTGAAAAGCGTTTTATCGTATTTGGTTTTAATTTGGTTCGTTTGGCAACTCTGTCAAACGATGATAAACAAAAACGGGAATCTTTCGGAGATATTTGCTCAATTTATCGATTTAAGCATTTCCAGCGTTCTTCTTGAAAGTTTTTCGTGGTGGAAAGGGCTTTTTTTCTGGTTTTACGATTTCGGAATGGAACTGGGAACCCGAATTATCCGCATCACGTCTGAAGGAACGGCTGTTATCCGCGCATCAAGTATCGAAACGCTTTTGCTTTACATCGAAAACAGTTTTACCCCGATTTTGGATAAAATCGGTGTTATTATCAGTGATATATCGTGGACAAACTTGAAAATCTGTTTAGCGACCGTTCCGGTTGCCGTTATTTACTTCCTCTTGTTGTGGCGGATCTTCGCAAGCCTGTTCAACGTGTTTGTTCAAATGTTCGCCATTACTTTACTCTCCCCTGTTTTATGCTGTCTTTTTGTTTTGCCTCCGATGAAAGGTGCGTTTTATTCGGCATTGAAAATGGCATTGACGGGTGGAATGCAAATCGTTCTGTCTTGCGGCACGATCGGAATAGTCCTGACTTATCTGAACAGCCTTAATCTGTTCCAAGACAACAATGTCGCCATGACGGTCGGCACGGTCGGATATATGCAAATGCTTTTTACCGGCGCACTTCTTTGGGGAGCCTACGGCATCATCATCGGCACGCCGCATTCCTTGTTTAATGTCGGAACGACTGCCGCCCCCAACCGGGTTTTATCTTTCATCGGTTCGCTACCCGGTCGAACGCTGTCTATGGCAAAAGGATTTATCGGTCGATAATTTTTTTCAAGATAGAGGTAAACGATGACGGTATATGGGTATTTAAGGGTGTCAACGGACAAGCAAGACTGCGACAATCAAAAAATCGGTGTGGAGGCTTTGGCGGAAAAACTCGGCGTGCCGATCGAAAGTTGGATCGTTGACGACGGCGTTTCGGGAACGAAAGAACCGCAAAAAAGAAAGCTCGGCAAGCTGTTGCGGAAGATCAAAACGGGCGACGTGATCATCTGTTCCGAACTGTCGCGGCTCGGGCGCAAGTTGTTTATGGTCATTTCGATCCTTGAACACTGTATGAAAATCGGCGCAAAAGTGCTGACCGTTAAAGACGGTTATGAATTAGGCGATAACGTTCAAAGCAAAGTTCTGGCTTTTGCATTCGGACTGGTTGCCGAATTGGAAAGGGAAATGATCAGCAAGCGCACCAAAGAAGCCCTTGCCCGACAAAAAGCACAAGGAAAACGATTAGGCAGACCGAACGGAAGCCGGAATAAAAAGCACGCATTGGACGGGAAAGAAGAACTTTTAAGTCGATTGTTGCGTCAAAAAACACCCAAGCAGGAAATCGCCAAAAAATTGAATATCTGCTATGGAACACTATACAAATTTTTAAAAGAAAGAACCGACCTTAACATTTAAGGTTCCATACATTTCAACATACTATTTCTTACCAAGCCTTTCAATCTCCAATGCTTTAAATCTTGAAAAAAATGGAAGGTTTAATGCGCATAAAACGGTAAAAAGTGGATATCAAGGTTTTCGATAACGTATCGTCCATTCTGAAAAAGGATTTGGAAGTCGAAATCAAGAAAGACTCGCGTCTTTCCGTCGCCGCCGCTTACTTTTCCATATACGCTTTCGAGGCGTTGAAAAAGCAGTTGGAACAGATTAAAGAGTTCCGTTTTATCTTCACTTCCCCGACATTCATTACGGAAAAAACGGCAAAGGAAAAACGGGAGTTTTACATTCCCCGCTTAAACCGTGAAAAAAGCATTTACGGCACGGAGTTTGAGATAAAACTGCGCAACGAGCTGACGCAAAAAGCGATAGCCAAAGAATGTGCCGACTGGATCAGGAAAAGGGCTCGTTTCAAATCAAACAAGACCGGACAAAACATTCCGGGACTGATTGATATAGAACAATCCGACGCGTCAAACACGGCGTATTATCCGATCAATGGCTTTTCGACTGTTGATTTGGGGTGTGAAAAAGGAAACGATTGTTTTTCGATTATCAATCGCTTTGACGCGCCGATCAGCCAAAGTTATCTGCAATGTTTCAATCAAATCTGGAATGATTCGGAACGGTTGCAGGACGTAACCGACGAGATTGTCGAAAACATTGTCAGCGTTTATAACGAGAACAGTCCCGAATTTGTTTATTTCTTCACGCTTTACAACATATTCAACGAGTTCTTGGCGGATTTAAGCGAAGACGTTCTGCCGAACGAAGCCACCGGATTCAAGAACAGCGTTATTTGGAACAAGCTTTTCAATTTCCAGAAAGACGCCGCACTCGCCATCATCAACAAGCTGGAAAAATACAACGGTTGCATCTTGGCGGATTCCGTCGGCTTGGGAAAAACTTTTACCGCTCTGTCCGTCATCAAATATTACGAAAACAGGAACAAGGACGTTTTGGTTCTTTGTCCGAAAAAGCTAAGTGACAACTGGCAGGTTTATAAAGAAAACTATTACAACAATCCTCTGGTCGCCGACAAATTGCGCTACAAGGTTCTGTATCATACGGACTTATCGCGCACACGCGGAGAATCGAACGGCATAAAACTCGACCGTTTGAATTGGGGGAATTTCGACCTTATCGTAATAGATGAATCCCACAACTTCCGCAACGGCGGCCAAACGTATTTGACAGACGCGGGAGAATTAAAGAACAACCGCTTTAACATTCTGCTGGATAAGGTCATACGGCAAGGCGTGAAAACGAAAGTTTTGATGCTGTCGGCAACGCCCGTCAACAATCAGTTTATCGATCTGAAAAACCAGCTGTCTTTGGCTTATGAAGGCAACGCGTCTTTAATCAACGACAAACTCGGCGAAAACAAAAGCATCGATCTTATATTCAGTCAGGCGCAAAAAGCGTTCAACCGTTGGAATATGTTGCCGCCGGAGGAACGGACGACACAGCATTTGCTTGGAATGTTGAGTTTTGATTTCTTCGATTTGCTGGACAGCGTTACGATTGCCAGATCGCGCAAGCATATCGAAAAATACTATGACACGAAGGGAATAGGAAAATTCCCAGAACGTCTGAAACCCATAAACTATCGCCCTCAACTTTGTTTAAAGGAAGACACGGTTTCGTATGCCGAGATTTTCAACGATCTGCTGAAACTGTCCTTATGCGTTTACACGCCGTCCGAGTATATTTTCGGCAGTCAGATCGACAAATATGAAAACCGATACGGGCGAAACGTCAGCAAAGGTGTGTTCTTCCGTCAAAAAGACCGCGAACGCGGAATGTGCCGTCTGATCAGCACGAATTTGATGAAACGTCTGGAAAGTTCCGTTTATTCGTTCAATCAAACCGTATCGCGTATTTTGGGAAAAATCGAAAAGATCATCGATACCATTGAAAAATACGAGCTGAAAAAATTAAACGAACTTGTGATTGAAGACGCTTTCGACGACGGCGACAACGCGGAATTGTCCGACGAAGACGAGGAAGATTCCTTTATCGGCGATAAAGTCCGTATCGCTTTATCGGATATGGATTATCTGTCGTGGAAAAGGGATTTGCAGGCCGATGCCGTCATTTTGCACCAGCTGTTATCTGAAACGGGAAACATCGGGGCGGCCGACGATTACAAACTGCAAACCCTGTTGAACGTCATCGGGGATAAAATCGATCATCCGATCAATGCGAACAATAAAAAGATTCTGATTTTCACGGCGTTTTCAGATACGGCGGAATATCTGTATGAACATGTCGCCCCGTATGTCAAAAACCGTTTCGGACTGGAAACGGCGATCATCAGCGGGTCAATCGACGGGAAAAGCACCGTTAAGGACTTGCCGCACGATATGAATACCGTTTTGACGTGTTTTTCGCCCGTGTCGAAGGAACGTCATTTGTTTCCCGATGCGGCGAAATTAAAAGACATTGATGTTTTAATCGCGACCGACTGCATTTCCGAAGGTCAAAACCTGCAAGACTGCGATTATATGATCAATTTCGATATTCATTGGAATCCGGTGCGCATCATTCAGCGTTTCGGGCGTATCGACCGTATCGGCAGTTTGAACGCGAAAATCCAGCTGGTCAATTTCTGGGCGCATATTGATCTGGACGAATACATCAAACTGAAAGCCCGCGTTGAAAACCGTATGAAGATCGTTTCGATTGCGGCGGACGGCGGAAATGTCATCAATCCCGAAGACGATCCCGATTTGCAGTATCGCAAAAAACAGCTTGAAAAACTGCACGAGGAAGTCGTCGATTTGGAAGATATGGGAACGGGCGTTTCCATTTTGGATTTGGGATTGAACGAGTTCCGGCTGGATTTACTGGAATACGTCAAAGAAAATCCGGACATCGAGAAAAATCCGACGGGAATGAACGCCGTCGTCCATTCTACCCCTGATATGCCGGCAGGCGTGATTTTCATATTAAAAAACATCGACCGCGCCGCGAACATCAACGATATGAACCGTCTGCACCCGTTTTATATGGTGTATTTGAAAAAAGACGGAGAAATCGTCTGCAATCATCTTCAACCGAAGGAATTGCTGGATAAACTGCGCCTGTCGTGCAAAGGGAAATCCTCTCCCGACAAAGAACTTTGCGCCGCGTTCAACCGCCTGACGCACGACGGGCGGAATATGAAACCGTATTCAAAACTGTTGGGCGATGCCATCGCTTCCATCATTTCGGTCAAGGACGAAAGCGAAATCGACAGTCTTTTTTCCGCGGGCGGCACAACCGCGTTGGAAAACAAAATATCGGGCTTGGACGATTTTGAACTGATTTGCTTTTTGGTTGTGGAGGACGAATGTTAGGACTGCCGCAATCGACGGAAGTCAATAAATTCGTTGCGAAGCAAAAATTTTTTGATCGGACGGATTTGTCCCCCGCTGTCAAACAGGCGTTCACAAACGACGTCGAAAAAATCGTTTGGGCGAACAAGATCGCGCCGAAAACAATGAACATATCCGCCGACGGCGATATCGAGGAATTGGAGATTTTTCATATCAAGCTAAAAAACGGCGTATTCAATGAAAAGGTGCTGGAAGCCATAGATAAAGCAATTCCGTATTATATTTTGTTCGTTTTGGAATATAACGGCAAATTCCAACTTTGGCTCGGTTATAAGGAAAAATCTGCAAGCGGCGCAAACAAAACCAATATCGTCCGCTATTTTAACAGCGAATGGCAACGCGAGCCGGATATCGCCTTGCAAGGGAACACGCTGGACAACATCTATGAAAATCTTTTAAGCCGGCTGTCTGACAATCTGATCGATACGGCAAGCGAACAGGACATCAAAACAAAAGTCAACAGAACCGTAGAGCTTCAAAAGCTCGAAAAACAAATTGAAAAACTGACCAGAAAAATGTTGGCGGAGAAGCAATTCAACCGCCAATGCGAATTACGCACTCAAATCAAGAACCTTGAATCGCAAATACAGTCATTAAAAGGAGCCGACAATGGATAAAATGAAGATGGAAACACAAGATAACATATTGAAAAATATAGAAAAATTAAAAGAAATGTTTCCGGAGGTCTTTACAGAGAGCAAAGACGAAAACGGCGAAATCGTCACGGCGGTTGACGCTAAAAAATTGGAGCAGCTTCTTTCAACAAAAGTGATTGAAGGCGATGAAAGCTATGATTTTACCTGGGTCGGTAAAAAACAGGCAATGATCGAGGCGTGCAAACCCATTCGCAAGACGTTGCGTCCGTGCCGGGAGGAATCCGTTGATTGGGAAAACACGCAAAACCTTTATATCGAAGGCGATAATTTAGATGTTCTAAAACTTTTGCAAGAAAGTTATTTGAACAAGGTCAAAATGATATACATCGATCCGCCGTATAATACGGGAAGCGACAGTTTTATATATTCTGATGACTACACAACCGACAAAGACCTTTATGATGAAGAAGTCGGCGCGATAGACGAAAGCGGTTATCATATGTTTAAGAACACGGAAACCAACGGACGTTTCCATTCTTCATGGTGTTCTATGATGTATCCTCGTTTGAAATTGGCCAGAAATCTTCTATCCGAAGACGGTGTGATTTTCATTTCTATTGATGATCACGAAGTGGATAATCTACGCAAATTGTGTGATGAGGTATTTGGTGAAAGTAACTTTTTATATCAATTATCAGTCGTTAACAATTTAAATGGTAATGACAATTCAAGTGGAATGATGGAAACACAAGAATTTTGCCTTATATATGCGAAGGATAAATCTAAAACAATTATAGGGGTTTTACCTTTAGAAGCAGAAGATAGTAGTGATTGGCAAATAGACGAATTTGGATATTGGAAAGTTGGTAGATGCTTGAAAGCAACAGGAATAAATGCTCCGAGAGAAGCAAGACCTAATCTTTTTTTTCCTATATATATAAACGAAGATACTTTAGAGTTTACAGTTGACGAAGAAGTTGGTGCTGGTTGGTACCACCTCATTCCTTTGACGGAAGGAAAAGAAATGAGTTGGTACTGGAGCAAAGAAACATTTAGAAATGATAGCAATGAAGTAATAGTAAAGAAAACAAGCGAAGGATACTCTTTATATAAGAAACAAAGACCGTCATTAGGTGATTTGCCATCAAAACGAGGAAAGACAACTTTTTATAGCGCAAAATATGCAAATGCAAACAGTAATGCGGAAATAAAAAAGTTGTTTGATGGAAAAAAATTATTTGATTATTCAAAATCTACCCAACTGATAAAAGATTTTGTATGCTTGGGAAATGTTTTAAGCAACGAAATTGTTCTTGACTTCTTCTCCGGTTCAGCGACCACAGCTCACGCCGTAATGCAGTTAAACGCCGAAGACGGCGGCAAACGCAAATTTATATTGGTTCAATTACCGGAAGTTTGCGACGAAAAATCCGAAGTCTATAAAGCCGGATATAAAAACATCTGCGAAATCGGCAAAGAGCGCATCCGCCGTGCCGGAAAGAAAATCGTTGAAGAAACCGGTAAAAAAGACCACGACATCGGGTTCCGTGTTTTGAAACTCGATAGCAGTAATATGAAAAATGTTTACTACACGCCCGAAGAATACAATCAAGCGGATTTGATGGATATGGCAAGCAACATCAAAGACGACCGCACGCCGGAAGACTTGTTATACGCTTGTATGCTTGAATGGGGATTGGAACTTTCCCTGCCACATAAAATTCAGACAATAGCCGGATGCACTGTTCATATCGTCAATGACGGGGCTTTGGTCGCGTGCTTCGACAACAAAATATCCGAAGACGCCATCAAACAGATCGCGGGACTGCGCCCTCTCCGTATGGTTTTCCGCGACAGTTGCTTTGCCAACGATGCCGCACGCATAAATGTCGGCGAAATATTCAAATTGAAGTCTCCGAACACGACAATCAAAGTATTATAAGGGGGCGGAACAATGAAATTACGCTTCAAGCATCAGAAATTCCAAGCCGATGCCGCCAAAGCGGTCGTTGACGTTTTTCAGGGACAGCCGAAAAACGAAGGGATCCGCTATTTGATCGATAAAGGCGTCGGTCAATCGGATCAGGGAGAACTCGGCGAAGATTTTACCGGATTTAAAAACGCCAAAGTTTTGTTGGACGAAGACGCCGTTTTGAACAATCTGCAACAGGTTCAACGCGCCAACCTGATTAAACCGTCGGATAATTTGCAAGGACATTATAACCTGACAATAGAAATGGAAACCGGCGTCGGTAAAACCTACACCTACATTAAAACAATGTACGAGCTTAACCAAAAATACGGTTGGAGCAAGTTCATCGTTGTCGTTCCCAGCATTGCCATTCGCGAAGGCGTTTATAAATCCTTTCAAATTACCGAAGACCACTTTGCCGAGGAATACGGCAAGAAAATCCGCTATTTCGTATATAATTCGGCACATCTGAACGAACTTGACCAATTTGCCGGCTCCAACAGCATTTATGTGATGATTATCAATTCGCAGGCGTTTAATGCCAAAGGGAAAGACGCCCGCCGTATTTCTATGAAACTCGATGAGTTCCGTTCCCGCCGCCCGATCGATATTATCGCGAATACAAACCCGATTTTGATTATCGACGAACCGCAATCCGTTGAAGGCGAAGCAACGCGCGAAGGACTAAAAAAATTTAATCCCCTGATGACGTTGCGCTATTCGGCGACTCATAAGAAAGACCGTATTTTCAATATGGTCTATCGTTTGGACGCGATGGAGGCCTATAACAAAAAACTGGTAAAAAAAATCGCAGTCAAAGGTATCAGCGTTTCCGGATCAAGTGGAACGGACGGCTATTTGTATTTGGCAAACCTTAATCTTTCAAACGACAAGGCTCCAACAGCAACTCTGGAATTTAACACCAAAGGTGTGAACGGCATCAGAAAGACAACACGAATTGTCAACGAGGGTTATAATCTGTATGAACAGTCCGGTAATTTAAACGAGTATCTGGGATATACGGTCAGTCGTATCGACGGGCGCGACAATACAGTCGAGTTCAGAAACGGCGTCAAGATCGAAGTCGGTCAGGTAAGAGGCGATACGCAGGACTCCGATCAAATCCGCCGCATTCAAATCAGGGAAACGATTGAAAGTCATTTGGAACGCGAACGGCAGTTGTTCTATAAAGGGATAAAAGTTCTTTCCCTGTTCTTTATTGATGAAGTGGCAAAATATAAGGAATATGAAGGCAACACAGCTAAAAACGGAATTTACGCCAGAATGTTCGAGGACGAATATCAAAATATTATCGATCATTACGTCGGCGAACTGGGGGACGGCGAATATCTGCGTTATCTGAAAGGTATCGAAGCCCATCAAACTCACGCCGGATATTTTTCCATCGACAAGAAAAGCAATCACTTCATTGACGGCAAAATAGATAAAAAAGAACAAAGTTCAAACGATATTGACGCTTACGACCTGATTATGAAAAACAAGGAACGCCTGCTCGACCGCAAAGAACCGGTGCGTTTCATTTTTTCGCACTCCGCGTTAAAGGAAGGATGGGATAATCCAAACGTATTCCAAATCTGCACTTTGAAACAAAGCGGTGCGGAGGTGCGAAAACGTCAGGAAGTCGGACGGGGATTGCGTTTAGCCGTCAATCAGGACGGCGAACGTATGGACGGTTCCGTTTTGGGCGATGACGTGCATAACATCAACATTTTGACCGTTATTGCCAACGAATCTTATGACGCTTTTGCCAAAGGTTTGCAAACGGAATTGGCGGATGTCATTACCGACAGACCGAAGAAGGTTACGGCGGATTTGTTCAACGGCAAATTCATTCAAGATGCTGACGGAAACAGCGAAGCGATTTCGCCGGATTTAGCCGGAAAAATCTACTTTAATATGGTTAAAAACGACTATGTTAATGAAAACGGAGAGCTGACCGATAAATATTATGCAGACAAAAAAGCCGGAACCATTGTTTTGCCGGAAGAAATAAAAAGCGGCGCGGACAGTATTATCCGCATCCTGGATACGATTTACGATGTCAAGGGTATGATGCCGGAAGATGCCCGTAAAAATGACGTCGATATTAAAATAAATCCGGAAGCCTTGAATAAAAAAGAGTTTCAGGCTCTTTGGAAAAAGATCAATATTAAATCGATTTATGCCGTGGATTTTGAAGGACAAGAGCTGATTGAAAAATCCGTCCGCGCTTTGAACAAAGATTTAAGGGTATCCAAGATCGTTGTGAACATTACGACGGGAACGATGAACGCCATTAAATCAAAGCAGGATTTGTTTGACGGGACGGCCTTTGAAACAAAAGCAAACGCGACAAAAACCGAAAAAATCACATCTGTCGGAACTTCAATTAAATATGACCTTGTCGGTAAAATCGTTGATGGGACGGGACTGACCCGCACAACGATCATAAAGATATTGCAAGGTATGGAAAAAACGGTCTTTGATCAGTTCAAAAGAAATCCCGAAGAATTCATCATCAAGGCCTGCAACATTATCAACGATCAAAAAGCGACGCTTATCATTCAACACATAAGCTATACAAAGATCGACGATGAAGATGTTTACGACACTTCGATTTTTACGGAGCCCTCACTTAAAGGCAGATTCGGCGTCAATGCCATCACTACGGCCAAAAATGTTTACGATCACTTATTGTATGATTCGACAGTGGAAAAGGACTTCGCGGAAAAACTGGAACAAGCGCAAGATGTCGTCGTCTATGTAAAATTACCGAAAGGGTTTTATATTCCCACACCTGTCGGGGATTATAATCCGGATTGGGCGATCGCTTTTAATCAGGATCATATCAAGCACATTTACTTTGTTGCCGAAACGAAAGGCAGTATGTCAACTTTGGATATCAGACCCATAGAACGCGCAAAGATTGACTGTGCAAAAAAGCACTTCAAAGCCATAAGCAACAATGAAGTGAAATATGATATGGTAAGCAATTACAACGAACTGATGACAAAAGTGATGAAGGAATAGGATTACGAAAGCGTTTGCTCAAGGCTTTGCCCTGTTGAAAGATGACCTCTTTCATTAAACAGAATGTGCCCCAACGCTTTCTCCGTCAACTTGACCACTGGTTCATTATCGTATTCTCCGAAGACATTGGCGCGATGATTGGCATACCAAAAAGCCGTCTTGGGCTTTTCCGCATACATTTCCAAAAATAAACTCTCCGCTCTTTCGGGATCGTCAAATCCTTTTGACCACTCCGAAAGAGCTTTCTTCGCTTCGTCGCCGAGTTCATATCGAGGCCGATACATTTTAGATTTAAAACCTAATTTTTCCCGTTCTTTTTCAGCCTGTCGCGCGGCATACCAATGCGGAACCTGTCGCTCTAAAAGAGTCTTTTTATGCGGCTTCAACGGTTTTCGTCCCAAGCTCAAATATCGTTCTTTCCGCCTTGTCGCCTGATAATTCAACCCGTATTTTCTGCCGATTTCAACTTGTCTTTGCCGCATCATATCAAGCTGCGGAAGATCAAATTTCAACCGATGCTCTCCATTCGACATTTTCAATAAAACGTGTGCGTGATTAGCCGATTGATGCGTGTGTATCCCCATATAAAAACGAAAACCGGCCTCCGCAAACGGCTTCATGTATTCCGTCATAAACTCTTCCGTCGTTTCTCGGGATAAATCCGCCCCTTTCGGGAATGATATAATGAAGTGAACCGCCTGGCGTTTCGTTTCGTCTTTATCCAAATCAAAATCCCGTATTGCATTACTTAAATCGTTTGCGTTCCATACGCCGCCCAAATCGTCAATCACTTCGACCGGAGCTTCCAATCCTTCCGAATGTTCTGATATATAGTGCAAAAGATTTGAAACGCTTTTACCGCTTTTTGCATACGAAATTATTTTAAAAACCGCTTCCGATTTTCCCGTGTCGTAACGCTTCCGTTCGGACGGAGAGGAACGGCAAACGCGATCTCCGGATGAAAAACACAAGCTGTCTTCTTTAATATAAAAACCGCGAACGTGCTTTCTAAAGAAATCTTCTTCAATGCGCATCGAAACCTCTCAAACAAGTCTTGATTTGATTCAGAACATTCCTGACTTCCCGTATTTGTTCGGTCAGATCGGATACTTCTCCGTAATTGATTTTTCTGGCTATCTGATTAAGGTTGACGCCGATCCGGTGAACCTCTTTTTGTAAAGTTTGCAATTCGTCGATTTGCCGTGCCGTCGGCAATACGTTTCTTTGCACATACGACGAAATGAGCAAACGCACAGCCTTTGACGGATTTTTAAACAACCGGTCAAGGATGTCGGCGTCGCTTTTATATATTCTGAACGTCCTTCTGATTTTACACATAAAATGCCTCGCAGAGCAGGACGTTTGATTTCGAGTTGAGAGGTTTTTATTATAAAAAAATCCGAAAAAGAAATCAAACTTTCCCGATTGTCCGACAAACGGGGTATCCTGCCACGGATAGATTTATCAAAAGCAAGACTGTTTGGATAAAATTCAAGAAAAAGCATACCCGCCCAACCGCCCTTTGTTGACGGCTTGTTCAAACGGTGTCGCCGCGTGTGCGGCGACCGATTTTTTTTCGGAGAATACGGCTCTATTCGGAGCCGTATTCTTTCTGTTTGTAATAGATTTTCGGGGCGATTTCCTTTTCAAAATATGCCTCGAACGCTTCGTTGAACAGGTGCTTTTCCATCGCGAAAAACACTTCCGTCAGCCACCCGCTTTTTGCCAAAGTTTTTAATGCCGGCAAATCGTCTTCCGGCACTTCCCCGCCGTGAATGAAGTTAAAAAGGGACGTATCAAACTTCACGTCGTCGCGTTCTTCAAAGTCGGGTAAAAACTCCTCGATTAAATCCCAATACAACATTGTTCAGCCCTCCTTGATGACCTGACCGACGGGGCAAGGTGTGAAATATAAATCCAATTCCGCCAAATCTAAAAGTTCGTCAATGGAGATATATCCGGCTTCAAAACCGTATCCGAAACTTGCCCACCCGAACGCCTGAATTTGTTTGTCGGAGGTGTCTTTTTCGACGATGTAGCCGTCATAGGAACCGACAAAATAGTGCAGTTGAGCCAAAGCGTTTTTGCCTTGTCCGTCCGTTTCATAGACTTGCGGCATCGTTTTGATTCGCTCGGCAAGGTTCAGGATAATGTCCGCAAACGCTCCGGCTTCTTCCGAGTGATACAGATTGTCAATGAGGGTTTGAGCCTGCCGAACCGGAATAAACGGTTTAAGTGTCGTTTCCATTTCGTTTAAGGCTTGGTCGAATTTATCAGTCATTTTGAAAGCTCCTTCTCTGTAAAAAGCACTTGTTAA
>ENA-ORPH01000770-ORPH01000770.1-human-gut-metagenome-genome-assembly--contig:-NODE-770-length-34241-cov-3.242380_pt1 | contig 34241 bp, 28 predicted proteins | sample MGYA00242142_ERZ509074 | MGnify/ENA primary metagenome ERZ509074 (study PRJEB26280, sample SAMEA2338724) | human gut metagenome | biome: human gut; feature: human-associated habitat; material: faeces...
TACAAAATCTTCACTCTTTTTTCGTATTGTCTAAAAGAAAAGTCTAACAGAACAGGATTTACAGAATTTTAAGATATTTTTGTAAAGCAGGACTGTTTTTTATGGTGTAAATAAGGTACAATAGAGCCACAGAACATATTCAAAAATAATGAAAAATGAAACATGAGAAGGGAGTGGGTGTAACGTGAGCAGAGAAAAGAATGGAAGCCGCGGCACGGTAAAAGCTGTCATTTATCTTCTGATCGTAGTAATCCTTGCTGGAATGGTTGTTTATCTGACGCAGTCGTTGCGGCGGGACCGGGAGCCGGAGATTACGGGGACGTTTATTGACAGCAAGCTGGAGGCGGCGGGGGAGCTGACGTCGGCGAAGATGATTTATAACGGGCTGATTCATTACTCGGACGGGTCGATTCCGTTTCTGACGCAGAAGGCGTTTAATATGACATACCGTGCAGAGGTACGTGCGGGCGTGGATCTCTCGAAGGCGAATACGGAGGTGACGGATTCAGAAGTAACAGTTACACTTCCGGCAGTGGAGATTTTTGATATTTCCATCGACAATGATTCCATCCAGTATTACGATGAGAAGGCAGCGCTTCTGAACTGGGAGCGGAAGGAAGATGCGATGGATGCAATCGCGAGTGCGAAGGAGGATGTAGAGCAGCAGACGAAAGAAATGGATGACCTGGAAACGATGGCACAGGAACAGGCGAAAACACTGATTACCGGAATGCTGTCCGAGACGGTCGGGGACAAGACATTGGTTGTAAAATTTGAAGAATAGTACATAGACGGGATGTCGGCACTTCTTTTTGGGGGATAAAAAAAGGAGGGCCGGTATTTCTTCTGGCAGAAACACCGGCATTATGAAAAAGAAAAATCTATATAAATTGGAAAGAATATTAGGTTGGGACAACGGTTGAAAGATAGAGGAAGATGATTTGTTGTCCCTTTGTTTTGATACGTTTAGTATAGTTGTCATATGTGAGGAAAGTGTGAATGGAGTTTGAAGAAACTTTGAAAAGATTTGTGAATGGCGCGGGTGAACATCGGAACATCCCAACGCCCGGATATCGCCGAATTTGCATAGAATTAACTTGAAAGTGAACACTGCTTCATAGTACAATCGTTTGGCATGTGTGAAATATGAGTTACATTTGAGAGGACAAAAACTATGGACTATAAACTGCTGCTGGACACCGCGGTCATGGCGGGAGAAATCCTGCTGGAAAGCGGGGCGGAGACGTGGCGGGTGGAGGATACCATGCTGCGGATGCTGCGCATGTCCGGCCTGAAAACTGCGGATGTACTGGCGCTGACGACCGGCTTTGTGGTAACGCTCGACGACCCGGCGATGGATTCCATGACTGTTATGCGCAGCGTAGAGAGCCGTGCAACGGATCTGAACCGGATCCATGCGGTCAATCAGCTTTCCCGCGATTTCTGCGAAGGAAATATCGACCTGGATGCGCTGTTCCACCGGGTGCGGGATATCTATCGTGCCAAGTCGGAAATTAAAAAAAATCTGCTCGCGATGATGGCGACGACCGCAGGCTTTGCAATCATGTTCGGAGCCGGGTTCTACGAAGTGCTGGCATCTGCACTTGCAGGTTTTATATCAGGAATCGGTGTTTACGGAGGAAAAAAAGCCGGGATGCAGTCGTTTCTTGTGAACTGTATCGGGTCATTTTTGCTGGCGGTCACATCTATTCTCTGTGTTCATTACCTGCCGGGGACCATGGATCTGAACGTCATTATCATTGCATCGATCATGCCCCTCGTACCGGGTGTGGCGATCACGAATGCGGTGTATGATACCCTGCACGGCGACTACATTTCCGGTGCGGCACGGATGCTTGAGGCGTTTGTAACCGCTGCGGCCATCGCAATCGGCGTGGGACTTGGCATGCTGCTGCTCCGTCCACTGGTGCGGTAGAGAAAACCGATACAGAAAAAAGATGAGGTTAAAGCAAAAATATGAGAATAGCAGGTGAAATCATCCTGAAATCCCTTGGAGCCTGGGTTGCAATCTGGGGATTTTCAAGACTGTTGAACGCACCAAAAAAGCTGGAATGCTACACGGCCGGTGTCGGTATGATCGGCTGGGCGGTCTATCTGATCGTGGAAGTATTCAACGACGGCATTCTGATGAAGAACTTTCTTGCCGCCGTTGCCGTCGCCCTGGTTTCCCAGGCAATGGCGCGTCATTTCAAAGCGCCGGTGATCCTTTTCGTGATCCCGGGCATTCTTCCGATGGTGCCGGGAGCCGGTATGTACCGCATCGTCTACTCGATCGTTATGGGGCCGGAAAACATGGTTGGAACGTATCTTTTAGAGACAGCGACCGCGGCAGGCGCAATTGCCCTTGGAATTTTCCTCGGAGAAGCGCTACAGAAGATATTTTTTTACGAAGTCCACAGGTGATTTACGAAAAAAGTGAGAAATTTGCCAAAACCAAATTTTTTGCTTTTTTTTGTCGAATTTTATGATATACTTAACAGTGTATGTGCCCTTGGACAAAAGAAGAAATCTATAGGGGCATTTTTAACATCAGTAGACAAGAAGTCCCCCGCTTCTAAAGCGGTGGGATGAATTGTTAAAAGAAACATAACGGCAGTGGCGGGCGGAGAGAAATCGGTATCCTCCACTGACATGAGGCAAGTCACAGTCGAACTATTTTCGACATGTCAGACTCCGTGAAAATACCGACTGTGAGTTGAAACAAGGAAAAAAGAAGAGAAGTAAGTAAAGTGCAGACACAGAACTATGAGGAGCAAAAAATATGAAGTTTGAAGATGATGATTTAAAGGACGGTAAACTTTGGGCTGCCCTGCAAAAAGAGATTGACCGTGACCTGGCGGAAAAGGAGAGCGGTGAAACATTCCAGGAAGAACTGGCAGACATCGAAGACTCCATTGAATTTGAAAGCAAAGAAACAAAAAGCGAAGATCACATCCCGGATGAGACTGCAAATTTAAGTAATCTGCGAAGTGTCCTTGAGGCAACTGAGCGTGCAAAAGACGAAGAAGCGAAGCAGAAAATGAAGCAGACCAAAGTGGAGCCTGTGACGCAGGACATCGAGATTCCGGAATTTACAGAAGAGGAAGAAGAAATCGAAGAGACGCCGGCGGAGACAAAAACAGAATCGGAACCGGAAGAAGTGATGGTGGATGATGATCTGATCATCAACGATCCATTCGCAGATGAGGATGATCTGCTGGGAGAAGAGAAGACAGAGACCAAGGGTTCGGAGAAAGAAGTGCTTGGTGATCAGGTGGAAGCCGCAATGGAGCGCCTCGTCAGCGACACGGTAGGCCATATCCCAATGCCGGAAATAGACGATGAGGATGATGACTACGACGATTATGAGGATGACGACGAAGAGTACATTCCGCATGGCGCAAAACCGCAGAAGAAAAAGGGAAAAGGCGGTGCGGTTATCGCCGTTGCAGCCGTTGCTGTTATTGCTGTGGGAGGCTTTTTCTATGGAAGCAAAATGTTCCATTACCAGAATTATTTTTTCAACGGAACAACCATCAACGGAGTAGACTGCTCGGATATGACGGCCAAAGAGGCAGAAACGAAAATCAAAGAGCAGGCTGCAAACTATACCTTAAATGTAAAATTCAAAGACAATGATACGAAGAGTGTCAGCGGAAAAGACATCGACTACACCTACGCCGGAGACGGCAGCGTGGAGAGCGTGTTAAAGAAACAGAACAGTTTCCTCTGGTTCCTGGGAAATGGCGGAAAAGAGAAAGATTCCCAGGTCACCATGCAGTACAGTCAGGAAAAACTGGATGCGGTGATTGATGGATTTGACGAATTCCAGTCCGCAGACGGTGAGAATGCACCGGCCAGCGCCTACATCACCTTCCAGAACAATGAGTTTGAGATTGTGGATGCTGTTATGGGTGAGGGAATGGATCTTACCCTTGCAAAACAGTGCATCGAAAACGCGCTGATCAATGCGGATACCGAAGTGGATCTTGAAAAAGCAGGCGTTTACGACGGAACCTTGGTAACAGCAGATGACGAAACACTGAATGCACAGAAGGATCAGTTAAATGAACTGGTACGCGCAAGCATCACATACAGTATGCCGGATGGAACAACACAGGTTCTTGACGGAAATACCATGAAAGACTGGCTGGCGGTCGATGCGGATGGAAATTATTCCAAAGATGAAAACCAGTGGAATGAAAAAGTAAAAGAATATGTGGCAAATCTTGCGGCAGCGATTGATACCGATGGCAAGGATCACACCTTCCCGGCAACCGGTATCGAAGGCGGCGTGACCATCAGCCAGGAAGGCTACGGATGGAAAGTGGATCAGGAGCAGGAGATAGCAAAGATCGCAGAAGAAGTAGATGCTCACGCAGCAGACGCAAGAGAGCCGCAGTATGCGCAGAGAGAGTTTGCTGCTTCCACAGAGAACAACGGATTCGGCAAGACGTATGTTGAGGTTGATGCCAGCCGTCAGCATATCTGGCTCTACAAAGATGGAAATCTGGTTGTCGACGGTGACTGTGTAACCGGTCTGATGGAGCAGAGCAGCTACACGAAGCCGGGTATCTACACAACCGCAGCAAAAGAAAACCAGAAAAAACTGCACGGAGAGCTTCAGGCAGACGGCAGCTATTCCTGGGAAAGAGATGTGGATTCCTGGATTCCGTTCAACGGAGAGATCGGTTTCTACGATGCTTCCTGGAGAAGCAGTTTCGGCGGAAACCTGTATCTGACTGCAGGATCGACGACAGGATCTGTTGCACTTCCGACTGCAGTGGCACAGGCATTATATGACAATGTCGATGACGGAACACCGGTTATCGTTTATTATTCCGAAGCTTATGAGGTAAGTGAAGATACGCTTACTGTGACACAGGCACCGGAAGCAGATGACGAAAATGTCGATGATACGACGAATACCACGACAGTAACGCCGACGAGAACGCCATCCTACACGTACGATGATTACACGCCGTCAACTCCATCAACCCCATCAACTCCATCGACCCCGTCTACGCCGGAACCGACCGCAGCACCGACCGAGATCCCGTCTACGCCGGAGCCGACCGTAGCACCGACCGAGACCCCGTCCACACCGGAACCGACCCAGGAGCCGAGCGCACCGGATCAGGGAGACCATACGGGTGACGATGATTATCCAGGTAAGGGCGAGAGCTGAGAAAAGAAGAAATAGAACATAAAAAATACGCATTCCGTTATCAAAACAGGAATGCGTATTTTTTATGAGAAAGAAACTGTTAAAAATTAATTTTCCGGTACGAACAGTGTGACAAGATCCATCGGGGAAGTGATGGTGTAGTCCGGGTTTTCGGTCTGACCAAAACCGTATGCGGCATGGACAAACGGGATTCCGGCCTCGCGTGTCGCCTTGTAGTCGCCGTCGGTATCGCCGACATAGACCGCGTGCTGCAGATGGTTCTGTTCGATGATTGTACGGATGTTGTCTGCCTTTGCCTTTCCGGTATCGCCAGGACAGAGATGGCCTTTGAAATAGTGACCGAGGCCTGTGGCTTCCAGAAAAACTTCGATATAGCCCGCCTGGCAGTTGCTTACGATATAAAGCGGGTAATGTCTGGAAAGAATAGAAAGTGCATCGACAAGTCCCGGATAAACAGGAGCCGGTGTCGCAAGAAGTGCCTCATGCTCTTTGGCACAGCATGCCTCGATCAGTTCTAACTGGCGCTCCTTTGGATATTCGTGGAAAATGACGGCGGCGATATCCGGGAGCAGGCGGCCGAACAGGCCTTTTAACACGGCTCCGGTGAGGTTTGGTGTCATATCAGTTTCTTTTTCCATAATCTGATTCCATGCGTTGGCAACAACGTCTGTGGAGTCCCACAGGGTGCCGTCCACATCAAAAATAATACTGTCGATCAAGAGTTTTTCCTCCATATCTTAAGGGTTTTGGTTATTCTTTTAAAGTATTTATTAATTTTAATCAAAAACACGTGAGAGCGCAATGTTTATTTTGCATTTTGGAGGAAAATGTGGCAAAATAAGAATGATATATTAACAGGAGATTACTATGCAGGACACAATCACAAAGCCATTATTGAAATGGTATGGCGAAAATAAAAGAGTGCTGCCGTGGAGAGAAAAAAAGAACCCGTATGAAATCTGGGTTTCCGAGATTATGCTCCAGCAGACGAGGGTGGAGGCGGTCAAGCCGTTTTATGAGCGGTTTATGCGTGAACTGCCCAATGTCGCAGCACTTGCGGTCTGTCCCGAGGAAAAGCTTTTGAAGCTCTGGGAAGGCCTTGGTTACTATAACCGTGTGCGGAATATGCAGAAGGCCGCACAGAAAATTATGGAAGTGTATGACGGTGTATTTCCGGCAGATTACGAAGCGTTAAAAGGACTTCCGGGAATTGGAAATTACACAGCGGGAGCCGTTGCATCGATCGCGTTTTGCGTTCCGGTGCCGGCGGTGGACGGAAATGTGCTTCGTGTGATGGCACGCCTCCGGGAGGACGGTGAGGACATTTTAAAGCAGTCCGTGAAAAACCGCGTGGAAGCGGAATTGACCGAAATTATGCCGGCAGAAGATCCGGGAGCCTTCAATCAGGCGATGATGGATCTCGGCGCAATGATCTGTCTGCCGAACGGCGCACCAAAATGTGAAGTCTGTCCGCTTTTTGACCAGTGTCTGGCGGGACAGCATCAGACCTGGACGGAATATCCGTTTAAAAAGAGCGCAAAGCCGCGCAGAATCGAAGACAGAACCGTTCTGTTATTTCTGGACGGTGCGCACACAGCAGTGCGGAAACGGCCGAAAAAAGGACTTCTGGCGGGACTTTACGAGTTCCCGAACTTCGATGGCGTGCTCTCCGAACAGGAAGCACTTGAAGAGGCAGAAAAATTCGGCGTGACGCCGCTTCATATTCAGGCATTGCCGCCGTACAAGCACATTTTTTCCCATGTCGAGTGGCATATCACAGGATACGCCATTAAAATTGCAGGAAATGATGTGGAGCAGGAAGGGGAAGAAAAAGCTGGATTGATTTTTGCGGATGCGAAAACCGCGGCTGAAAGATATGCCATTCCGTCTGCGTTTGCGGAATACGCAAAATACACAGATCTGGAACGTGCCTGAAACGGCAGAAGAGCAAAAAAGAGCAGGGAGAAAAAAGATGAAGATTTTATCAATTGCAGTACCATGCTATAATTCAGAAGCATATATGGAGAAATGTATCGATTCGCTGCTGGTCGGCGGAGAAGAAGTAGAAATTCTGATCGTGGACGATGGTTCCAAGGACGGAACCACAGAGATTGCAGACCGCTATCAGGAAAAATATCCGACGATTGTAAAAGCAATTCATCAGGAAAACAAGGGCCACGGCGGAGCAGTCAACACGGGTGTGGAAAATGCGACGGGTCTGTACTTTAAGGTTGTGGACAGTGATGACTGGGTAAATCCAGAGGCATACCAGAAGATTTTAAATGTTCTGGCAGAAGTCGTACGCGGACCGAAAACACTCGACCTTCTGATCAGTAACTATGTGTATGAAAAAGAGGGCGCCAAGAGAAAACGTGTGATGCGCTATGCGAAATCGCTGCCGGAAGGCCGCTTTTTCGGATGGGATGAGGCGAAAGCTCTCGGCAAAACACATTATCTGCTGATGCATTCGCTGATTTACCGGACTTCTCTTTTAAGAGAGTGCGGCATGAAGCTGCCGGAGCACACCTTCTATGTGGATAATCTGGTTGCGTTTATTCCGCTTCCGTACGTCAAAACGATGTATTATCTCGATGTCAATTTCTACCGCTACTTTATCGGGAGAGCCGACCAGTCGGTTAACGAGAAAGTCATGATCGGCAGAATTGACCAGCAGATCCGTGTCAACAAGCTGATGATCGATTACCTTGGTGAACAGAAGGGGCTGTCGAAGTACCTGCGGAAATATATGATCAGTTATCTGACCATCATTATGACGGTTTCTTCCGTGATGATGATGCGCTCCGGAACGGAAGAAAATCTCGAGAAAAAGAACGATCTGTGGAGATACCTGAAACAGGAGGATGCAGCCGATTACTTCCGCATCCGCCACGGCATTTTCGGAACTGTTATGAGCAGCAAATCAAAACCGGGACAGAAAATTGCAGTCTATGCCTACAAGGTAGCGCAGAAACTGTATGGATTTAACTAGAAAGTAACGAAGCGGAGGAACGAACAATGCGAGTAGGAATGGGTTACGATGTGCATAAACTGGTGGAAAACCGGAAACTGATTCTGGGTGGTGTGGAAATCCCGTATGAATATGGCCTTCTGGGACATTCCGATGCGGATGTGCTGGTTCATGCCATTATGGATGCGCTTCTCGGCGCTGCAGCACTGCGGGACATCGGACACCATTTTCCGGACAACGATCCGGCGTATGAGGGCGCCGACAGCATCGAACTGCTGAAAAAAGTCGGTGAGATGCTCGAGGAGCGGATGTATCTGATTGAAAATATCGATGCAACCGTTATTGCACAGAAGCCGAAGCTCCTGCCATACATCGACACGATGGTGAAAAATGTGGCGGAGGCGCTTCATCTCGAAGAGGATCAGGTCAATATCAAGGCAACGACCGAGGAAGGACTTGGCTTTACCGGAAAGAAAGAGGGAATTTCCGCACAGGCGATCTGCTGCATTTCCAAGGCACTCGACCTGATGCCGGACGACCGGATCGCAGGCGGATGCAGCGGCTGCCCGGGATGCGCAAAGAACGCAGAAGAATAAAAGAGAAATGCGATTGCACAAGGCCGGAAGATGTGGTAGACTGGAAGAAGAATAAGGGAGTAGTCGGCGGCATACGTGACGCTATAAGGCCAACAACCGAAGAAAAAGCATTTCTTCTGGCTTTGTATGAAATGACAAGACTTATCTGTATCAACAAATATGGTGCGGATAGGTCTTTTTCTATATAGAAAGAGACCGGTGTACCAGTGGGAACTTATCACAGGAACGCAAAAAGCGTTTTCAGAAGAAAGGACGGATGGAAATGAAAGAGTATCTGGAAAAAAGTTCGAAGATTCTTGATGAGTTACAGACAACGGAGCAGGGACTTTCCGAGGCGGAAGCTGCGCGGCGGCTTTCCGAACACGGACCGAACCGGCTGGCGGCGGGAAAAAAGAAGAGCAATCTGCAGCGGTTTTTCGAGGAGCTGAAAGACCCGATGATTCTGATCCTGCTCGCCGCAGCGCTGATTTCCGGCATCACATCGGCGTATGAAGGCGAATCGTACGCTGATGTGGTCATTATTCTCACCGTTGTCATCATTAATGCGGTGCTCGGTGTTCTGCAGGAGAGCAAGGCAGAGAAAGCGATTGAAGCTCTGCAGGAGATCGCGGCAGCCACGTCGAAGGTGATGCGCGGCGGGAAAATGGAAGTGAAAAAGAGCGAGGAGCTCGTACCCGGTGATATTGTAATTCTCGAAGCGGGCGATGCTGTTCCGGCGGATGGCCGTATTTTAGAGAGCGCCAGCATGAAAATCGAGGAAGCAGCGCTGACCGGAGAATCTGTCCCGGTCAATAAAACAGCGGATGTTCTGAACGCCGGCGCAGCCAGCGAGGTTCCGCTCGGGGACCGGAAAAACATGGTCTATATGGGAAGCACCGTTGTCTATGGCCGCGGCCGCGCTGTTATCACCGGAACGGGTATGAAAACCGAGATGGGAAAAATCGCCCATGTTCTGACGCAGTCGGCGGATGAGAGCACACCGCTGCAGAAGCGGCTGAACCAGCTCAGCAAAATCTTAAGCGTGATGGTGCTTGCCATCTGTGCCGTGATTTTCATTGTCGGTATTTTAAAAGAGGGCGTGACGCCGCAGAACATCTTAAATACCTTTATGGTAGCCGTCAGCCTTGCCGTAGCGGCAATTCCGGAAGGACTTGCGGCAGTTGTCACAATCGTGCTTTCCATCGGTGTGACCAAAATGTCAAAGCGGAATGCGGTGATCCGGAAACTGACGGCTGTCGAGACGCTCGGCTGTACGCAGGTGATCTGCTCGGATAAGACAGGAACGCTGACTCAGAATAAGATGACCGTGGTAAAACATGAGGGAAGCGATATAAAACGTCTCGTATCCGTCATGGCACTCTGCTCCGATGCGGAGCCGGACGAAAACGGCGAGGCAGTCGGAGAACCGACGGAATGTGCGTTGGTCAACGATGCGCAGAAAGAGGGATGCCTGAAGAAGAGCCTGTCCGTCCAGTATCCGCGTGTCGGGGAAGCGCCGTTTGATTCGATGCGGAAACGCATGACAACGATCCACCGCGCAAACGACGGAACGTATTTTTCCTGCACAAAAGGCGCACCGGATGAGATTCTGAAGCGGTGCACCTCCGTTTGGCGTGATGGCAGAAAACAGCCGATGACAGAAGCATTCCGGCAGGAAATCCTGTCGCAGAACAAGGCGATGGCAGACCAGGCACTCCGCGTGTTGGCGGCAGCAGGAAGAGCGTGGAACCAGATGCCGTCCTCCCAGGAGCCGGACTTTCTGGAGCAGGATCTCTGCTTTTTAGGACTTTGCGGTATGATTGATCCGGTGCGGCCGGAAGTAGTCGATGCGATCCGGGAATGCCGCGGGGCAGGCATCCGTCCGGTGATGATTACGGGTGACCACAAAGACACAGCAGTTGCTATTGCAAAAGAGCTGGGTATTCTGGAGGCGGGCCGGAAAGCGGTAACAGGAGCCGAGATTGACCAGTTAAGCGATGAGGAGCTTGACCGGAGAATCGAGGAATATGCTGTTTACGCACGCGTCCAGCCGGAGCATAAAGTGCGGATCGTCGATGCGTGGAAGCGGAAAGGCAGAATCACCGCGATGACAGGAGACGGAGTCAACGATGCGCCGTCGATCAAGCGTGCGGATATCGGCATCGGAATGGGCATCACGGGAACGGATGTGACGAAAAACGTGGCAGATATGGTGCTCGCGGACGACAACTTTGCGACGATCATCGCAGCGGTTGAGGAAGGAAGACGAATCTACGATAATATCCGCAAGGCAATTCAGTTCCTTCTGGCATCGAACCTTGCCGAGGTGCTGTCGATTTTCTGCGCGACGCTGATGGGCTTTACGATTTTAAATCCGGTGCATCTGCTCTGGATCAACCTGATTACGGACTGCTTCCCGGCGCTGGCGCTCGGTATGGAGGACGGTGAGACAGACATCATGAAACGCCCGCCGAGAAATGCGGATGATGGTATTTTTGCGGACGGCCTCGGCTTTGATGTTGCGTTTCAGGGCATCGTGATTACTGTGCTGACGCTGGCGTCCTACTTCATCGGCCACTATCTGGAAGCCGGCCGCTGGGAAATCGTCAACAGCCCGGACGGCATGTCGATGGCGTTTCTGACACTCTCTATGGTGGAAATTTTCCATTCCTTCAATATGAGATCACGGAAAGGTTCTATTTTCCATATGAAGCATCAGAACAAGTATCTGTGGGGCGCGATGGCACTCTCATTTGTCCTCACATCCGCCGTCATTTACATCCCGGCACTGTCGAGTGCGTTCGGTTTTGAGCGGATCAGCGCGTTGGAATATGATGTGGCGATCGGCCTTGGACTGCTTGTCATTCCGGCGGTCGAAATCAGCAAGTGGATCCGGCGGAAATTTGCTTGACAAACGAGAAAAATTTGCATAAACTAGAACAAACGGAAACAGAAAAAGGCTTGGAACGGAAAAAGTAGAAAATCAGAATTGTTTCACAGAGAATGGCAGACAAATGGGGCTGGAAGCTGCCTGAAATGAGGATTTTTGAAGTGCGTCCGGAAGCTGGCCGGGTGAAGCGGAAAAAGTGGGTAGTCCGGCACGGGTCCTGCACGTTATGCAGAAGAAAAGAAGAGGGCAGGTGTGTCCTTAAAGTAAAGTGGAACCACGGAGCTATTTCGTCTTTATCGGAGATGAAACAGCTCCGTTTTTGAATATTGCCCTTCGGGCAAAAAAGGTGGTAAGAAATAAAAATCTGAAAAAGTCCCGGCAGGAGGCAAGGAGAGGAAAGATGAGTTTTTTCGCGTATTTTAAAGAGGAATTTCAGGTGATTCAGGAGCGGGATCCGGCGATACATTCTCCCATGGAAGTCTTGCTGTATCCTTCATTTCGTGTTATGCTGAAGTACAGACGGGCGCACAAGCTATATCTGAAAGGCCATTACTTTCTGGCCAGGTGGATTTCACAGCGGGCAGCGAGAAAAACCGGTATCGAAATCCATCCGGGTGCGACGATCGGAAAGGGACTGTTTATCGACCATGGAGCAGGCGTTATCATCGGAGAGACGACCGTCATCGGAGACAACGTGACGCTGTATCAGGGCGTGACGCTCGGCGGTAATGGTAAGGAGACCGGGAAACGTCATCCGACGCTGGAGGACAATGTTATGGTCAGCGCCGGTGCGAAGATCATCGGATCGTTTACGATTGGGGAAAACTCCAAAATCGGAGCCGGATCGGTTGTGATCGAGGAGGTTCCGCCGAACTGTACCGTCGTCGGCGTGCCGGGGCACATTGTGAAGCAGAATGATGTGCGGATTCCGAGAAAAAGCATGGATCACATTCATCTGCCGGACCCGATTTTCGAGGATATCAAGGTACTGCAGCAGGAGAATACGGAGCTTACGAACCGTGTGCTCGAGTTGGAGGGCGAGCTGCGTCAGATGAGGAAAAAAGAAAGGACAGAACAGAAGTGACGGAAGTGGGCAAAGAGACAGAAAACGAGGAGCTTTTTCCAGAGGCGGTTTTCGGGGAGAAGGATTATCTTTCGGAGGTATTCGGACTGGAACAGCATGACATCCGCATGTATTCGCCGCTTACGCTGGCTTACATCGGGGATGCTGCGTATGAGATCGTCATCCGCACGATTCTGGTGCGGAAAGCAAATATGCAGGTCAACAAGCTGCACCGCCATGCGGCAGGGCTTGTAAAGGCGGAGAAACAGTCGGCGATGATTGAAATTCTGGAGCCGCTGTTTACCGAAGAGGAAAAACAGATTTATAAAAGAGGCAGAAATGCGAAATCCTATACCAAGGCAAAAAATGCGTCCACGATCGACTACCGCCGGGCAACCGGGTTTGAGGCCGTGATGGGGTATCTGTACCTGAAAGGGGATTACAAGCGGATGATCGACCTGATCCGGGCAGGACTTGGCGAAGTGTGAGAGCAGATAAGATTCAGAAAATAAAAAAGAAGCGGCAGGGCAGTGGGGCTTTTGAAAAAGCAAAAGTTCCCACTGCTTTTGGGACCGCGGAACAGGAATGATATGAGAGAAAACAACAGAAACGACAAGAGAAACTTTGAGAGAAGAGACGGAAAAAAACGTGACTTTAAGGGGAAACGAGATTACCGTGACAGAGACAGAAAACAGGAAGTACAGCAGGCGGATGAGGAGTTTACAGGCGGCATGGTAGAGGGAAGAAACGCTGTCATCGAGGCGTTCCGCTCCGGCAAGACCGTGGACAAGCTGTTCGTCCTTGCAAGCAGCCAGGACGGCCCGATCCGCACGATCATCCGTGAGGCGAAAAAACACGATACCATCATCAATTATGTAGAAAAAGAACGTCTTGACGAGCTGTCCACCACCGGAAAGCATCAGGGTGTCATTGCACAGGTGGCTTCCTACAGTTATGCAACCGTTGAGGACATCCTCGCGCGCGCAGAGGAGAAAGGGGAGCCGCCATTTATCCTTCTGCTGGACGGCATTGAGGATCCGCATAACCTCGGTGCGATCATCCGTACCGCAAACCTGGCAGGCGCACATGGTGTCATCGTGCCGAAGCACCGCGCAGTCGGCCTGACAGCAACCGTTGCCAAAACGTCGGCAGGTGCATTAAATTACACACCGGTGGCAAAGGTGACGAATCTGGTGCAGACCATGGAAATGCTGAAGGAAAAGGGCATCTGGTTTGTCTGCGCGGACATGAACGGACAGAGAATGTATGATCTCGACCTCAAAGGACCGATCGGCCTTGTAATCGGAAATGAGGGAGAGGGTGTCAGCCGTCTGGTGAGAGAAAACTGCGACTTCACAGCCACAATTCCGATGAAAGGCGATATCGACTCTCTGAACGCTTCCGTGGCAGCCGGCGTGCTCGCTTATGAGATTGTAAGACAGAGAAGCTGCTAGAAATTGCGGAAAATCACATTACGCTCCGGCGGAAGAAAGATGAAGGATACAAGAGATATGATGGTGAAAGATTACGATACCTGTACGGATGAGGAGCTGATTGCGCGTCTGCGGGCAGGAGAACGCGAGATTACCGATTATCTGATCGACAAATACAAATCGCTGGTGCGGACCAGGGCGAGGGCGCTGTACCTGGTGGGCGGAGATCACGAGGATCTGATCCAGGAGGGCATGCTCGGACTTTTTAAGGCAGTGCGTGACTACAAACCGGGGAAGGAGGCATCGTTTGCCACCTTCGCCGGCCTGTGCATCGACCGTCAGATGTATTCTGCAGTGGCATCGTCCCAGCGCCAGAAGCATCAGCCGCTGAACAGCTTCGTCTCGTTAAGCGAACCGGTTTCCGAGCAGGAGCTGCGCCTGGTGGACGAGGAGACACCGGAGGAGATCATGATCAGCCGGGAAAACGTAATCGGCATGCATGAGCGGATCAAAGAACGGCTCAGCAAATTTGAGTACCAGGTGCTGGAATTGTATCTGAAAGGGTACGATTATACGCAGATTGCAGAAAAACTTGGAAAGCAGCCGAAGGCAATCGACAATGCACTGCAGAGAATCCGCAGTAAAGTGCGGGAGGTCTGTTCTTGAGATGGGAAAACGACCGAAAAAATTACGGCGAATTGTCAAAAGCGCAGGAAAATCTGTGAACAAATAAAAATTTTCAAATTTGTAGAAAAAACTGTTGACAATTCACTATAGTTTTGATAGAATACCAAATGTAGCAAGGAGCTAACAAAAAAACAAAACAACTTGCGAGTGCTGATGTGGCTCAGTCGGTAGAGCGTCGCCTTGGTAAGGCGGAGGTCACGGGTTCGATTCCCGTCATCAGCTTACTAAGAAAGATCCCGGGAAACCGGGATCTTTTCGTTATATAAAAAACAGCAGGAGATGGGCAGGAAGAAAAAGACACTATTACAAAAGGTACAGTTATGATTGTGAGGGAAAAAGAAGATGCGTCATTCGCTTGGGGTAAAGAAAGCTCGAATATAAGGATTCCAAAGGACAGGACTGTTATTTCTATTATTCGAACATTGCCGGAACCGATCTGGATATGCTGGGCTATGTGCCCGTTGCAGATATTGAGTCTGAGGTAACGGACTGGAGCATTGTTCTGCTGGTCAGCGGCATGAAAAAGAGAGAATCCAAATCGGAGACATTCAGCGCAAATCCGTTTGAATACGAATTCTTATACGCACCGCTCGGGGACAAGGGCGCTTACGCGTACCAGCAGCCGTGGTATGGATTTTCGGTCAACAAAGACAGCGAAGAGAAAGAGATCGCGGTTGAGTTTCTGCGCTTTATGATGCAGGAAAAAGAGATCGACGAGATGGCCAGTATTAAAGGCCTGCCGTCGATGGCAGAAAACGGAACCGACGAGCGGTATGCGGGGCTTCGGGATGCAAAAAGTATTGAGGCAAGTTTCATCAACGACGGCAGCGTGCCGGATTCCATCCGCGCGGCATTGGAGCAGGTCTGCAATGACTTCGGAGCAGGCGTGTACGGCAATGCAAACGAGGCAGTGCAGGCGTTTGTGGAGCTGTGTGCAGAGAAATAAGATAGGAAAACGAGAAGAGCGACTCATTTGTGAAAACAAGTGGGTCGCTTTTTGGTGCCAAAGATGGTAGAATAGGTACAACAGAAAAAACGAGGTGAAGAAAACAATGGAGTCAAAACATAAGGTACTGCAAAAACTGTTCCTTTCCACGCTGTATCTGAGTGCATTTACGTTCGGCGGCGGTTATGTGATTGTGACGCTGATGAAGAAGAAATTTGTGGATGAGTACCACTGGATAGAGGAGAATGAGATGCTCGATCTGGTGGCGATTGCGCAGTCATCGCCGGGGCCGATTGCGGTGAATGGGGCGATTGTTGTCGGGTATAAGCTGGCGGGGATGATTGGTGTGCTGGTTTCGATTATTGGAACGATTATTCCGCCGTTTCTGATTATCTCTGTGATTTCGGTCTGCTATCAGGCGTTCCGGGATAATTTTTTCGTGAGCCAGATGCTCGAAGGAATGCAGGCAGGCGTCGGAGCCGTGATTGCGTCGGTAACGTATGAAATGGGAGCAGGCGTTGTGAAGGAAAAAGACAAACTGTCGCTGGCCATTCTTGTGGGAGCGTTTGCGGCGGCGTGCTTCTTTGGCATAAATGTAATCTATATTGTTCTGGTCTGCGGTGCCATCGGTGCGTTGCGGACGGTTCTGGCGAAACGGAGGGGTGCGAAATGATTTATCTTCAGCTATTTTTAAGCTTTTTCAAGATTGGCCTGTTCAGCTTCGGCGGAGGCTATGCCGCCATGCCGCTGATTCAGGGGCAAGTGGTGCAGGGACACGGCTGGTTGTCGATGTCGGAGTTTACGGATCTGATTACTATCTCACAGATGACGCCGGGGCCGATTGCAGTCAATTCGGCTACCTTCGTCGGAATTAAAATCGCCGGCATCCCAGGAGCGCTCGCGGCAACGTTTGGATGTATTCTGCCGTCGTGTATTCTCGTCACACTGCTTGCGAAGCTATATTTAAAATACCGCGAAATGGCAATGCTCCAGGGAATCCTCCACTCCCTCCGCCCGGCGGTTGTGGCGATGATCGGTTCCGCAGGGATTTCAATTCTGGTCACGGCGTTTTGGAGCAGTGAAGGAGATACCGTGATCCGGCTGGCGCAGACGAACTGGAGTCTTGTCGTGATCTTTATCATCAGCCTCATTCTGCTGCAGAAAGGCAAAAAGAACCCAATCTTTGTGATGGTACTGGCCGGGGTGATGAAGGTGGCAGTGGCGCTGGTGGAAAAATTTGCGGCATAAGAGCAGACGTAAAAAATTAATTATATGCGTCAAAAGAAAACTGAAAAAGAAACGGACAAACGGGGAGCATGGAACGATGTTCCTCGTTTTTGTCTGCCTTGCTATTTTCAGAAGTGAATGATAAAATGGCGATAGACAGCGAGAACGAAAAACAGACAGGGGCGGCATGCTGTGGGACGATTTTTTTAATTCAAAGGTGAATGCTTTTCAGGACGTATTAAACTCAAAAATATATATCGATAAAACAGGATTGCTGGAATACACCAACAGTGTGATTGACACAACATCGAAGTTTATCTGCAACAGCCGCCCCAGAAGATTTGGAAAATCGATCACAGCGGATATGATGACTGCGTACTACAGCAGAAGTCTGGATACAGAAGAAATGTTTGAAAAGCTTAATATTGGTCAGGCGGCAAATCAGAAAATACAGGATGAATATCAAACAGCAGATTCTTAATAGGGAAGGTAAACATAGTGTTATACATTATTTTTGATTTTATAATGGCAGTAATTATGTTTATGTCACTTCCTTTTATTATTGGAATAATGGTAGATATCCGCCATCAGGGAATTGGGTGCTTTGCGGCATGGGTAATATGGGGAGTTATGCTTATCTTATCGTTGAGGCTGTTTGATGCTCTGAAATTAAGATGTCAAAAAAAGCCAGAAAAAAGATAAAAAGGATCTTTCTTTCTAAACATGAATCGTGTATAATAAACATTACTGTTCGGGGCCTGCCTGGAGAAATCCAGAAAGGCTCCGATTTATGTCATTTATTTTATACAACAAGAAAAGGGGGAAACCATGCAGAAACACAGAAAATTTATTGGGGACAAACGGTTTTACCTGATGGTACTTGGCGTTGCGATGCCGATTATGATTCAGAACGGTATCACCAACTTTGTCAGTCTTCTCGACAACATCATGGTAGGACAGGTCGGTACCGAGCAGATGTCCGGAGTCGCAATTGTCAACCAGCTTCTTTTTATCTATAACCTTTGCATTTTCGGAGGGGTATCCGGTGCAGGAATTTTCACTGCGCAGTATTTCGGACAGGGCAACGACGAGGGTGTGCGAAACACCTTCCGCTTCAAGCTCTGGATCGGCGTGATCCTGACGGCAGCGGCAATCACTATTTTTCTTGGTGCGCATGAGCCTCTGATTCGTCTCTACCTGACAGGAGATCAGGGAAGCCAGGACATGAATGCGACATTAGCCTATGGCATTTCTTATATGAAGGTCATGCTGGTAGGACTTCCGCCGTTCCTGTTTGTGCAGCTTTATGCCAGCACGCTGCGCGAATGCGGCGAGACAATGCTTCCGATGAAGGCCGGTATTACCGCTGTCTTCGTTAATCTGATTTTTAACTACATTTTAATCTACGGAAAATTCGGCGCACCGCAGCTCGGCGTTGTCGGCGCGGCAGCCGCAACGGTGTTGTCCCGTTACGTGGAGATGGCGATCGTGCTGATCCGCACGCACGGAAACAAAGAAAAATATCGCTTTACGAAGCATCTGTACCGCACGATCCGTGTTCCGGCGGCTTTGACGAAACAGATTGTCATAAAAGGAACGCCTCTGATGCTGAACGAAACGTTCTGGGCCGGCGGCGTTGCGATCCTGATGCAGTGTTACTCCGTGCGTGGCCTGAACGTTGTAGCAGCGATGAACATCTCCAACACGATCTCAAACCTGTTCAACGTCGTTTTCATCGCACTCGGCGATTCCGTTGCCATCATCGTCGGACAGCTCCTCGGAGCCGGAAGGATGGAAGAGGCAAAGGATACCGATACGAAGCTGATCACGTTTTCTGTATTACTCTGCATTGTGATCGGCGCGCTGATGGCGCTCGTGGCTCCGCTCTTCCCACGCCTCTACAACACGACGGACGAAGTACGCCACATGGCGGCAATCTTCATCGTGGAAGTGGCCATGTTCATGCCGGTCAATGCATTCCTGCATGCAAGCTACTTTACCCTGCGCTCTGGTGGAAAAACGATCATCACGTTCCTGTTCGACAGCGTCTTCATCTGGGTTGTCAGTGTGCCGGTGGCTTTCTGCCTGAGCCGTTTTACCGGACTTTCGATCTACGCAATCTACTTTATGGTTATGTCGGTTGACCTGATCAAGTGCGTGATTGGATTTGTCCTTGTCAAGAAAGGAGTCTGGCTGCAGAATATTGTGGCGGAGTAAAGAAAAAAATCTGTCTGTTTTCCAGTCTAAAAAGGATGGGAGGTGGGCAGATTTTTTACTTTATAAAAAACTTTGTTGAATTTTACTGTAAAGCAAAAAAAGCCATCCGGGCAGGATCGGACTGCGGCTGAGAGAAAGAAAAAGAGTATTTTTGATAAAATTTCGCAAATGAAGCAGCCGTTTTTGGCGGAAAAGTGGAAATTTTTTCATTAATCAAAACACCGGTTGAAATTTAGAGAACGCTTGTTATAATAGGGGTGCAGCGAACAGACATCCCGTGTGACGCGTGAATCTCTCTTCCTATTATTAATGAGGCGCAGTCACACAACGAATGGAGGAAAAAAACGATGGATTACGCAAAAGAATCATTAAAAATGCACTATGAATTACGCGGAAAGCTCGAGATGACATCCCGTGCAGCCGTAGATACAAAAGATGCCTTAAGTCTTGCCTATACACCGGGTGTGGCGGCGCCGTGCCTGGAAATTCAGAAAGATGTAAATAAAAGCTACGAGCTGACCAGAAGATGGAATACCGTAGCCGTTGTCACAGACGGAACCGCAGTCCTCGGACTTGGAGATATCGGCCCGGAGGCCGGCATGCCGGTCATGGAAGGAAAATGCGTGCTGTTTAAAGAATTCGGTGGTGTCGATGCAATCCCGCTCTGCGTGCGCAGCAAGGATGTGGATGATATTGTCAATACCGTGCGTCTTCTCGCAGGAAGCTTCGGCGGTGTCAATCTGGAGGACATCTCCGCACCGAGATGTTTTGAGATCGAGAAGAAATTAAAGGAATGCTGTGATATTCCGATTTTCCACGATGATCAGCATGGAACAGCCGTGATCACACTGGCCGGTGTCATCAATGCGCTGAAACTGGTTGGAAAGAAACTGGATGAAGTCAAAATTGTTACCTCAGGAGCCGGTGCAGCCGGAATCGCCATTATCCGCCTGCTGATTTCGATGGGTCTCAAAAACGTCATCATGACAGACCGCAAAGGTGCGATTTACGAGGGACGCGACGGCCTTAACCCGATCAAAGAGGAGATGGCGAAGATCACAAACTACAACCATGAGAAGGGCACGCTTGCAGAGGTAATCAAAGGAGCCGATATTTTTATTGGCGTTTCTGCGCCGGGTACGCTCACTCCCGATATGGTACGTACGATGGCAAAAGATCCGATCATCTTTGCCTGCGCAAATCCGACGCCGGAGATTTTCCCGGACGAGGCGAAAGCAGCAGGAGCAGCCGTTGTCAGCACAGGAAGAAGCGATTATCCGAACCAGGTGAACAACGTACTGTGCTTCCCTGGCATCTTCCGCGGAGCGCTCGATGTGCGCGCATCTGACATCAACGATGAAATGAAGGTCGCAGCAGCTTACGCAATTGCAGGACTGGTAAGCGACGAGGAACTGAATGCAGACTATATCCTGCCGGCAGCGTTTGATCCGCGTGTAAAAGATGCTGGGGCAGCAGCCGTTGCAGAGGCAGCAAGAAAGAGCGGCGTAGCGAGAATTTAAACAGAGTTTGATATAAAAGAAAACGACAGAAAAAGGCTTCCCGGACAGCAAGGAAATCCGGGAAGCCTTTTTGCGTATCGTTAAGAAATTATGAAGGAAAGCAGCAGTTACATTCAGCCAGCCAGATTGTCTTCTGCCGGCAGTTCCGGTCCGGTCAGAGCGTACGGATCGAGAATGTCGTCGAGCTGTTTCTGTGTCAGCAGTTCGTCTTTCAGAACCAGAGAGGTAACACTCTCGCCCGTCTTCAGCGATTTCTTTGCAATCGAGGCCGCTTTCTGGTATCCGATATACGGGCAGAGCGCCGTTGTGATGCCGACACTCTTCGAAACGAGATCCTCGCACCGTTTCTCATTTGCGGTAATGCCGAGAATACAGTTCTTCACAAGCGTATTCACAGCGCCTGTCATCGAGGTGATGGAAGAGAACAGGGAATAGAAGACAACCGGCTCAAACGCGTTCAGCTCCATCTGGCCAGCCTCAGCCGCCATCGTGATTGTGGTGTCGTTTCCGATGACATGGAAGGCAACCTGTGTCACAACCTCCGGGATAACCGGGTTGATCTTGCCCGGCATAATCGAGGATCCGTTCTGCATCGGCGGCAGGTTGATTTCGCCGAATCCGGTCCGCGGTCCGCTGGACAGCAGGCGCAGATCGTTGCACATCTTGGAGAGGTTGACGGCGCAGGTCTTTAACGTGTTGGAGATCGTCACAAATCCGTCGAGGTTCTCCGTCGCGTCAAACAGATCGTCCGCCTGCATCAGCGGATAGCCTGTCACAGCAGCGAGGGTCGGCACGATGTGGTGGAGATAGTAATCGGAAGCATTGATCGTCGTACCGATGGCTGTTCCGCCGAGGTTCAGGGTGAACAGCTCTTTTCTGGCGCGTTCGATCCGGCGGATATCACGCTCGATCATCGTTGCGTAAGCGTGGAAGCTCTGGCCGAGACGCATCGGAACGGCGTCCTCAAGCTGGGTTCTTCCCATCTTTAAAATGTGGTCAAATTCCTGGGACTTATCGAGCAGTGCTGCGTGGAGTGACTCGAGCGCATGCAGAAGATCCGGGAGCAGATCGAGCACGGTCAGTTTTCCTGCACTTGGGATAACGTCGTTTGTGGACTGTGCCATGTTGACGTGGTCATTCGGGTGGACAATGGTATAATCACCCTTGGTGCCGCCCAGGATTTCGATGGCGCGGTTTGCGATGACTTCGTTTGCGTTCATATTAGCACTCGTTCCGGCGCCGCCCTGGATGCCGTCAACGATGAACTGGTCTTTTAATTTGCCGGCAATGATTTCATCACAGGCATAGATAATGGCAGCCGCTTTTTCCTCTGGCAGTCTCTGTGCTTCGCGGTTGGAGATGGCAGCTGCCTTTTTAATTTTCGCCAGATTCTGGATCATGACCGGGTGGATCGGCGTTCCCGTGATGGGGAAATTCCATTTTGCCCGCAGGGACTGTACCCCGTAGTAGGCGTCGGAGGGGACTTCAAGGGAACCAATGGAATCTGCTTCAATTCTTGTTTTCATAATAATCTCCTTCTTTCTGCACGCATTGAGTTGTGTATATTGTCTGAAACAATTCTTGCTTTGCCTTTCGATACCGGAAGAATAACACCAGGGCAGAAATTTGTAAATACCGCCGCTGAAGAACTGTGGAATCTTATTTATTTTTGCATTTGATTTTAAATACCAAGGGAAAGAGGCACTTTTACTTATTTTTCGAAAGCAGTTTCCGCGAGGACACGTTTTCGTAGACAAAAAACGGCGAACGTGATATGCTGAACAGTATAAAAGTGAAAAAACAGGAGAGCAGCGTATGAAACATGAAAAAAGCAAGAACGATGCGATGCGCCATGAGCTCGATCACATCGATGCAAAAATCCTGAATCTCCTTCGGGAAAACGCCAGGATGCCGCTGAAAGAAATCGCGGAACACGTATTTTTATCCTCCCCGGCAGTTTCCGCCAGAATTGAGCGGCTGGAGAAGGAAGGCTACATTACAGGATATCAGGTCAAATTAAATCCGGCGCTTTTGGGATATCCGATCAAAGCGTTCATCAACCTCGAGGTTGAGCCGGTTCAGAAAAAAGAATTTTATCCCTATATTGAAAAGGTCCACAATGTCGTGGAATGTAATTGCGTTACCGGTGATTACTCCATGCTCATTGAGGGCCTTTTTGTTAGTACCATTGAGCTCGACCAGTTTATCGGCGAGCTGCAGCATTTTGGACGGACGCGGACGCAGATCGTGTTCTCGACCTCCGTGGAGCACCGCCAGGTGACCGCACACGAGGCAGAAGAATAGGCACTGGTCCGCTCCGGCGGCTTTGTGTACCGAAAAAAATGCTTTGCAGGAGAATGCTTTTGTGTTATAGTGATAGAATACACAGAGCATTTTGCGCCCTTTTCGGGGCAGTGCTCCAAACGAAAAGATTCGAGGGAGGCCTGACCTTATTATGGAAGAAAAAGAAGTTGTTTCCAAAAATTTTATCGAGCTTGCGATTGACAAAGATCTGGCAGAGGGCGTTTACGACCATGTATGCACACGATTCCCGCCGGAGCCAAACGGCTATCTTCATATCGGACATGCAAAATCCATCCTGTTAAACTACGGTTTATCACAGGAGTACAACGGAGAGTTCCACATGCGTTTCGATGATACAAACCCGACGAAAGAGAAAACCGAGTTTGTTGATTCCATCAAAGCCGATATCCAGTGGCTTGGTGCAGACTGGAAAGATCATCTGTACTACGCATCCGATTATTTCCCACAGATGTATGAGGCAGCCGTAAAACTGATCAAAAAAGGAAAAGCATTCGTCTGCGATCTGTCCGCAGAGGAGATCCGTGAGTACCGCGGAACCTTAACCGAGCCTGGAAAAGAGAGCCCGTACCGCAATCGTTCCGTGGAGGAAAACCTGGACCTGTTCGAGCGCATGAAAAACGGCGAATTCGAGGACGGAAGCAAAGTACTCCGTGCGAAAATCGATATGGCATCACCGAACATCAACATGAGAGACCCGGTTATCTACCGTGTAGCCCATATGCATCACCACAGAACCGGCGATACCTGGTGCATCTACCCGATGTACGACTTCGCGCATCCGATCGAGGACGCCATCGAAGGCATTACCCATTCTATCTGTACGCTGGAGTTTGAGGACCACCGTCCGCTGTACGACTGGGTTGTACGCGAGCTGGAATATCCGATGCCGCCGCGCCAGATTGAGTTTGCAAAGCTGTATCTGACCAATGTGGTTACCGGAAAACGTTACATCAAAAAGCTGGTAGAGGACGGCGTGGTAGACGGCTGGGATGACCCGCGTCTCGTATCCATCGCAGCACTCCGCCGCAGAGGCTTTACACCGGAGTCCATCAAGAAATTCGTAGATCTGTGCGGTGTATCAAAAGCAAACAGCTCCGTTGACTATGCGATGCTGGAGTACTGCATCCGCGAGGATCTGAAGCTGAAAAAAGCCCGTACCATGGCAGTCTTAAATCCGGTGAAACTTGTCATCGACAACTATCCGGAAGACCAGATTGAGATGCTGGAAGTACAGAATAACCTCGAGAATCCGGAGCTTGGCAGCCGTCAGGTACCGTTCGGAAGAGAGCTGTACATCGAGCGCGAAGACTTCATGGAGGAGCCGGTCCGCAAATACTTCCGTATGTTCCCGGGCAATGAAGTCCGCCTGATGAACGCATACTTCGTCACCTGCACCGGATGCGAGAAAGACGAGAACGGAAATATTACCGTAATCCATGGAACGTACGATCCGGAGTCCAAGGGAGGAAATTCCCCGGATGGAAGAAAAGTAAAAGGAACGATCCACTGGGTAGCAGCAAAGACCGCCGTCAAAGCAGAGTGCCGTCTGTACGAAAACCTGATCGACGAGGAGAAGGGCGTTTACAACGAGGATGGTTCCATGAACCTGAATCCGAATTCCCTGACCGTATTAAAAGAGTGCTATCTGGAGCCGTCTTTAAAAGATGCGAAAGCATACGACAGCTTCCAGTTTGTCAGAAACGGATTCTTCTGTGTAGACGCAAAAGATTCCAAAGAGGATGCGCTGGTGTTCAACCGTATCGTATCCCTGAAGAGCTCTTTCAAGCTACCGGCAGCGAAATAAATAAGAATTTTGAAATGGAACAGAGCAGCCGCCTGGATGAAACCGACATCCCAAGCGGCTGTTCTTTTTGTCAGGGGAGATGGGAAGATGAATGAATTGACGATTTCGCTGGATCCGCATCGGAAGACACCGCTCTATGAGCAGATCTACGGTTTTATCCGCGAGGAAATCCGCGGCGGACGGATCCGTGCAGGGGAGCGGCTGCCGTCGGCGCGGGCGCTTTCGGGCTATCTGTCGGTGAGCCGGAGTACCGTGGATCTGGCGTATGAGCAGCTGGTATCCGAAGGGTATCTGGAGAGTGTGCCGTGCAAAGGCTACTTTGTCTGTGAGATTGAGGGGCTGTACCGCCTCGATGAAAAGAAAGAGGAGACAAAAGAGGATGATGCCGCGGAACAGACGCCGTTCCGCTACGATTTTGCCGTGACCGGCACGGCGCCGGGCGGATTTCCGCAGAACATCTGGAAGAAGATCTCGAAAGAAGTCCTGCTGGACGCAGATGACAGCCTGTTCCAGCTCGGGGATGCGAAGGGCGAGCACGGTCTTCGGGAGGCAATCCGCGACTATCTGCACCACGCACGCGGTGTGAACTGCCGCACGGAGCAGATCATCGTCGGAGCGGGAAATGATTATCTGCTGATGCTGCTTTCGGTGATCTTAGGGCGTGGCCATAAAGTGGCGATGGAAAATCCGACCTACATCAGTGCCTATCGCTGTTTTGCGAAGCTCGGCTATGCGATGTGTACGATTTCGATGGACGAAGCGGGCATGCGGCCGGCGGAGCTGGAAAAAAGCGGGGCGGATCTGGCGTACATCATGCCGTCGCACCAGTTCCCGATGGGCATGGTCATGCCGATGAAGCGGCGGATGCAGCTCCTTGCGTGGGCATCGAGGGAAAGTGGGCGGTATCTGATTGAGGATGATTACGACAGTGAATTCCGCTACAAGGGCCGCCCGATCCCGGCACTGCAGGGCAATGACACAGAGGGAAAAGTGATCTATCTTGGAACGTTTTCGCGGGCGATTGCGCCGTCCATCCGCATCAGCTACATGGTGCTGCCGAAGACGCTGCTGCCTGCCTACGAGGAGAACGGAAGATGCTTTTCCGCGACAGTTTCGAAGACGGACCAGAAGATTCTGGAAGAGTTTATGCGGAGCGGCGCGTTCGAGCGCCATCTGAACCGGATGCGTGCACAGTATAAAGGGAAACATGACCTGCTGATCCGGCTTCTGAAGGAGTTTGGGCGGGAGTACACGGTGTCCGGCGAGAATGCGGGCGTCCATGTGCTGGTCCACCTGCCGAGAGGACTCTCCGAAGCGGAGGCGGTGCAGCGGGCAAAAGAGGATGGCGTGCGCGTGTACGGGCTGGAACGGTACTGCATCGGCGCTGCCGCAGATCCCGCGCAGGGCGGCACAGTGCTGCTTGGGTACGCCGGGCTTTCTGAGGAGGAGATTGCAGAGGCAGCTGCGATTCTGAAAAAGTGCTGGAATGCGTGAAAAAAGATATGAAAAAAACGGATTGCTTCGCCAGTAACAAAAACTGACGGAACAATCCGTTTTTACTGTTTGATAGAGAGTTACAATGCGGACAGCATCAGCAGCCCAGCTCTTCGGTCAGCTCGCAGATCTCATCGATGATCGATCCAATCGTCTCGATCGTATCGAGAAGCGGTGCATCCGTCGAGATATCAACGCCGGCCATTTTTGCCAGCTCTTCCGGTGTCTTCGTGCTTCCGGCGGTCAGTACCTTTTTCCAGTCATCGACAGCGGTCTGGCCTTCGGTTTCGATGCGCTTGCATACCTGTGTGGCAACGGTCAGTCCGGCGCTGTAGGTGTAGGAGTAAAGTCCCATATAGTAATGCGGCTGGCGCATCCAGGTGAGCGCTGCGTCATCGGAAATTTCCACATCATCGCCCCAGAACTTCTGCAGGGTCTCTTTCATAATGCTGCTTAACGTCTCAGCCTGTACGCTGTCGCCGGCATCGATGAGCTTGTAAACCTCGCGCTGGTAAGCAGCCTCCATCAGATGGGTGACGAAGTTATGATAATATGTGTTGCTGATCATACAGCTTAAAACCCAGCGGCGGAACCGTTTGTCCGGGGTCGTTTTCAGCAGATAATGAGCCATCAGAAGCTCGTTCATGGTAGACGGCGCCTCGACAAAATAAGAGGAAACCTCGGTATCGAGAATCGCCTGTGCGCCGTTGCAGAGACGGAAATGGCCGGCGTGGCCGAGTTCATGCGCCAGCGTGAAAACATCTGCCATGCGGTTATTCCAGCTTAAGAGAATAAAGGAACCTTTTCCGTACGGGCTGGCACAGAAGCCGCCGGTGGATTTTCCCTGGTTCTGTGCAAAGTCAACCCAGCGTTTTTTGTAGGCCTCCTGAATCATGGAAACGTAATCATCACCGAGAATGGCAAGGCCTTTTTCGATGTACTGTTTTGATTCCTCGATCGTGACAGACGGATCGTACTCCGGGTCGACGGCGATTTTCAGATCGGCGAAGGTCATGCGGTCAAGGTTGTGAACCTTTTTCAGCAGGCGGGCATATTTGCGCATATGCGGAGCCAGGCGGGTGGTGATGAGATCGATCTGGCGGTTGTACAGCTCACGGCTGACCTGCTGCGGGAACAGCAGAGAATCGATGACGGAATCGAAGCCGCGCAGCGTGGCCATGGTCTTTTCTGTCTGCAGCTGGGCATTGTAAGCAGCTGCCGTTACATTTTCGTACTGTCTGATTTTTGTAGAAAAGGCGGAGAATGCACTGCGGCGGATATCGGTGTCTTTTTCGTACTCGTAATTATCCTCAAACAGGGAGTAGCCGAGCGGATATTCTTTTCCGTTTACGGTGAAAGAATCAAATTTCATATCGGCAAGCTTTGCCATGTTGTAGATCTGGTACGGAGCCGAGAAGGTCTGGGACAGAGCGGAAATGGCACGTTCGGTTTCCGGACTCAGGCGGTGTGCCTTGTTGCGGAGAATCTCGGCGAGATAGCAGCGGTTCGTATCTGACTGCTGCATGGCCTCGTTCAAAACATCCTCGGACTGTTCGGAAAGCTCGCTCTCGATAAAGGTGAGACGGCTGAAAATCTCAGAGATCAGGCTGTTGATGCGGTCGTTGCGCGTCTGGTTTGCACTGTTGTAATAGTCGACAGAGACGGCGAGATCGCAGTAGTTGGCGGTCAGTGTGATCAGACGGTAGACCTCCTGGTAATCGTCGAGGCAGTGGTTGATCGTGGCTGCATCGGTGAGGTTTCCTTTGTAGGATGCTTCCATAGAAAGACTTAATTCTTTCATTTTCTGCGCATCAGCCAGCATGGCCTCCTCGGTTGGATAAATTAAAGACAGGTCCCAGGTAAGTTCTACAGGAACGTCATCGCGTTTTGCAAGTTCCATAACAATCTCCTTTCCATAAAAAAGGGGAGGTTTCCCTCCCCAGGAATTACTTCCTTATGTTTCTATATTCTGTTTTTGGGTTTTATTCTGCGGTTACTTCGCTTTCTTCCTGCGGAGAAACTTCACGATCCGCAGCAGACGGTGTTTCTTCTGTTGTTTCTTCCTCGCAAGAATCCGCTTCATCATCGCCAGATTCAGCTTCCGGCGCTTCACATGCGCTTTCGTTATCGTCCGCACAGCTTTCTTTTTCAGCGTCTTCTTCTTCGGACTCTGCGGTTTCGCTTTCAGCTTCTGCATCAGCTGTTTCGGAACCTTCATTGCAAGCTGCAGATTCCGGATCCGGTGCAGCATCCTCCGCACCTTTCGTTTTCGGAAGGGTCGTATAAGTACGTTCAGCAGGAGCAGGCTCTTCCTCTTCAAATTCGTCTTTAAAATCGTCAAAATCTGTTTCAAGATCTGCTTTTCCTTTCCGGATAAAATAGACTGCCGCACCGCAGGCTGCGCCGACAGCGGCAGAAGCCAGAGTAAGCAGAATACGTTTTGATTTCCGTGACATCTCGATTCAAGTCTCCTTTCAAATGCCGTCTTTTGAAATTATTGTAATACAGTTTCAACAAAAAAGAAAGTAAAATCTTACAGAATTCGGAAAAAGTGCCAAAGAAAACAAGAAAAAGAAGGTTTCCTGACACAGAAACAGCATCAGGCAAGGATAAACTTACGAAGAATCTCCGCCACGCCGCTGTGATTGCAGTCGTTTTCCGTGATATAATCGGCACTCGCCTTTACGGCATCGGTCGCATTTTTCATGGCGGCACCGACGGCAGCGGCCTCGATCATCGAAATATCATTTTCCTGATCTCCGGCAGCCACGGTGTTGGCAAGCGGAATCTGAAGAAGCTCGCAGAGTTTTTTCACGGCATGGCCCTTGGAAACGTGTTCCGGGACATGCTCGAGGTAATGCGGGCTGGAGTAGAACATCGAAATTTTTCCTTTTGCCCACGGCTCCATGGCAGCGCGGTAAGCGTCCATTTTTGCACGGTCGTGGAGATCAATCACGATCATCTTGCATGGTTCCTCGGCGAGGTGCTCCGGCAGAAGCGGATCTTCCACGACGGGAATGTGGATTGCCTGTGTGTAAACGCGCGTTTCCTCGCCTGCATGGCGGCAGAGAAGGGAGGTGTCGGAGTAGGTGTGGCAGTAGAGGCCTGCCTCCTGCGTTTTTTCAAAGATCACGCGTGCATATTCGAGCGGAATCGTGCGGCGGTACAGCGTTTTCTTTGCCGCGCAGTCGTAAATCAGTCCGCCGTTGAATGCGATGGCATAGCAGCCTTCGCGGTCGAGTCCGAGCTCTTTTAAGATCGGCAGAAAGCCGGAGAGCGGGCGGCCGGTGTTGAACACAATTTTGTGGCCGGCAGCAAGTGCCTCTGAAATGGCATCCATGTTTTCTTTTGTCACCTGCTTTTCGGAATTCAGCAGGGTATCATCCATATCGGTAAAAAATATTTTCACAGTCTGATTCATATTCTCTTTTTTTCCTTTCCAAGAATCTGAAAAACAGTTTCATTTTAGCATAAAGTGCCGGAAAAGAAAATATGGTTGCGCAGGGAAAAAATACAGGATATAATGATTGCGGACAAGAAGAGAGAGAAGAAAGAAAATCGAAGAACAAAAGAGACAAAGAAGGGAAGTCAGAATATGATAAAAGCTTGTATCTTTGACCTGGACGGCACCATCGCAGACACTGTGGAGTCGATTGCGCACGCAGTCAACCGCGTTCTGGAACATTTTGGACTTGTGCCGCGCCCGGTAGAAGCCTTCAACTTTTACGCTGGAGACGGTTTCGATCTGGCAGTGGAGCGCGCTTTAAAAGACGCCGGAGATGCAGAGCTCAACTATCTGCAGGAGGGCATCCGCCTTGGCCGCGCGTGGTTCAACGAGGACCCGCTGTATCACGTAAAACCGTATCCTAATATGCGGGAAACCCTGACCGCGCTGCGGGAAGAAGTTCCGATTGCCGTATGTTCCAACAAGCCGCACGAGGCGGCCATCCACGTCGTGGAGAGCGTGTACGGACCGGGCTTTTTCAACCGGATTCAGGGGCAGACCGCAGAAATCCCGAGAAAGCCGTCTCCGATCGGTGCGCTCGCGATTGCAGACGCACTCGGTGCCAGACCGGAAGAGTGCCTGTACTTTGGCGATACCAATACGGATATGCAGACCGGAAACGCCGCAGGCATGTTTACCGTTGGTGTGACGTGGGGATTCCGCCCGCGCCAGGAGCTGATCGACAACCATGCGATGGAGCTGCTCGACCGGCCGGAGGAAATCTTAACGCTTTTTCACAGAAAGAATCAGGAAAAATAAAACGAACAGAGGAGAAAACCAGAATGGGAGAATATACTGAAGAATGCATCAACACATTTTTAATGAATCAGGGCCAGTTATTCGACGAGCCGGTGGCTGAAAATTACGATGAGGCAGAGGCCTTTCTGGAGGACTGCTTTGCAGTCGTTGCCGACAATCTGGACGACGTGCGCGCCTACATGGAAGAAGAGGGCATGGACGTGGAAGAAATGTCGGATGCAGAATTAGAAGAGCAGAGCGAAGTCTTTGCCCTGCCGGACGGTCAGTATCTGATCGTGATGGGATAAAAAACAAGAGGAAATTAAAAAAGAATGAAATATGATGTCATTATTATCGGCGCAGGCCCGTCAGGTATTTTCTGTGCCTATGAACTGCTGAAAGAAAAACCGGATCTGAAGGTGCTGATGATCGAAAAAGGACGTTCGATCGAGAGCCGTCAGTGTCCAAAGAGAAAAACGAAAAAATGCGTGAACTGCAAACCGTGCTCGATCACAACGGGATTTGCCGGAGCAGGCGCATTCTCCGACGGAAAGCTTTCTCTTTCCCCGGATGTCGGTGGAAATCTGCCAGAGATTTTAGGATATGAAAAGACGGTTGAGCTGATCCATGAGTCCGACCAGATCTATCTGGATTTCGGCGCAGACAAGAATGTTTACGGTGTCGATAAAGAAAAAGAGATCCGTGAGATCCGCCGCAGAGCGATCAATGCCAACCTGAAGCTGATCGAATGTCCAATCCGCCATCTCGGAACTGAGGAGGGCTACAAGATTTACAGCCGCCTCGAGGATCACTTAAAAGAGATCGGCGTGGAAATGAAATTCAACACGATGGTCAATGATATTACGATCGAGGACGGCCGTGCGACAGCTGTAACACTTGAGGACGGAACGGTTTACGAGGCAGATGAGATTGTCTCCGCAGTAGGCCGCGAGGGAGCCGACTGGTTCTCACATATCTGCAACGGCCACGGCATCGAGACCGAGGTCGGAACCGTCGATATCGGTGTCCGCGTGGAAGTCCGCGACGAGGTCATGGAGTTCCTGAACAAGAACCTGTACGAGGCAAAACTCGTTTACTATACCCCGACTTTTGACGACAAAGTGCGTACCTTCTGTACGAACCCGTCCGGTGAGGTGGCAACTGAGTATTATGAAAACGGTCTGGCAGTTGTAAACGGCCACGCCTACAAATCCCAGGAGTTCAAGACAAACAACACGAACTTTGCCCTCCTGGTATCCAAGAACTTTACGAAACCATTTAAAACCCCGATCGAGTACGGCAAACAGATCGCACAGCTTTCCAACATGCTCTGCGACGGCAAGATCCTCGTTCAGACGTACGGCGATTTCAAACGCGGAAGAAGAACGACAGAAGAGCGTCTCTGCCGCAATAACCTGATCCCGACCTTAAAAGATGCCGTTCCGGGCGACCTTTCCCTGGTATTCCCGCACCGTATCATGGTCGACATTGCCGAGATGATCGAAGCCCTCGACAAAGTAACACCGGGTATCGCCAGCGATGAGACACTGCTGTACGGCGTAGAAGTCAAATTCTATTCCAACAAAGTTGTCGTAGACAAAGACTTCTGCACCAGCGTCAAAGGCCTCCGCGCCATCGGCGACGGCGCATCCGTAACCCGCGGCCTCCAGCAGGCAAGCGCAAACGGACTGTCGGTTGCGAGAAGCATTCTGAAAAGCATGAAATAAGAGAGAACGAAAAAAGATCCTTCGTCTGTGAAATGAGACGGAGGATCTTTTTTGGTGCCGGAAAGAGGGGTGTTTCAGATTATATGCCGTACAGCTTCCGGAACTGCTTCGGCGTTGTACCGGTCTGCTGGCGGAAAACCGAGATAAAGTAGCTGACATCGCGGTAGCCGCAGAGGGCTGCGATGCCGTCGAGCGTAGTGTAGGGACGGCTGATGAGAAGCTCCTTGGCGCGGCTGATGCGCAGAACGCTGATGTACGAGCGGACAGAGCTGCCGACAAAACGCTGGAACAGGCGTGTCAGATACTGCGGTGTGATATGGAGCTGTTCCGCGAGATCATCCACATTGAGCGGGTCGGAAAGATGACTTTCGATTTCCTGCATTGCCGGGCGGACATACTGGAGATACAGAGGGTGCTCCGTCCGGGAAAGGCCGGTGCGGAGCTGGGAAAGGCGTGTCAGGAACTCAAAGCATCCGACGGAGAGCGCAGCATCGTCGATGTCATTTTTCAGAAAATGTGAGTCGATTATGCGGTCAATCCATTCCTGAAACCACGCGCCCTCTGAGGCCGGAACGAAAAGATACGGCGAGACGGCACAGATTTTATAGAGATCATCGGAGAGCTTTCCGTCAAAGGTCAGAAAGGATGTAAACCACATCCCGCTGCCGTCGTTTTCGCGGTATTCATGCGGCACATGCGGAGCAATCAGAACACCGTCACCTGGTTTCAGCAAAAGTTCCTGGCCTTCGAGGGTCAGCAGCCCTTCGCCGCGTTCCGTCTGGATCCAGTGATATAAGGGGAATCCGTTCGGGCGCACAACGGGCTCCTGCAGCCAGCGGTTGCCGATGCTGTCAGCGGAGAGGGAAAAATCGGAGGCGGATGGTTTAAAGAAAATAGGCATAACAGTCAGTTCCTTTCTGAAAGAAAAGTCTAAAATAAGATTCCGGAATGAGTTTCGAAAATTCATACTTTTTAGACAAGCATATCATACTTTTCTCACAAAGACCAGTATATAATAGAGCCATCAAAACGAGATATCCAAACACAGGAGGAATCAAAAAAATGCAGCCAAAATTCAAAAAAATGTTATACGGAGGAGACTACAACCCAAACCAGTGGCCAAAAGAGATCTGGGATGAGGATATGAAACTTTTCCATCAGGCCGGCATCAACAGCACCACGATCAACGTATTTTCCTGGGCAAAAATCCAGCCGTCCGAGAATGAGTACGACTTTACAGAACTCGATGAGATCGTAGACACCCTGACAAAAGAGGACGTTCAGATCGTCATGGCAACATCCACCGGCGCACTCCCGGCATGGATGGTACACCGTTATCCGGAAGTGGCAAGAACCGATTTCGAAGGACGCCATCACAAATTCGGTCATCGCCACAATGCCTGCCCGAACAGCCCGGTTTTCCAGAAATATGCAAAACGCCTGGCAGAAAAACTGGCAGAGCGTTACGGCGACAACAAAAACATCGTCTGCTGGCACATCAGCAATGAGTACGGCGGCGAGTGCTACTGCGAGAACTGTGCAAAAGCGTTCCGCGTATGGCTGAAAGAAAAATACAAAACACTCGATGAAGTCAACAAGGCATGGAACATGGAGTTCTGGGGCCACACCATCTACGACTGGGACGAGATTGTACCGCCGAACGATCTGGGAGACGGAATGCCATGGGGAAGCGGCACTGCATTTGCAGGAATGTCCCTCGACTACATGCGTTTCAACTCCGACGGCATGCTGAACAACTACAAAATGGAGCGTGACGCGATCCGCAAATACGACAAAGAAACACCGATCACCACAAACCTGATGGGAACGTACAAAGGCCTCGACTACTTCAAGTGGGCAAAAGAAATGGATATCGTATCCTGGGACAACTACCCGAGCTACAATACACCATGGAGCCACGTAGCTATGACCCA
>ENA-ORPH01000778-ORPH01000778.1-human-gut-metagenome-genome-assembly--contig:-NODE-778-length-33986-cov-3.013056_pt1 | contig 33986 bp, 32 predicted proteins | sample MGYA00242142_ERZ509074 | MGnify/ENA primary metagenome ERZ509074 (study PRJEB26280, sample SAMEA2338724) | human gut metagenome | biome: human gut; feature: human-associated habitat; material: faeces...
TGAGCGTAAATCTTATGAAAGGATATGATATGGGGCTTAACTATATCATACAAGGTTAATAGAACATGAGCATGATATGTTTTTGTCAAGCAAACGTTGATTTAAGTGAGTATGGGCTAAGGAATGCCCACGCAATTGGTATGACCTGCGCAAATGAAATCATTAATGTGTTAAATTTCTCAAATCATTCTTGGTCTAATGATATTTTTGGTATCTTATGGGATAATAGTATTAACGAAATGAATCCTTTATTGCAAAATAAATCTTTTTTATCTACGCCTATATTTTCCTTCCTTAATTCGGTGACTGATTATTGCGAAAAAATAGCTATCTTTCATTGTATGCCATCACCTAATAATTCTGATTGGAGTTATTTTGAAAGTAAATATGATTTTTATAAAGCTGTAGAAGATGCTTTGAAAATTGGTGTGCCTTATACAGGCAGTAAAACTTTGATTTACAACAATGTTTTAATGCGATAATTATTAATAAACAATTTAATGGTCATCCTAAAAGGCTTAAAATATACTGCACCTCCATACAGATGAGGGCGATATTGACACAACGGCTAACCACCCGTTTTATGTAATTGGAAAGGGTTGGGTTGCCGCTGGCGATCTTGTTGAGAGCGATGAGGTCTACAACCTTGACGGAACTACCTCTACCATACTCGGCTTCGAAATTGTGGTTCTTGATGAGCCTGTTATTGTCTATAACCTTGAGGTTGATGGTTTTAATTCATATTTCGTGAGTGATGGATGTGTTTTAGTACACAATTATACAGCTGAAAATGGCGCTGAAATAAAGAATGTATACCCATCAGTTAAAGACTCACCAAATTATCCTAAAGGCTTTGTTGGTGAAAAAATGGCACAACAAAAAACAATGTTAATAACAGTGAACTGCTAAATAGTCTTCGTAAAGTCGAGCCGGGCAAATGGTACAAGATATATAAAGATGGATATAACGCAAATGGAGATAAAGTTTCTATTCACTTTTTCCAAAGCCAGTCTGGCAAGGTGTTTGATGTGAAAGTAAAGTCAGGTTGGAGCAATCCATCAAGTCATTAATATTAAGTATGTGATATAAGGCAGCATCATACAGAAGTTTCTCGAATTTTGTGTGGTGTTGCCTTAATTATAATAAACTGGGTTGGTGGTATTATATACTTTTATAGCAATTTATGAAACCATAGCTTTACAAAGCTTTTGTATTTCACATATGTGACTCATTGGATATATGGATGTGTTTTTTTGAAGATAACAATTGATGAGGATGTATTAAAGCGTTTGTTACCAATTGTGATGCTTGGATTAGTTGAGGCAATGGAAGTCGAAGCTATTGAAAGTGAGGAAGGGGAGGTGATTTGTTTCAATCCATATACTGAACATTATTTTGAGAAAATCAAATCTGATGATAATTTGATTGAGGCAATTAGGTTAGGTATGGAGCTTGATGATGTTTGCAGGCTTGTGCCTCATGCATATCAAATGTCTCTTCAGGAACTTAAACAAAAAACCGTTGATATAATAAAAAGGGGAAAGCGTTTTGAGTATCCTATTCTTAGGATATTTGATGATTAGTTTTCTATGGTGGTTCAAATAATCCTGTGAAATATACTAAAGATCACTCCTAAAAGACTTGCTTGAGGTGACCTAAACATAATCATAACACACTAATGTGATTATGGCGGCCTCGTTGTTGACGATTGCGAATACGAATCCTGTTATGGATTCCGATCCGACGGGATACTTCACATTGGCTGACTTCTCTGTTGAAAACGCTATTTCCGATACTCTTAACAAGATGTACACATCTAATATGATGGGTACACTGAACGGAATGCTCAACGCATTGATTGCAAGTTTGTCGGGTTGCACGCAAGAGGAAGTTCAGGCTGCGTTCCAAAAGGGCTTCTTTGATGGCTTTATGATGGTCGGCGGTTATGCTGCTTTGGCACAAATCGCTTGTTGTGTACCTATCCTTAAACTTCTGGTATCGGCATTTGAAATATATTGTGCAGCAGGAGATTTACAGGCAGGAATAGCCGCTTTTAAAGATGGCGATTTCGTGTTGGGTACATTTTATGTTGTTTCAAGTGTGGCGGGATTCTTTAGCGCTGTCAAAACTGCAGGGCAGGCATGCTTTACAGGCGATACGCTTGTAGCAGTTGAAGAAGGGCAGAAACGCATTGACGAGATTGAGGTCGGCGATAAGGTTTGGTCGTATAATGTTGAAACTGGGGAAACCGAACTTAAGACCGTCACAAAGGTATACGTGCACTTGGTTGATGAAATATTGCACCTTTATACCGATGAGGGCGACATTGACACCACATCAAACCATCCGTTCTATGTAATAAGTAAAGGTTGGGTGGCAGCAGGCGACCTCGTGGTTAGTGACGAGGTTTATAACCTTGACGAAACTACTTCTACCATACTCGGTTATGCAGTTGAAATTCTTGATGAGCCTGTGCTTGTCTATAACCTTGAGGTTGAGGATTTCCATTCCTACTTTGTGGGTTGTGTACCGATTTTGGTGCATTACAAGACTTGTTGGAAAACGAAATTGATAATGTGCTTTTGTGCTACACCGAAAATATGGGACTTTGGTGGTGACAGTCACTTTAGTGCAATCATGGAGGTGTTTATGGGAAATTGGGGAGCGGGAATATTTCAAAATGACATTTCCGATGATGTTAAGACTGACTATAAAAATAAACTGAAAATGGGAAAATCCGACGAAGTAGCATTGCAAGAAATTCTATCCGAAAACTCCGAATTTCTAGATGATGCCGAGGATAAGTTCGATTTCTGGTTTGGTTTGTCGTCGGTTATGTCAGACTTGGGCAGACTTACGGAGGAAGTCAGAAATATCGCTGTGGGGCTTATTGACAGAGGAGGAGATGTGTTTCGATTCGAGGATGATAAAAGCGAACTGAAAAAGCGGAAAGCGGAACTTGAGAAGCTGCGCAATAAGCTTGTCGGCGAGCAGCCGGAGCGCAAAAGAATTCCCGTCGTAAAAGCGTTTTTATGTCCTTGGAAGCCGAACGACATACTCATATACACGCTTGATTCCGAGTGCTTTAAAGATAAGCCGTATTTCAATAAATTTATCGTGTTGCTTGTCGATGAAATAGTCAACTACGATGTTGATATTCCTTTGGGAGATATGTTGCCTATAACCTATCTCAAAATCTGTGACGATTATCCGAATTCGGTGGAGGATATTAATAATTCACCATTTATACCGCAACGGTTTATTTTCTATCTGAATAACCCCAAAAAGAACAAATTAGAGAGAGAACACCGTTTCATGTGGTATCGTGATGGATTTAAAAAACAATCTTCGCGATTTGAATTATGGGGTAATTACGAATTTACACGACCCTATAACAAACCATGGACTTATCCCAGCATAAAAGACTTGAGAGATTTCCATACGACTATAGCTTGTATGCTGAACCGCTTTGACGAATATATTATCGAGTCGCTTGACTTTTATAAAGATGATTTATAAACCAATAGTACTTGATTGATAGGAACGCAAGCACTCCTACAACGCGCAGAACAAGTCCATTAGAGTTATCATTCATAGCGGACAGCAGATGAATGTTGAGGAATATCGCTACGACTATGCGGGCAGCCGTATGGCGAAAATCGGTAATTTGAGCACTTTTCCGTGTCGCTATGAACCATATCAATATCTCATTTCCCCTTGCCGCTTTTATAGAGCAAGGGTAAATTTTTTACAAAAAATTTACCAATAATATATGTATATATCCTCATAGGATATTTGAATTATTCCGTTTTAAGTGCAAAAGATGTAGAATAAAAGTATAGTAGTACGAAGGAACGGAGCAGTGAAATGGAAAAGGCAGATGACATAATAGATTACAAAGCCGTGGGAAAACGAATCAAGACAGTGCGTAGGAACAAAGGGCTGTCTCAAAAGGCGTTGGCAACAGTTATGGATATAAGCGCTACAAATCTTTCACATATTGAGCGCGGAGCGACAAAGGCGAGCCTTCCGACGCTTGTAAAAATCGCAAATTCACTCGGAGTGTCTATGGATGAGCTGATGTGCGACAGTCTTACGAGCTCCAAGCATATTTCGCAGGGTGAGATTGCGGACATTGTAGATAAATGCAGTCCAAAGGAGGCTCGTATAGTAGCGGCAACAGTTAAAGCCATGTTCGAGGAAATGCATGGGAAAATCGACTGAAAAGGGAGCTGACAGCATTGGTGAAATTTGCGGTGTGCGACGATGAGCCTGAGGTGTTGAATCATATATCGGATAAGCTTCGGGAATATTATCCTGAGAAGTGCGAAATAAAGAAGTACGGGGACGGCGAAAGCCTGCTTGCGGATTGCCGTAAACAGCTTTTTGACGCCCTCTTTTTAGATATAGATATGCCCAGGCTGGACGGAATGGAGTTGGCAAAGAGGATTAGAGAACATAATGAGTGTATTAAGATTATATTTGTGACGAATAAGGACAATCTTGTTTACAGCTCACTTAAATATGTACCGTTTAGATTTATAAGGAAAACACATTTGGAGGAAGAGTTTTCAGAAGCAGCTGTGGCATTGCAGGATTCTATTGTGCGATCCAATGCCACTGTAATATTTAACACAAAGAACGGTGAGATTTGCGTACAGGTTTGCAACATTGTATATGCCGAGGTGATAAATCATTCTATAACAGTATACAAGGCAAAAGATAAGTTGACGGTGTTCAAATCAATGGATGGGCTTGAGAATGAATTGGGCAAATTCGGCTTTTTAAGAACGCATAAATCATTTTTAGTGAATCATATACATATAGCTTCAATTAAACAAGGCAGAGTATTTACGGATACGGGTTTGGACCTTCCGTTAAGCAGAAGTCGAGCTGACGAGGTAAAACTTAAGCTGCAGCAATGGTCAAGGAAAAAATAAAGTCAAGGGGGCGCAAGTATGATTGTTGCAGAGATTGCCGCAAGTGCGGTGGAATGTATGATTATGGCAGAGTTTTTAACACGCTTTATGGGTTTGAAAAATGACAGATATAAGATAGCGAAAACCGCGATATGTTTTTTGCTGCTTTTTGCTGACGGAATCATATGTCCCTTGCTGACGGATATAGAAGTTGCTTCTGTTCTTGTAATATTGATTGTGGAAGTAGCATATAGCGTAATTTTCCTTAGGGGAAACATATATAAAAAAGTGTTTGTTGTATTTATAAGTTGTATATCCATGCTTTTAATAAATACGACGGTACTTATGATTTTTGAAAAAGTATTGTCTTTAAATATGGAAGAACTTATATCGGGAAACGGCACGGCGAGGCTGATGGTTCTGTTCTTGACAAAATTTTTATATTTCCTTTTGACTCGTTTCTTGTTGAAATTAAATGGCAGGGGTGAATATGATCTCGGCAAATCGGAGTGGATAATGCTTTTGTCAATTTTTACAGTGACGTTTGTTGTGGGAATAGCTGTGCTGGAATGTACCGTAAACGGAACGAACGCCGAAGTGTTCATGGCAGCTTCGGTTTCGGGATTGGTACTCATAAATATAATATCATATATTCTTATGCTTCGCATGAATAAAGAAAATGCTGAAAGGACAAAAGCAATACTTCTGGAAATTCAGATAAAAGAGAACACGGAAAGTGTTCGCGAAATACATAAGATGTATGAAGAAATAAAACAGATTCGCCATGATGCAAAGCATTGGCTGACCGCAAGTCTGGCATTGCTCAGAAAGAAAAGCTATGATGAGGCTGAGAAATACCTAGGTGGGCTTGTAACTGAAAAGATAGGCACAATAAGAGATTATGTAATTACAGAAAACGAAGTTATAAATTCAGTTATCAATTCAAAACTGTCTGAGGCAAGCGAAAAAGGGATTGATGTGCGTGCAAGCGTTGGAAGGGAGATAGGAGGAACTGACGAGTACGGGCTGAGCGTAGCGTTGGCAAACCTTTTAGACAATGCGATAGAAGGTTGCATGAGGATACAGGGCGAGAGGAAGATGTATTTTGAGATGTTTGTTGACGGAGAATATTTAAAGGTGTTTGTAAAAAATACATATGACAAGAGTGGGATAGATTTGGAAACCCGAAAGGAAAATAAAAAATTGCACGGTTTTGGCGTCAAGAGCATCAAAGAATTTAGCGAAAAAAATGACGGATTTGTGAACTTTTACGAGGAGAACGACGAGTTTTGTGCAAATATGTGGATAATAGCAAATAAATCTTGTCTTTTTACGTCGTAATTTTGCAAGTTGCGCAAAACTATTGACTTTTATATTTAAATCGGCTAACATGAACATAGGGTGATTTTATGATCAGTTTCTTATGTAATCGGTTAGCCGAATTTTTGTGCGCTAAAGTTCAATAGAAAGGACAAGCAGGGGAAGTTTAAGGAAGGAGAGATGTTTTATGGCTTCGAAGTACGAAATTTGGGCTCCTTTGTCGGATTTAGAATCAGATGATCGTTATCTGTACCATTACACTAAAATCGATAGTTGCCTTAAAATCCTTTACTACCAAACTTTGCAATTCTCCAGTATAAGTCGTACAAATGACCTTTTTGAGCAGAAGCCCAAAATAAGTTATGTTTCAAAAGATATGAATATGCAGAAGAAATTTGCTAAGGTGCAGAAAGCGTTAAAAGAAAGGCGTACTAAAATGCAGCTGCTGTGTTTTTCACACGATCCCCCTAAAAAAGAAATAGTTGTTAGAGATGAGGCGGATGTGACGGGACGTGGATTTGCCCTTCCGCGAATGTGGGCTCAATACGCTCAGAACAATCAAGGTGTCTGTCTCATTATTAACAAAAGCCAATTGTTAAAGCAGTTACATAGAGCAAAAATAATATTTCGGGAGGGAAACGTTGAATACTGTGATGCATTTGAGGTTTTTCCTTTAGAGGATCATGATGTTATTGAACTGGATCAAAATCTAAACGATCCATATGTTTTACAAAACAGCAAATATCTTAGTCGCAATTACCTTTCCAAACTTAAAGATTGGGAAAGTGAAAAAGAATATCGTATCGTTGCGTACAGTGGTACCGGAGAACCGATTAAAGTACATAATCTTTTCGATTTTTTAGAAGGGATTGTTGTAGGACAAAACTGCGAGGAGACATATTCTTATTTGCTTGGAAATCTATGTGAACCCAATGGAAAACTGGTTCGGAGGATTTTTTTTGATTACACAATCACGAGTGTTCTTGATGTGTTTTCGCCAAAAGAAAGGAGAAACTGTAATGCCCTTGAAACGAAAAAAATGAGGCTCTCCCCTACCTTTACAGTTTTACTCATTACATTGAGAAGCGTAAAGTGTATTTAGTGGACGAGGTGGAGTATGGTCGGAATGAGTTGGATTCCATTCTTTCGCATCTTGCGATTGATGTGAATTACTTGATTCAAGACTTGAACTTTATTGTTCCAAGAAATATTCCATATATTTCCTTGATGGGAACAAGAGAAATGGATGATCACATTAGGGTATTGCTGAGAAGCTGCACAGAGGATGCACGTCAGGCAGCTTTCTTGGTGCTTGAAAATACTCCCTTGAATATCACTCATCTGCTTGACATGAGGATTATTGCAGCACCACCTCGTCTAAAGGTGAACGAGTTTGCTAAGACAACAGCAAAAATCACTGTGGACTCGACTTTGACCCATGCCTCACTGTCAGATATTTTCCTTGATATTTCAATGTTTAATTCCTACTCATTCCTTGCAGATTTATCTCAAAAGGAAAAACAGGATTTTAATTCACTTAAAGTGGATTTTGCAAAAAAGCGCAAGCTTGGTTCGTACCTTAAGGTGGATTATACCGAAAATATAGGATACTTTTCTTTTGCGTTATCTTGCCGTAACGACAATCAAGCGTTTGATATCAAGCAGTATATAGAAATATGGGATGACTTTATAAGCGCCAATTATAAAGGATACAAGCACGTAGAGCCGTCTATAGCGGATCAAATAAAGCGCAGAGTAGATCCGAATCATATCCCAAATGGATTTGAACATGAATTTGATTCAAGACCGTCTGGCATATATTTTATACTTAGGCTTAACAGTCATGACGTATCCAAAGGGCATAAGAGGTTTATCCTTTCACGATTTGGAGTTAAAACTATATCTGTTGGTCCTTTGATAATTGTAGATGCGGCAGAAATGACAACAAAGCAAACGACAGATATATTGAACAGATGCTGTGAATCGAGAGATTTAGCTGCCTTCAAAATAGTGAAGCAGTAAGCACAAGATTTTGGTCAACGGAAGGGAAATTTTATGTAATTAGGAGTTGATTATCATAGTCCAGACAGCCTGTGGAATCAAAAGGCTGTTTGGGAGCATCGGCAGACCACCGACAAAACAATCGGCTCTTTTAGATAATTTCAAATCCGAGGCGAAATCCCACCTCGGATATTTTTCTGTCCTAAAACGGGCATCAGCTCGGTGCAGGTCTCCGCCCTGTGTAAATTGAAGACGCCAAAAAAACAATTTACACAGGAGGGACAAGCAATGTCCAAGAAACATATTATCAGAATTGACGGAAAAACCGTAGAGGTTTCGGATGAGATTTACACTTTCTTAAAGCGTTCCGAATGGAACAACAATTATGCAGAACTCAGGCGCAAACGAGAACGGATAATAATCGATTCCGAAACTATGACAGTAAAAACAATACCCGGAAAGGAGGATTCACTTGAAAGGCTTGAGTCGGTCGGAATTGAAATACCCGATAAAACCGAGCCCTTTGAAAATGTCTTAATCAATAAAATAATACTTGAACAAGCGCTCGCGCAGCTAACTGCTGACGAGCGCTTCCTTATTTATGAGCTTTATTATTCGGATAAGACCGAGCGTGAGCTTGCCGAGGAGCTGCACAAAACTCAGCAAAATATTCACAAAATGAAGCACAGAATTTTATGCAAACTGTATGAAATTTTGAAATAATCAGGATTTTCGGTTGTCAAAACCCCTTGCTAATTTCCGAATATTATGAGAGGGTAAATTCCGCTCTCGAGTTCCTTGACAATTGAATAACAGTATTTCAGATACTTTCCCTTGTGCAGCCCGTAGGGTTGAAAGCGAAAGGAGCACCGCGCCAAGACGTGTGCGGCGGCATTTATCGGAATTCGGGCGAATACCCGCGGCAGTTAGCCGAATGAGATTATCTCAAAATATGTTCGTGGAGAATTTCCGAATACGCCGCCAATGGCACACCGAGCGAGAAACGGCAGCTCCCGAAACTTGCGTGGCAGCAGGTGCGCGATGACCTGTGCAAGGGGATAATGATACTTCCGTCCAGCCACAGCCTAAAGCAATGGGGGCGGCTTCATGAGAACCATGTTGGGGTGAAAGACCCATGACGCTGCGAGGCTAGGCGGCGGTCTGAAATACTCCCTTTTTTAGTCGGGGGGCGGGGCAAATACGACAGGTATTTACAGGCAAACAGCGGAAAAATCCGCTTTAATATATAAAGTTTCGGCTCTGTGTAATTTTGCGCGGAGCCGGAATTTTACATAGCGAGGAAATAAAATGAACAAGAAAAACATAAGGCGGGGCGAGATATACCTCGCAAATTTAGAGCCGATCATCGGCAGCGAACAGGGCGGAGTCCGTCCCGTTCTCATCATTCAAAACAATAAAGGCAACAAGCACAGCGGCACGACGATAGCTGCGCCGATTACCACAAAGCGCATTCCGAACAGGCTTCCCGTCCACGTATATACGTTCGCGGGAAACTCCGGTCTGCCACAGAACTCAAGCGTTATGCTCGAACAAATCCGCGTGCTAGACAAATCGCGGTTGACTGATTATGTCGGCAGGCTCAACGATTTCACAATGGACGAGGTCGACCGTGCGCTGAAAATCAGTGTGGGGTTAAATTCAAAGTATAACTGAGGAGCAATATGGAGCAAGAAGCAATCATAAGGTACAAATTCTATTTGTGCCAAAATTTTCTGGATAAACTGTTGGGCGAAAATCTCATAACCGAGGCGCAGCGCAGGAAAATCGAAAGTGCTGTCATAAAGCGGCTTTCGGATGTTTGAACCCATGTCCGCTTTTGTTGGTTATGATACAAACCGCCGCAGATATTTTAGTGGCATTGGTGATAGATAAACCCGAATCGTTTCGGTATACTGTGTTGTGAAAGGGAGTGATGAGATGGCGGAAATTACAATCATACCTGCTAAAAATCATGCGGACGAAATCGTCAGAACCGCCGCCTACGCCCGAGTATCGAGCGACAGCGAGGATCAGCTCAACTCCTTCGCGGCGCAGATTCGCTATTACACCGAGCTGCTCCAGAACAGCACCGATGCGGTATTTGTCGATATGTACGCCGATCAGGGTATCACCGGAACATCGGCGGCGAAACGCACCGAGTTTCAAAGACTGATGAGCGACTGCCGCAAAGGGAAAATCGATCGAATACTCACGAAATCCATATCGAGGTTCGCGCGAAACACCAAAGACAGCCTTGAGGCTGTGCGCGAGCTGAAAACCCTCGGCATATCGGTATACTTTGAAAAAGAAAATATCGATACGGGCGAGATAAGCTCGGAAATGATGCTGGCGATATACAGCCAGTTCGCCCAAGAGGAATCCATGTCGATCTCGCGAAATGTCCGCATGGGTTTTCAAAAGCGTATGGCAGACGGAAGCTATGTCCCGAGCGCGGTACCGTTCGGATATATCCGTGAAAACGGTAAATTTGTAATTGACAAAGAAAAAGCGGAGATTGTCCGCGGCATTTTTTCGGACTATCTGAACGGCGTGAGCGCGGAGTGGCTTGCCGAGAAATATCGGGTAAAGCTTGCTACGGTGAAATATGTTCTTACAAACGAAAAGTATCCCGGCGACTCGATTTTTCATAAATGGTATACTACCGACACACTTCCGTTCGACTGCCGTGAAAACAGGGGAGAGCGTGATAAATACTATGTTTCCGAAACACATCCAGCAATTATATCAAGGGAGGTCTTTCAGAGCGTACAGCGGCTCATTGAGCGAAAGGGCAGGGCGCACAAAGGCAAAACGACGCAATCATATCCGCTGCGGAAGAAGATTTACTGCGGAGAGTGCGGAACGCTTTACAAAAGAAAGGAGCGGGGAAGCAGAGTCTGCTGGGTCTGCCGAAATCACGATTCCTCCGCCGATAAATGCTCCGCCAAGCAGATTGACGAACGTGAGATATACGGAGCATTTATCGTGATGTTCAACAAACTGCTGCAAAATTATAAGGTGATATTAGTGCCTTTGCAGCGGCAAATTCAAGAATTGTTTAATCTGAAAATGAGAGAAAATGCGCAGATTGTTCAGTTACGCAAAGAACTAGCCGAATCAAGAGAACAGGCATATTTGATTGCCGGACTGAGGTCGAAGGGAATTCTTGATGCCGCTTACTATACGGAAAAAGCCGCCGCGCTTGAAAAGAATATCGATTCATTGCAAAAGCGTCTGGATGCTTTTGAAGAGGATGATGAGAATGGAAGAATATTGGGAAAGTTTCGAAAGCTGATCGGGATATTCGAGAGAGCAGAAACGATTACCGAATTCGATGAAATCAAGTTCGGGCAGATAGTTGAGAAAATCACGGTGCTGTCAGAATCGAAAATTCGATTTGAATTGATTGGCGGAATTGGCTTTGTGGAACAGATTATGAGGTAAGAAAATGGTGAAAAATCGAAATATACCATTTGGATATTGCATGGTGAACGGAAAATATGCGTTGAACGCTCCCGAAGCAGAAACAGTACAGGAAATATTTAAAAAATACATAGGCGGCAAGTCGCTAAAAACAATAGCGGCAGAAATGAGGATACCGTATAATACGGGCAAGGCGGTTTGGAATAAGAACATGGTCTGCCGAGTGCTTGAAAACCGAAAATATGTCGGCGAGAACGGTTATCCGCAGATTATAACTTCAGAGGACTTCCGGCTGGCGGCTCTGATAAAGGCAGAACGGAATACATACCGCAAACCCGCTCCGCAGAATGAGCCGCGGCAGCAGGAAACAGTGTTCACAGAATATGAGCCGACTGACGAGATTCAGCGCATGACTAATGAAATCAATCGGTTAATCAATTCGGAAGATACTGATAAGGAAAAGGTTGAAGCACTTATAGTAAGATGCGCTCAATTGAAATATGCGACAATAAGTGTGGTGAGAAGATGATGCAAACATTGGCACAAAGCGAAATGCGGGTAGTCGTAATCCCTGCAAAATCATGTGAGGAAAACAAGCAAGCGGCAAAATGCTTGAGAGTGGCTGCATACTGCCGCGTCATCACCGACCAGGAGGAACAGGAAAGTAGCTACGAGGCGCAGATAAGCTACTACACCGAAAAGATAGGAAAAAACAACGATTGGCAAATGGCGGGCATATTCGCCGATGAGGGCATCACAGGCACTCAAGCGAAAAAACGTCCCGAATTTCTTAAAATGATACGGCTCTGCCGACAGCGCAAAATTGATATGGTTCTTACAAAATCTCTGTCAAGATTTGCGCGAAATACTGTTGACAGTCTGAACTACATACGTGAGCTGAAAGCGCTTGGTATAGCGGTTATATTCGAAAAAGAAAACATAAACACGCTTGAAACCGACACCGAGATGATGTTGACAATAATGTCATGCTTCGCGCAGGCTGAATCGGAATCCATCAGCAAGAATGTTTCTTGGGGCATTCGACAGAGCTTCAAGAACGGCAACGTGCCAATGCAGTACGCACGTCTTCTCGGCTACAAAAAAGGCGATGGTGGGAACGCTGAAATTATCCCGGACGAGGCGGAAGTTGTCAGAGAAATATACCGCTGCTATCTCGACGGAATGAGCATGAATCTGATTGCTGATAGGCTGAACGAAAAGGGCTTGACCACAAAAGGAAGCGGCTCGCCATACCGAAAAACGGTAGTTCAGCGGATTTTGACCAATGAGAAATATACGGGAGATGCGCTTCTGCAAAAAACGTATGTGACCGATTGCATTACGAAAAAGACGCGAAAGAACAACGGTGAGCTTCCGATGTACCTTGTGAAGAACCATCACGAGCCGATTATCTCCCGCTCCGATTTTAATCGGGTGCAGGAAGAAATGGCACGGCGCTCGGCGAAGCGGACGATTGCCGACAAACTTACCAAGACCGGGCAAGGCAAATACAGTGCCAAATACGCGCTCTCGGAACTGCTCATCTGCGGCGAATGTGGGGAGCATTACCGTCGAGTGACTTGGACGGCGAAGGGCTTCAAGGAAATCAAGTGGCGGTGTGTGAGTAGGATTCAGTACGGCAAGAAAAAATGTCACAGTTCACCGACTGTAGATGAACAGGCGCTCCACAGAGCGATTGTGAGCGCAATAAACGAGTTTTGCGAGGTCAAGGACGATGTGGCAAAAGCGCTCCGCGAAAGCATAACCGAGGTGCTTGATCCTAATCAAAACGGCAGCATTCAGGCGGCACAGCGGCGGATTGACGAGCTTGCACGGAATATGGACGAGCTGATAATGCTTGCAACCGTACCCGAAACGGCGGAAAACGCGATGTCGGATATCGCGAAATTCAGCGAAGAGATGAAAATGCTGCGGGAGTTCATCGAAACCGAGAAAGCAAAACAGACGGAGGTGCAGCACGGTTCTAACGAACTGAGCAATGTGCTTCAAAGGCTTGAAAAGGAAGATTTCGCCTTGACCGAATATGACGACATTGTTACGCGGCAGCTTATAGAGCAAATCACGGTTGATACCAAGAACACCATAACGGTGCGGTTCAAAGGTGGGTTTGAGATGAGAGCGAACTTAAATTAGAATTACCGATTGCGTTTGGCATATTGCGATTGTTGAATTGCTGGAAGGCAAAAAACGCATTAAAATTGCATCAAGAATGCATCTTGTCCCGATTTTTATACATTTTGTCAGTTTTCTGTTGATTTTTATTGGATTTAAGGTTATTTTAGAAAAGATAGGCTGACAATGGCGACGCTGATAACTAAGGTTTTTAGGAAAGATTTGGCGATTGTTTTCCTTGGCAGGTCTAAAATGTAAAGTTGAGTATGCAATAAATTTTAAAAAACGACCATCAAAAGGAGTAAAATTGAACAAACATTAATAGCGGAATTTGTCTAAAAAATAGAATTTGATGTCATTTTTTTAGAATAGATGTTTTTGCTCTTAAAAAAGTATTGCAAAATTTTCAAGAGTATATTATAATTATTGTAGTTTAATTTACAATGTTGATTTGGCGGTTTAGAACGGGTAATTGTGTATTATTCATCGTTTACATTTATCTTGTTTCTGGGATGTTTAGTTGAAAGGATTTCCTTTTGTTTCGACATGGAAACATGGGTGTAAATTTGAGTTGTGGAGATGGAGCTATGTCCCAACAGCTTTTGAATATAGCGTATATCAACATCTTCTTCAAGAAGAAATGTCGCGAAAGAATGTCTGAACATATGCGGAGTAATATGTATATTGCATTTCACAAGCGACGTATATTTATTTATCATAGACCTTACTGATTGTTCATTCAGACGGTTATGCAGTTTGTTGACAAAGAAGTAACCGCACGCCGAAATTTCTTGTTCAAATAATTGATGATAATTTTCAATGGATTTTTGAACATTGGGGTTTTCAATCTGAATAATACGCTCTTTAGACCCCTTTCCGTAAAATTTAACAGTGTGGTCAAACATATTTACGGTGTCCGATGTCAGCATACATATTTCTGAAACTCTCGCACCTGTTGCGAATAGCAGTTCTAACACTGCTACATCCCTTATGGCTGATTTCTTTTCATAATCCGTTGATGCAGAGCGCAAATGCACATATGCGGCTGTCATAATATTCTCGATTGTTTTGAGAGGAATCGTTTTGGGGAGAACAGTTGGCTCACGAAAAGAAGTGTCGATTTTATCAAATGGACTGTTTTCGATTACTTCTTCAATCATAAGGTAGTGGGTAAACGCTTTAAGTGTCGCAATTTTGCGGCGGGCAGTTTTGGGTTTGAAAGTGTTATGCAGAAACGAAAGGTAGCTGCATATTGATTTCTTATCAAATAAGCCATGAGAATAAACTTCAAATTGGCTTAAATCGGTTTTATATGCTTTTATTGTTTTGCTGCTTAAGACTTTTCTGTCCTTACAGTAGCTTAAAAAGGCTAAACTTTGCATTGATAAATCGAACATACATTTATTCCTCCTAAAATAATAGTACATTATAATTATATATGATCGTGTTATTATTTGTCAAATTATAATGGGCAATTGAATTCGAAGTTAAGTTGTATCTAAACCGGGGAAAATATGGATAAATGTTGTATAATAAATTGGCTTCTAGCCAACACAGGATAACTATTTATTATCGGAGGTAGATAAAATGAAAGCAAGTATAATCATCTCAACAAATAGTAATCGAACGCTATTTGAAAACTTTTTGATTAGTTTATCCGAATACCCATCCATTGGCGATTATGAAATAATAGAAATTAATGATGGTGGAGAGTATTCGATAAGTGATGAGCAACATAAACAGTATGGACTTAACAATGTGACCAAAATATACAGCGACAAAAAACTCGGATATGGAGCTGCAAACAATCTGGCGTCAGAAAAAGCAAAATGCGAAAACCTGATCTTTATGAATGATGACATTGTTTTAAAGCCAGACTGTCTTGAAAAAATTCTTGATGTTCTGGGAAAAAACGACATAGCAGCCGTGCAGCCGAAACTGATATATCCGCAGAACAATTTAGTACAGAGTACAGGGCATGTGTTCACAAAATTTACAAATGCCCATGCGCTTGAGAATTCACATTCAGATTCAGAAATTGTAAACCTAAGCTGCCAAAGACAGGCGCTAACGACAGCGCTATGCGCGACAGCGAAGAAGGATTTTATTGACGCCGGAAAATTCAGCACTGAGTATTACAATGCTTGGGAAGGTATGGAATACACATTAAAGCTAACAGCAAAAGGGAAAAAATGCTGGTATGAGTCAAAAGCAGAAGCCTATCATATCAGGGGTGGAGCAAGAAATCAATACTCGCTGAACGAGGAAGCACAGTCCGCATTTTTCTGGGCGAAATGGAGCAATAAGATCAACCAGGATCTTTATGAGATAATATCTAAGCAGCTTACAAATACCTCATCAGGCGAGTATTTGCTCTTAAATTTCTCAAAGCTCCCGGATCCTATGCCAATACTGAAGCAATGTGATTTGTCGGTTCTGGCAACAGTGTCATATACCTATATTTCAGGTTCCAAATCGCTTGATTTTTTCAGGTGTCTGCCGAACTCATTCTGTCGCAGCAATAATAATATAATCTACTTTGCCAATAATTACACACAAGTCAAAAACAACTGCTTGTGGTTCGAATTCCGCAGTAATAATGACGATCTGATAATTGACCTATCCGGTAATGTTGTACATACCAACTCGCTGATAAAAGGCTGAAAACACCTCTTTACCATAAGCGCGGATCTATGTATATTTTTTCGCTGCTGTTGGCGAATGTTATGTAGTGCTTGTCTTTATTAACTGGCGCGATACCATATTTCTGCGCAGCATTCAAGCTTATTATGGACAAGTAAGCGGAAAACAGATTGTTATACATAAGCTCAACTCTTGGATTTTCATAAAAATCACAGCTTTCCTTAACGTAATTCAGGCATTTCTTACAGGCAGATGTATTTCCTAAGGCAAGATAGCACGCTGCCAGCTTAAGATTGCATTTTAACAGCATATTCGTATATCCTTTAAAGCGGACTTGGGTAACTGCTGTTTCTAAAGGCTTTATATCGGGATCAATACCCGCTTCATATTTTGAAATAAATGTCACGTACTCCAGTTCAACATTGCAGTCATAAAATCTTCGGTATTCACGATTATTCTTGACCAATTCTTTAAGAATAGACATGGATTTGCTAAGCCTGTACTTGGCAGTACTGAGCTTGTGTGCATAAAGTCCTCTTGCGCTGTCCATATAGGCAAAAGCTTTGTAATTAATGTAATTACCGGAATCAATGCTATTAATATATGACTTAAAAGTAATTTCAGCATTTTTATAATCGCCAATAAGATACTGAGTTACCATTTTTCGATTCAGGCAGTTATAATATGCATAGAGATCTCTGGTGCCGCCGTTGTCGCTCTTGAGAATACCAGAGTAATTTTGCAGCAAATGATCTATGTCATCTACAAGCGTATTAACATCAAGAATCCAGAAACGCAGATTGAATATTTCTGTTTTCGCTTCCAAAACCTTTTTTTCTTTTTGTGTATCATTGGCGATATCGCTTTTAGCAGCCATCTCGAACATTTCTCTGGACTTGATCATGGAACCGCAATGGTTCAGAGTATCTGCATAGTTACATATCTCATAGACATCGTGCTCAATTGTTGAATCATTCTGGAATAAAAGATCATAAAAGAACTTAGCCCTAAAGAAATCTGTTTCATTATAATACATGCAGGCCATTTTTCTTATTTTTTTCAGGTAGCCATTAATACTGTTTCCTGTCCGAATATTATCTAATATTTGAATTTCAGATGTCATATCCGAGTTATTGCATGCAGGTTTTGGTTCTGAGACAGTGTTCTGGCTAAGCACTATCATGGATTTGTTTTTTTGCATGCAAAAAAATGCCAGATGAGCGTCCAGCAGCTTTAAAAAACCATCATCTATGGACTTGGATACCTCAATAAAAACAGTAGACATTTCTGGAATCAGATAGTTTTCTGACAGATATCCTTTCTTGTTTTTCAGCATTTCTTTTAATACATTTACAGCATAAACATAGTCAGTTGCTCCGATCAGAATATTGCTCTGGTATATAGGACAATAGTTCAGCGTACTGTTTACTGCTTTCTGCACAGTTTTACTTTCACCATCATCATTGTATATCCCAAAGTATTCTAATGACATTAATTTACACAGTTCCATTGCGTTTTCGCAGTATGAACTGCTAAATTTAAAATAGAAAAAGTGTTCATTGCTATCTGAAATATGCGTGATGTCATTTCTTGATATGTCAGTTACTTTTACAACTGTGTTAGTCTGAGTACATAAACACCTGTCCCATTCATTCCCAATTCGAGCCATCTGACTGTTATTTAAAGAGTCGGTATCGGGTGAATTTTTCACTATGATTTCTTGATTTTTAAAGATTTTATTATTTTTAGACACGGTTATTTTATCTTTGAATATACCCTGCCCACTAATTCCACTGCCAGAAATTTCAATTTGTATGTATCCCATGCCGGCTTCAAACTGGACTTCATTTTTAATTTCATACAAAGTATTTACCTTTTGAAATTTGTCAGAAAGATTTCTCCAAAGAATTGAATTAGCTTTGAAGCATTTGGGCAGCGTCAGCTTTATTGTCCTGTTTGCCGTAATAAAAAAAGTAATAAGTATCTTGTATGGAACCTTGTCTTTTAGTTCGTACTGTGGCTCTAAAATATTATACATATCAAATGCTTGTATTATACATTCTTCTTTGTATTTGTTATCATAGTCTATTGGTTTGATACTTTTCTTGTTTAAATCAAGATTTTTGACGTTGAAGTTATTAAAACATTTATTATTGGCTTTAAGCCACTCGTTGATAATATATCCATTAATAAAAATAATTTTATTTACCGACTTGCTTCTTTCAGCCATATGGCACGCTCTAACGACATATTCCAGTGGAGTCCACCCACTTGTTACCAGTATTAATTCATCTACGTTATTCTTTAACAAAGCGGATAATAAGGTTGGATCCCATCTGCCCTTTGTTACTGATTTATCTTCCTTTTGAGTCTGCTTAGCCTCTCCCCATTTGCTCATTTCCTCAAACAGTGCCTCAAAATCCCTGTTATAATCCGCGACCGCTGCAGTAAGCCACCATTCATACTCAGGAAATATAGATTGTGCGTAATTGGCTGCAAGTACTTCAAATTCCCTTGAACTTAAGTCGTGTATTTCCATAATCGTTCTCACCTTTTTGTGTTGTTTGTGTGATAATAAATAGTTATCCTGTGTTGAGATAAAAGATTATTATATTTTTGCGCAACTTCGCCAATTAGGATTGATTTTTTGCGCAAAATGTTGTATAATATTGATGGGTAAAGTTTATAATCATATTTTAAGTATGTAAATATGGAGGATGCTGTGATAAATAGATTTGTTTTTACGTTATTATCTACATCATGGGTGTGGGTGGTTTATGGAATTGAACAACGCTGGTCTTTTGTTTTTGGTAATGTTTTACTTACTTCTTTTGCTTTGATTTCGGTTCCTTTTTTGCTAACTATCGTTTGGATTGTTTTAGCAAAGTGTTTTTCTCATGATAATATTGCGAGCTGTGCAGATATTGATGAGGCGAATAACGATTTCCTTGCTAATTATTTAGGATATGTTTTTATTGGCATTGGGGTTGATGATTTACAAATCCTGATATTTGTCTATTTAATTATTTTTGTATTGACTTTTGCTGTTCAAAGTAAATGCTTTAATCCTGTATTGTTGATTCTCGGATTTAAGTATTATGATGTAACAACATCGGAAGGCACAAGGGTTTTTGTTATATCAAAGAGGAACTTGCGAAAACCCGATGAAGTGGAATTTAATAATTTAAGAAGGATAAACAATATGTCATATATTGAACTTGGGAGGTAAAAACAATGAATTGTCTTTTAGCTAAGGTTAAAACCGGAACAAGAACACCTATATTTAGAAAAATTCTTAGTAATAAAGAAATATATAAATTGCCTGAGAATTTAAACACTTCAGTCAATTATAACCCGTCAACATTATTGGAGGATGATGAATGGTATAAAATTGAGAATTTCTCCGAAACGACATATTTCTTGGAAATAATGAGATCGGATTTTTCGTCCGTTAATTATGACAAATTAGACAAAACTGAATTTCAAAAAATCGATTATTTGTGTTCATTTCAGGGAAACGCATATTACTTTCAAAATATAAGCAAATCAAACTTGCAGCCTAAGAATATGATTCACATTGGCGATGATTATAAATTTGTTGAAGATGGCATGGTTATTAATATAAGCAAATACGCTGATGCTGTATATATCCAAGGCGAAGATACTCTTTATTTTACAAGTTTATCAAAGATTGCACCAATCTTCAAAGGGATTGGTGAGCTATATAGAGAAGCAACGGATGAGGAAACTCAAAAGTTTTTGAGCAGTGAGTTTATTTGCTGTTCTGATAATTTCGATTCATCACACGTTAAAACGGCAAATCGAAAGCGAATTGCTATGGCAATGGACACTCTAACCGGTTACAATGAAAATGAGAAAAAGAAAATTTTTAAGTACATAGGAAATTACTCCGATATATACGACTCCGTTCATAATATATTTAATATTAGTAATGAAGAAGAACTTAAGCATTTATTGTGGGGAATAGAGCAACGTTTCTATACTACTGTTGTCGGTCATGAGAAGAGAGCCGCAAATTCTATAATATCATTAAGTTATTCATAGAATTATTATCAGTCCCTCTTTTTTAAGTTCTGGAAAATAAATTGAATTGGGGTCGCCAGTTAATTAACAATATTCTTACTAACGAAAAGTATGTTATCATGGAGTTTTCGGAAGCCGAAAAACTGGAGCTTGCTTCGGATGAAGAAATAGCCCGTATTTCGGAAAGGCTTATATCTAAAAACCTTGAAGCTTACAATGAGCTTGCCAAATGATAAGACTTATCGAACAGTAGATTTTAGCTGTCCACTCAAGGGTGATTGAAATGACAGGAGTGGTGGACGGCGTAAGGGATAATGACTTGCTTGATTCGGCTTTAAATGCTCTGTTTCAAACATTCGACGGCAAGGAGCTATACCCTGCACTTCTATCAAAAGTAGCGGTGATGTGTCGATCTATCATTTTAAATCATTCATTTGTGGACGGAAACAAACGAACTGGAATTCATTTCACGCTGATTTTTCTTGAACTGAAAGGTATAGAACTTCAATACTCCCAGAATGAGCTTATAGAATTAGGATTTGGAGTAGCAGCCGGTCAGTTAAGCAGCGATGATATTTTAAAGTGGCTTGTAGAACATGCCAAATAGATTTTTAAATTGTGCTGTGAGAAGGTTGAATTTACAAAGATGATTCATCTGTCGTAATTTAAGCCTAAAGTTTTTGTGATATAAGGTTACATAAATCATAGTTCCCTTTTAAGCGAAATTACGGACAAACATATCTTTTGTTTATGATTTTAACATTCATAAAAGGAGTTGAATAATATCTAAAAAGTATTATACTTGTACTTGCATTATAGACAATGCAAATAGCGATTATCATATTATGTGAAAGTGGAGGAACTCAATCATGGGCAATAATCGAGACGATTTTTCAAGTTCCACAAAAGAACTGCTTGCTAATAGAGTTGGTAGAAGATGTAGCAATCCAAACTGTAGAAAACTTACTTGTGGGGCTAATGACGACCCAACTAAAATAACCAATATAGGAGTTGCTGCTCATATTTGTGCAGCTGCAAAAGGCGGTCCTAGATTTGATCCCAATATGTCCACTGAAGAACGCAAATCATTTTATAATGGAATATGGCTTTGCCAAAATTGTGCAAAACTAATTGACTCTGATACAAGACGATTTACTATAGAGTTGCTTAGTGCATGGAAACAGATAGCAGAAGAATATGCAATTACCGAAGTGTGTTCCGATGCTCCTATACATAATACAGATAATGATATTTCACTTATTAAATTCTTTGTTCAATGTTTTGACCGCCCGGCTTTCCAAGACAATATTAATCAGGAAGGTCGGATGGAGGACTTTGATAAGGCAATTGAAGATACTATCATCGCACTCAACACCGGGATTCTTAGAACTCGCGATGGTGCAATAATAAAACAGTCAGAAGGGAAATCTGCAGTTAATAATCCTATGTGGAGGAATAAACTCAATAACATAGGAGATATGCTGATTTCTATTCGTAGAAGACTAAAAATAGCAGAAGAGGAAAATGTGTTTACAAAATCTGATAATAATAATTACGAAGTGTTTTATTGCTTCCATGATAGAGAACTTGAAAAATGGTTTAATCTTACAAGAGAAGAAATTCTAAAAATATTGTCATCCATTTGCAAAGAGGCAGGTATTAGAGAATTGCATTTTGAAAGTAGACAATACTATAAATGGTGGTGAGATAAACCACATTTCAAATTGGATTTCGCTCTTGTAGGTCATGGGCTGTTCCCATAGCGATTGATGTAAAAATCTATTTGGTCACAATATCACAAATCTAATATTACAAGAACCGCTTTCAGATTCGTCTGGGAGCGGTTCTTGCGTTTCATCTGAAAACTGCTCAAACTCCCGTATCTCTTCGAATGCGACGGTTTTCTGCGTGTTGTTCAGAGTGAGGACAATAACTGCATGGTCATCCCATAGGAATACCTCTTTCACAAATGTGTGGATAACTTGACGCTGAAGAGAATTTTCACAGCCGTCCACATTTGAGAGCCTATCGAACCATTCTACGTTTGTTTTCTTTGTTCAGCTGCTTTACCTCGCTTCGAAGCTGCCGGATCTACTCCGCCAGGCTCATTGCGTTTTTGGGGGTTCGTAGTATATTCTTTTGAGCGTGGGGTGTCAAGTTTTATTATACAACATCACGTTTTTCTTAAGTGGCAGCAGTTTTATATGTTTTGGACTATGCGGAGAAAGGCGTTGCATTTTTATTGTTGAAATGATATAATTAAATATATCATATTAACATTGAATGGGGTTAACAATATGCTGCAATTCTATCTGTCAATGATGAACAGCGGGGAGGACAAGGCGCTTGTCGAGTTTCTCTACAATGAGTACAAACAGCTTATGTTCAAAACGGCATACGCGATTCTTCGCAACAGGGAAAGCGCCGAGGATGCGGTTCACGACGCTTTTTTGAGGGTAATTAACCATTTATCAAAATTCCGCAGCTATTCATGCAAGGAAAACGTGTCTTACCTTGTTATTATAGTGAGGGGCATTGCACTGAACATGGTTTCGAAGTCGAACATGCAAGCGGAGCTCGACGAGGAAACACCTGACGGTTTGAGCGTTGAGGACAGCGTGTTATCCGAGCTGGCGTATGAGGAGATAGTCGAAAACATCAAGGCTCTTTCGCCCGCGTTAAGGGATATCGCGTATCTGTCCTTCGTTGAAAACTGCTCTGCGGGCGAGATATCGGAGCTTTTGGATATGAAGATAAACACGGTGCATTCCTCAATATCCAGAGCAAGAAAAATCCTTTCAAGAAAGCATACGGAGAATAACCAATGAACAACAATCAGCTTATAGCCCTAGCGCTCCAAAACGATTTTGACGCCGAGCTTGCCATGTATGACGGAATGCCCGAGCACAGGTTTTCGCTTCGGTTTCGGAGAAGAATGAGGAAACTGCTCGGGGGCGGTGTTCCAGAGTGGGAAACAAAGCGTGTCCCTCTTAGGAAAGCCGTTAATCTCGCGATTATCACGGTTATCCTGCTCGCTTTTCTTACGGGAGCGACCCTGCTCATCTATAAGATGTGGGATAAATTTCAGCTCCACGACGTGGGAGAGCATTCTTTTCTGGTGGCATTGGATATTGAAGGCGCACCGACGACTTTGGAGGATAAATACCGCTTGGGCATTGATTTGAGCGGGTATTCTGAGAATATCCTGCTTGACAATGAATATGAATATCTGGTTGAGTATCACGAAGTCAATGGAAATCGCGTGCTTGGCTTTAGTCAAGCGATAAAAGACCATTATCAAGGTGAAAGCTGTTGGCTTAATACTGAGAATGCTATGGTCATGCCTACTGAAATAATAGTAAACGGCTGCAAAGGGTTGACTTTTCAAACATATCATGGAATAAACGTGTTGATTTGGGATTGTGGCGACTATGTGATTTATTTATCAGGTTACAATATTGGTCAAGATGAACTGATATCGACCGCTGAAACTGTGCAAAAAGTAGAATAAAGGATTCGAAAAAGAAAATATGCAAGTATCTGTCGAAAATTGCTGTTTACTGTATAGATGGAAACCTCAAAAAGAAAATGGAGGTGAAAATATGAAAAAGTATATATCGGTTGTTCTTGCGCTTGTTGTATTCTTTGTATGCGCTGTATCAGCGTATGCTATTAGTTTTTTGGATATGGACTCGGCACGCAAAAGCAGTATTTTGGAAATATCATCTACAACTGCTACTTGCCAAAGCTCTTTTATTGACGGAACCGGAGTCGTAACAATAATCAAGATAATGCTCTCTATTAGGCTAATCTCTAATTATTAGTACGACAACCCGCCCAGGGGCATTTTCTTGTGTATCTCCTTGAGCTTCTCGGCGTTTATCTGCCTGTACTCGTTGATTAGTGTCTGCTGGTTCGCGTTCAGCAGGGAATCACGGTGTTTGAGCATTTCCCGGAACTTCTGTAAGCCCACGCACTGAATGAATGTGTCTATGCTGTTTCTGCTTTTATTTACATATCTTCCCATATCAATTGAAAAATTAGTTGTAATTTGTTATAATATAGCAGTAACAGTATAACAATTTTGAGGAGGTCGTTATGGGTAGATTTTCAACAACAGTACACGTAAAAGATAACGTCGGAAGGATAGAGTTTATAAATTCTTTCTGTGGCATTATGAAAAATCACGGGTTTGTGCCGTGTTCGGATGACGAGGCGGAACAGTCGTATGTGTTTGCATTCGGCGATGGTTGGGTTACGTTAGTGAACAAGGATTACAAGGATGACCGCCTGAAGGCGGGTGACGACGCAATGAATATGTCGGCGGCGCTGAAAACAAGCGCGTTTATGATGGATGTGATAGACAGCGACTTTGCGTATATTCACCTTTTCGCTCCGAACGGCGGCAAGGATGGGGTTGCTGTCGGGGACACCTCGGGATATGGCGTTGAAAAACCGAAAAGAGGAAAGCAGAAATTTTGGAAGCCGCTTCTGGCAGAAGGCAAAACATGGGAGCAGTTCTCCGAAACAGTGGCAAAAAATGCAGTATTTGTCGAGGAAACTTTGGTGGAGATGGCGGAGGAACTCAAAATTGATCCGGATTACATTTACGCGGATTTCAATGAGCTGATGAACTTGGCGGGTGAAAATAAGAATGTCCAGCCGTTTTACTTCAAAAATGCCGCAGGGAAAAGGGTCACGCTTAAAGCGGCATTTAAGCGGGTATTCGGTGAGGCTCTCGAACCGCTTGGATTTAAGCTGATAAAGGGCAAATATCCTTATTTTGTTAGGGTTGTTCCGGGAGGGGAAATTATTCACATCATATCGTATATGGAAGAGTGGTGCCCTGATCGGGGAAAGAAAGCATTTAATGTTATAGGCGGTATTGCCACTGTTTATAGGCATAAAATTGATTTGGGTGTGTCGCCAAAAGATAATTGCGACTGGTTGTATACAATTGCTAGATTTTATTGGATGACCACCCCGAAATCGGAGTATGACAACGAATATGGACTAAGCATATGTCGTTTTATGTTTGATGAGAATAGTGAGTCTTCATTGTATGATGCGGTGAATTATACGCTGGAACTGACGAGAAAGTATATTCTTCCACAGCTTAGCACCGCTGTTGATATTCGCTCAAGCTTAAGCTACCTCAAAAGATTAGAGCAAAGCTGTTGTATAAACAATTTCGATAGAGACTTAAGCTTTGGCGGTTGTGGTAATGCTGATGAAGGATTCTTATATATTGTAGCTGATGACGAAGAATTGAAGGGTATGCTAGAAAGCCAGATTAACGGCACCATACCCACCACTGAGGAGGAACATCAAAGAGCGGTGGAGCATTATGAATTCTTTAACGACCCTGTGATACACCCCAAGGTGCTGCTTGAGATCGAACGCCGCAAAGCGCAGAATACGGAAATCCTGAAATCGTATGGATTATCCCTTTAAGTGGATATGATATTTTCGGTAGGTTATATAAATGAAAGGTTGGATGTACAATGAAACATTGGATTCGTAAGTTTATTTCTTGCATTTTAACAATTGCAATTTTTATGTCAGCAATAGTATTTCCTGTCGGTGCTTATGATTTCAGCATGAATGAAGTAATACATCAGTATAATCCTCATGCTTTCACAAGAAAAAATACTCCTGCTGTAAAATGGAATGGAAAGACTGAGTTAAAAGAGAACTCATATTATTACACTACTTCGGCCGTCACGATATCCCGTGATGTAATACTGCCGGAGAATTCAACGCTGGAGATAAGAAAGACGCTGAAAATCACTAATGGTGCAAAGCTTACCGTTCTTGGAGACCTTTTGGTGGACTATGACGCAAAGGTGAATCCTGTGAATGGTACGCTTACTGTTGGCAAGAGCGGTTATATTCACGATTATGGGGCACTCGCTATAAGCAAAAAAGGCAGACTTGAGGTTTATGGGCATGTATATGTTATGGTTCCCGGAAGCCTTAGCGTTAAGGGAATCGTGAGTGTATCGGAGGACGGTCGCGCAGCATATGCAGGCTCGTTCAAAAAATACCCGGGAGCAAAAGTGAACGGAAATGTCACCGCTGCCGTTAATGTGACGGATCAGCTTTCCGAGGAATTGTCGGAATTTTCTGAAAACGAAAAGATATGTGTCAACTTTCTTTTTTACGACTCAGAAACAGCCAGGAACACTACGGTTGACGGCAAAAACATTCTGGAAATATCCCTTGAGATACAAGAAAAATATGCGATCCCCGCTGTAATTTCTCATGTGTTGTTCGACGATGAAGGCGGAAGCTATAAGGAATACAAGGCTTTGTCTGATAAACGAACAGACGTTTTCCTGCGCTATCTCAAAACTAATTTTGGCGGTTCAAAGGGGTACAGGCGTTATTTGAGCAATGATTATTTCAGCAATATTATTCCAAACCCTGCTTTTGAGAATAATTCAGCCGAAAATCCGTCAGACAATAAGTATATTGTATCAGACGATTATCGCAGTATGTTCAGCCTAAGAACCGAAATAGCTTATAAGCTGAACCAAGCTTTTTATGATGAATTAACAGTGCTTGGGTTTAATGAACTGTATATTCGCAATACGCTGAAAAATGGATATGGCGCGTTCTCCGCTGAGCTGACGAAAGCGCAGATAGAGTTACTCTCTGACGACAGCCGCTTCCTGTTTCAATCGGTGAACGACGGCAAGACAATGACTTCCGGAGCAGACAAGCTATATATCAGCAACGGGAACAAGAAAAAACTTGGAGTGTCAGATTGGGATAAGATAACAAGCCTTTACGGAGATGCATTGTGCGTTGTAACAGCAAACGATGTGGTTTCGGGAGGGGTAGCGGCAACCGATGATGTTTATGAGCGCATATCCTGCTATACCGATGTAAAATGGAGCAAGGATTCGGGTACAATGTATAGCCATTCTGCCTCGGGTTATTTCAATACGGAATTGTTTTATAGGACGCAGTTCAAAGGTTTGTATAGCTTTGATGGCTTCTGGGAGGAGCTGCGCAATGCGAATCACAGTGTAACCAAGAATTTTGTCCTGGACAACTGCCTGACATACGGTTTATTTAATGACAGCTATGTATACCATAGTGTGACAGTTTCATCTGCCGAAGAGCTTGAAAAGCTTATCGCTGATGGAAATGTACTTCTCATAATTGAGGAGCAGGCTGAGCAGGAGTAGTGTGAAGGTGTCAAGCTGTGAAGCTTTTATATTAATCTTCTTCACGTCCTATATCTGTTTACCCTTTGGGCACAAAACACTCTACCCCAATCTTCCTTTAGAGCAGGACGAGGGTGAGCCAATCTTGTTAGCACCTATACAGGCTTTTGTATAGATGCTTCAGTCTGTCGAAAAAGCCGCAGAATAAACTCTGCGGCTTTAAAGTTATTTAATTAGCACATCACTTACGCCCTGGGGGTGGAGTAAACTAGGTCAGCCGGGGACCAGCCGCACCACTGACCGTCAAGATACGACCTGACAATGAAGCCGTATTTCTTTCCGTTTGTAAGACCCTCTGCGGTGTAGCCGGTATCTTCAGTGTAGCCAAGTTTGGTGTACTTTCCATCGGCGTAGATGTAAACAACATACATCTCAGCACCATCTACCTCGCCCCATGTGAGGTAAACCTCCTGATTGCCGGCGGCCGCCTTAATATTCAGCGGCTTATCGAACGCGCCGACAGGCTCAGCGTATACTGCGTCGTCGTTCGACCAGTCGTTCCACCTGCCGTTTACCCACGCCTTTACTATGAATCCGTATTTTCTGCCGTTGGTAAGGCCCTCTGCAGTGTATCCGGAATACTCGGAGTAGCCGAGTTTTGCGTAGTTGCCGTCAACATAGCTGTAGATAACGTATTCTTCAGCGCCGTCAACATCGTCCCAGATCAGGTGGACTTCCTTATCGCCTGCCATAGCCTGAACGTTCTGCGGCTTTGCGTTCACCGGAGTTGCAAATATAGCGTCGGAAGGCTGCCAGCCGCACCAAGTGCCATTTGCGTAGGAGCGCACGATGAATCCGTATTCCTTGCCGTTGGTAAGACCGGTCACGGTGAAGCTCGTGGTATCGGAATAGCCCTGCTTGGTGTACTTACCATCTGCATAGCTGTAGATAACGTAGTTTGTCGCGCCGGATACCTTATCCCAGGTGAGCGCAACCTGACCGTTTCCGGGAACTGCCTTTACATTGCGGACGTCCGTGCCGCCGACCGGAGTTGCGTAAACCGCGTCGTCATTCGACCAGGCGTTCCAGCCGCCATTTACCCATGCCTTTACGATGAATCCGTATTTCTTGCCGTTTGTGAGTCCGGTTGCTGTGAAGCTGTTGGTTTTGGAGTAGCCGAGTTTATTGTATCCGCCGTCGACGTAGCTGTAAACCACGTAGTCCTCCGCGTTCTCCACAGCGTCCCATGTGAGCGTTACCTGACCGTTTCCGGGGACTGCCTGCACATTCTGGGGCTTGGTGTTCTGAACCGGAGTTGCGTAAACAGCGTCTGCAACGGACCAGTTGTTCCACTTGCCGTTTACCCACGCCTTTACGATGAATCCGTATTTCTTGCCGTTTACGAGGTTCTTTGCGGTGAAACTGGTGGAAGTGGTGGTGCCGAGGTTATGATAGCTGCCGTCTACATAGCTGTAAACGATGTAGTTGGTAGCGCCATTCACAGCGTTCCAGGTGATTGTTACCTGTTTGTCGCCGGGAACCGCCTTTACGTTCTGCGGCTTGTTTGCTGATGCCTTCGGAGTTGCGTAAACCGCGTCGTCGTTCGACCAGTCGCTCCACTTTCCGCTGACATACGACCTGACGATGAAGCCGTACTTCTTGCCGTTTATGAGGTCGGAAGCGGTGAAACTGTTCGTGGTGGAGTAGCCAAGCTTTGTATAGGTGTTGTCTGCATAGCTGTATATAACGTAGTTGGTAGCGCCGTCCACCTTATCCCAGGTGAGCTTTACGTTGTTGTCGCCGGCGGAAGCTGTTACGTTCTGTGGAACCGTGGTTTTTACCGCCTTTGTGTACGCCTTTATTCTTACGTTAGATTTATATTTTGTGGTGCAGTCAGACCAAGTGTTGTAGAACTTGTAGAATGAAAGTCCGGTGCTCGGGCTGTATCTGTCAGTGATGACGTAGTGCTTTCCGTTTTTGTCATAGAGGTCTACTGCAACGGCGAATTTCTCCCCAGCCTTGACGGGAACGCTCACCGGGAGGTCTACCGTGTGATAACCCGCGTACTCCTGTGTGCCGGAAATCACCGCGGATTTGGCAAGCGTGCCGGTGTCTGGTGTGGAGCCGGTCAGACCGGTGTAGACATTAATGGTGTAGTTCCAGCCCGCTTCTGCGGAGTAGAAGGAGACCGCCGTTATTTCGTCGTTCTTGTCGGCGGGGAATACATTCGCGCCTCCGCCGATATTGGTATGCGACACCCGGCTGGTTGAGTATATGTATCCGTTCTGGCGAAGGCAGCCGCCGTCATACTGGTATATACTGCCGTAATTAGTGGTAGGTTCCATCGTGAGAGATGCGAACTCGCCTACTGTGGCGTCATTGTAGGACAAATAGAAGTATCCGCTTGTGCCCCATGTGCTGCCCCAGCTATTTCTGCACAGCCATGCACCGTCGTTGTTGGGGGTGCCGCCTGTCCTGAAGTTGCTCTTCGAGAAATTATCGTCCCAGCCGACCACGGTTATGGAGTGATTGGAGGTATATCCATTTGGGCAGTAATACGCGGTGTACTCGCCGGAGTTCTTTGTAAGGTAGTTTGAAGATGCGTAGTAGGAGATCTGTACCGCGCCGTCGCGCATGATAGCTTCCTTAATGGAGTTGATGTCTTTCTCGTCATACAGGTTGACATTCTGAAGGTGCGCGTAGGAATGATAGCGGTAGGATTCGTCAACGCCGGAGTTGAAGTCCGCGTAAGGAACGTTGGATTCCTCCTCAGCGCCTATCCAGGACATCATGGTGAACATAATATCGACCATGTTGCCGCCTGCGGAGTAAGCGGTGGGTGCGCCCAGACCTGAGAAATCGCCGTAGAGGGAGTCACCCTGCGGTGCTGTGGCACCTACAGCAAACCAGGCGAGGTGCTTCTCGGAATAATCAACCGATGAAGCGGACGCATAGCCCTGTTTTATCATGCTTGATTCTGCCATAGCCATGCCGGCATGCGCCCAGCAGCTTCCCTCGGAACCCTGGTTTCTTACCGCCGGGAGATATCCCCGGTCGACCATGCTGTATTTGGACGGCAGGGTGCCGTGATAGGCGAGCGTCCCGGTCGGGGTAAGGTTTGGCGTTACCTCGTTGCCGTTCTCGTCGATGTACTTGTAGTGAACATAGCCGTACTCAGAAGCGTCGCCATCAGCTACAAGCGTGATAACCTCCGGGGCGTCGTTTTCAGAGCCTGAAACCTCAGCCCGGGCGCCGAGGCTCACAGCCGTTGACAGCATCGCGGCAGCCGAGAAAAGTGAAACGAATTTTTGCAGCAGCTTCACAATAAGTTTCCTCCTTTTTAAATATAAAAACTTCCAATTTTTATTATAACAAAGCAACCCATAAAAGTCAAGCAATAATTACAATTCGGTTATGTCTGTTACCGAATTGTTACCATATTGTCACCGCTCTGTAATTGACTGTCAGAAAAAAATATGCTATAATTAAGCTGCAAACAAAATCGGCTGATACAGGAGGCGGCAGCATGAAGAAACTGAGGATAATCTACGCGCTGTTATTCAGCATGGCGCTGTTTTTGGCGATTCCGCTGAACGCCGCAGCAGATTTCGGGCCCAAACCGAGCGTGAGTATAAGCTTCCGCAATGCAGGCGGTCAGACCTGCTATTCTGCGATTCTTGCACGCGGGAGTTTTCAGCCTTCGCTCGGGGAACTTGTGACTGAGGACGCCTACAGCACCGAGTGGTTCGGGGAACTCACCCCGCAGGAGCAGGAAGCGGTGCGCGCGTTCGCGGACTACGCCGGACGATCCGCACCGGACGGCTACGCGCTCTTCAACAGGCTGTGGGACGTCAGCCGGGAGAATGTTGAGATGACCTACCTGCCGCCAGATGACTTCATAGTGCTGGCGTACTTCCCGGACAGCGGCAGGGTGATCGCAAGCGATATCTGCCGCACCTATGTGTTCAACAGCTATTTCACCGCCGACCTCTCACGCTCCGACAGTTTGCTGTACATCAAGCAGTCCTATAATGTCGGAATATGGCTGCTGGAATTCGCGGCGCGGGTGCTCATCACTATTGCGGTGGAGCTTGTCGTGGCTCTGATCTTCGGCTACTGGGAAAAGAAAACGCTGCTGTTCTTCGCGGCGGTCAACCTCGCTACTCAGGTGCTGCTGAACATGATACTGGCTCTGGTCAATATCCGGTACGGCTTCCTGTTATTCCTGTTCGCGTACATGTTCGGGGAATTGATCGTGGTAACGTTCGAGGCTGTTTTCTACAGCGCGTTCATCGGGAAGTACAGCCGTAAAAATGGCAAGGTGCGGGCGGTTTTCTACGCCATCTGCGCGAATCTGGCGTCGTTCTTCGCCGGAGTGGTTTTTTCAGCGAATTTCACGGCGCTGATGTAACCTTTATTCCGTGCGGCTGTCATTAAAGGCAAGGAGGGTGATCATATGAAAAATACGAAACTCATAACATTACTAGTCGCTGCGGCGCTTCTGACCGGGTGCAGCGGTTCACCGCAGACCGGCGCTGATTCACCGGCGGAGGACAACGCACATGCGCAGACAACCGCGGAGCAGTCCGGACCGGAGACCTCGGCAGTTCCCACGGACACTGCGGAATCCGTTGCGGATACTGCTGAATCCTCCCCGACTATTGCGGAAATGCTGGGAGTCACGGACTACGAAGCGCCCTGGAACCGCTCGGATTATCCGGAACTGGAGCTGTCAGAGGTTCCTGCGAAGGGAGAGGGCAGCGTAAAAATGACCCTCAGCCCCTACGCCCTGGACGACGTATGCGTGTGGCTGCTCGCCGACGACGCGTATTCCGACGGCGGGAAAATATACTGCACCCGCATGTACATAGGGCTGACAGTCAGCGGCGTGGAGCAGGACATAATTGAAGCTCCTCAGGCCCTAGCCGCCCCGGACGGCACGTTTGAATTCGACCCTGCGAATCCGCAGGAGCAGGCAGGGTATACCTCCATGCCGCAGACATACTACGGCATAAACGGATTTTCCGCCGACAGCGCCGCCGGCTGCGAGTACTACACCATCGGCAGGCGCGGCGAGCAGGACGGATTCTATCTCAGCCCGCTTGGTCACACCGATGAGCGCTGCATGCTCACTCCGGGCGCGGGATTCACGCTCCCGCCGGAGCAGCTCTCCGGGGAGTACACTATCTCGACATGCCCGGCGGTGGTAAGCTGCGACGGCTCGCTCCCGCAGCAGGAGGCGCTTGATATACTCACGGAAAAGTACCTTGATTTCCTTACCGGAGAGGATACGAACCGCAGCTTCACCGTGCTGGAGTATCGCGGCGTAACCTCGGAGATACTCGGGCGCGCCATGGAGGCTCCGGCGGGGGAGGACGGCTGCGCGCTGTCTCCCTGGGACAGCCTCCAGACCTGGGAAATGTCCTGGGAATCGTGGCTGGTGGACATCAACGCAGAGTTCCGCGGGGAGGGGTACATTGACGACATGGCAATAGGTCAGCTTGATCCGGATGTCTGGTACAGCCTGCCAAACGGAGGATTTCCGAAGGCGTGCTGGCTTATGTACGGCGACGGGGACAACTGGTATCTCTGGTCGAGGTACGCCTACAGCGAAATACCCCGCGTCCTGAAGTAAACTGACCCGGAAAATCACTTGACATGCCCCGGCGAATGTGGTATAATTCTATTTTACATCGTTCCGGAGGTACTGCATGAACTGGTCAGAAATAAATCTGAATAACTGGGTTTTGTGGCTGGGGCTTGGTATAGTCGCCCTTGCCATACTGATATGGATATACATACGGCTGCACGAGAAGCTCCCCTACGAGCTGAACGAAACTATACTGACAGAGCGCGAGCGGGCGTTCTACCGCATTCTGAAGCCCATCGCGGACAAGCTGGAGCTTCAGATATGCCCGAAGGTGCGCGTAGCGGACATCGTGTCGATAAAGAAGGGCACGAAGGACTGGCAGAAGTGGTTCAACAAGATACGCTCGAAGCACGTGGACTTCCTGCTGTGCGATTACGACATGAACATCGTGCTGATGATAGAGCTTGACGACCGCAGCCACGAATCCGAGCGCGCAAAGAAGAACGACGCGCTGAAGAACGCGATTTTCGGCGCCCGCCTTGTGCGTATACGCTCGCTGAAGGACGACGTTGAGGCTGAGATAACCGCCGCGCTGAAAAAACTGTAAAAAACGACCCGGCACCGAGATGGCGCCGGGTCAGCTTGTCGAAAAAGTCAATTTTGCCTGCGAAGCAGGCGTTTGTAATCCGTTTTTTGCCTCAGCTCTGCCGAGGCAAAAAACACTTCTATCCCAGCAAG
>ENA-ORPH01000784-ORPH01000784.1-human-gut-metagenome-genome-assembly--contig:-NODE-784-length-33869-cov-4.089105_pt1 | contig 33869 bp, 31 predicted proteins | sample MGYA00242142_ERZ509074 | MGnify/ENA primary metagenome ERZ509074 (study PRJEB26280, sample SAMEA2338724) | human gut metagenome | biome: human gut; feature: human-associated habitat; material: faeces...
TAAATATTTGAATTTAGAAAACTTACAAAAATCATCTTGACAAACTCGTTCCCGAAGGCACGGGCTATCGCGCCAAAACAAGATTTGCCCGCTTTTACAACCTCCCCGAGCTTATCGCCATGTTCAAACAGGTGGCTGACATTCAGACCGCCGATATGCTCAACCTTCCCGTGCCAACGGTCAACTACCATAACGTAGCCATGAAGCCATCCGAGCATCAGAGGGATATGGTCGCCTCCCTTGCGGAGCGCGCCGAGCGGGTGCGAAACGGCATGGTCGAACCAACCGTCGATAATATGCTGAAAATCACAAACGACGGCAGAAAACTCGCGCTCGACCAGCGGCTTGTGAACGGTATGCTGCCAGATAACGAGGAAAGCAAGGTCAACGCCTGCATGGATAATATCTATCGCGTATGGGAGGCGGGCGAAGAAAAGAAGCTGACGCAGCTTGTGTTCTGCGACCTCTCTACGCCGCACAATGACGGCACATTCAACGTGTACGACGACCTCAAGGCAAAGCTCATGGAGCGCGGCATTCCCGCAGAGGAAATCGCCTTTATCCATGACGCAAAGACCGATGTGCAGAAGGCGGCACTGTTTACGAGCGTCCGGCGCGGGCTTGTGCGGGTGCTGATCGGCTCTACCGCAAAAATGGGCGCGGGTACAAATGTGCAAAGAAAGCTCGCCGCGGAGCATCACCTCGATATACCGTGGCGACCCAGCGACATCGAACAGCGCGAGGGCAGGATGATACGGCAAGGAAACACCAACGAAAGCGTGGAGGTGTTCCGCTATGTGACGGAAAACACCTTCGACGCCTATATGTGGCAGACGATTGAGAGCAAGCAGAAGTTCATATCACAGATCATGACTTCAAAATCGCCCGTCCGCTCCTGCGAGGACATTGACGAAACCGCACTTTCGTATGCGGAGGTCAAAGCCCTTGCCACGGGCAACCCGTACATCAAGGAAAAGATGGACTTGGAGATCGACGTGTCAAGGCTGAAGCTCGTAAAGGCAAATTATCAAAGCCAAAAGTACGCGATGGAGGACAGGCTTCTCAAATACTTCCCCCGCGAGGTCAAGCTCACGGAGGAACGCATCGCGGGCTTCAAAGCGGATATGTCGCTCTACGAGCAGCACAAGACCGAGGACTTCCCGGGCATGGTGCTTAATGGCGTGAACTACGCCGAGAAAAAGGACGCGGGCGCGGCGCTCATTGAAACGTGCAAAGCGCAGACCTCGCCCGAGTTAAAGGAGGTCGGCAGCTTCCGAGGCTTTACGCTCATGCTGTCCTACGACACCTTTGGCAAGACCTTTAAGCTGACGCTTAAAGGCGCGCTATCCCACACGATAGACCTCGGCAGCGACATTCACGGCAACATTCAGCGTATGGAAAACGCCTTTGATATGTTCCCGACGCGGCTCAACGCCTGCGAACAGGCGCTTGCCAACCTTCAAACACAAATCGAGAACGCTAAAGCGGAGGTGGAAAAGCCCTTTGCACAGGAGGATGAGCTACGGACAAAAATGGCGCGGCTTGCTGAGCTTGACGCGATGCTCAACATGGACAAACGCGAGAACGACACGCTGGATGCAGCGCCGGAGCAGGAGGAAGAAAGAACGAAACGGCGTTCAGAGCCGGAGTATGAGAGGTAACTATGGAACATAGACGACAGGTATCAAAAGCAGAAATAGAGCGGGCGCGGGAGCTTGACTTATGCTTGATGTAATGGAATACGCCATGCAATCAGCGCCAAAGAAAGTGCTGGATAAGATCATTGACTACGCAATCGACGATTTCAAAACAGAGAAGCAATACTACGTCACGGGAATCAACTGCGATCCTGCCACCGCGAGAAACGACATGATACTGACTAAACGCATTTGGGGCAAGGAAGGCGGCAATATCGCCTATCACGGTTATCAGAGCTTCAAGACTGGCGAAGTGTCGGCAGACAAAGCACACCAAATTGGGGTTGAACTTGCACAGGCGTTATGGGGTGATAGATTTGAGGTTATCGTATCAACGCATTTGAATACCAAGACCGTTCACAACCACTTTGTGCTGAACTCGGTTTCCTTTGTCGATGGTCTAAAGTATTACGACCAAAAAAAGACATACCAACGTATGCGTGATATGTCAGACGCGCTTTGTGAGAAGTACCATTTATCAGTAATCGAGAATCCTGCGCGACATGGCAGGTCACGCGCCGAGTGGGAAGCTGAAAAGAACGGCAGGCCGACATGGATGACGGCTATCCGTTTGGACTTGGACGCAGCTATCATGGGCGCGGTGAATTTTCAAGGCTTTGTCAAAAACATGAGAGAACGTGGATACGAGGTCGAAAAGCGCGGACGCGATTGGCGCATAAAGCCGCAAAACCATAGGAACTTCAGCCGTTTGCGACGCTTTGGTGAGAAATACACTGAGGACGCCATCATCGAGCGCATCATCCGTCAACGGTGGCCGTCGCGTCCGCCCAAGCCGGAGGAAAAGAAAACTGTTCGTCGTGGGCGCACACATGGAGACTTTCGCCTGTCAAAGGTCACATGGAATGGCTTGCGGGCGCTCTACTATTTCTATCGTCGAAAATTACAGGAGGCGTGTCGGCAACAGTCAAGCTATACTCCGTATGTGTTGCGAGAGGATATTCGCCATCTTGAAGCGGTGGATAAGCAGTTCCACTTTTTATTCAGACACAAGATAGATACCGCGGAAGAACTCACTTCCTATCGTGACGATGCCAGTCAGAGAATTACCATCATATCCGAGGAACGAAAAGAACTCAAAAATGAGCTGCGGCGCATAGGCATACCCGAACAGCGTCTTGAAGAAATCAAGACCCGTATCGGGCAAATATCCGCGGAGCTTAGAACGCTCCGACAGGACGTAAAGCTATGCGACGCTATTGCTGTGCGCTCTTTGGAGATTGCCGAGAAGAACGCGCAGCTTAAACAAATTGAAGAAAAGGAGGTAGAGAGGAAACGGGAACAAGAGCGTAAACACGGCAAGACGCATATCAGGTAATGCAGATAATATCCGCGATACAGGTAAGACTTATATGGTGGAAAACACACAAGTTCACCATACAAGTCTACTAAGTGAAACTGTTGTTTTTTAATGGACTTGTATGCTATAATAAGATATAAGTTGGAGGCGCAGCATGGAGCAACAGTATACCCCGCCGTTTACCATGACGGATAGAATAATTGAGAAGATTTCGGAGATCAGCGAGCTTGTAGGTCGTATCACCGCATGGCAGGACATGAACGCAAATCCGAAGCTGCGGCGCGAGAACAGAATCAAGACGATTCATTCCTCGCTTGCCATAGAGAACAACTCGCTCTCGCTCGACCAAGTGACTGCAATTATTAACGGAAAACGCATACTGGGAGAGCCACGGGAAATACAAGAGGTCAAGAACGCATTTGAAGCATACGAGCGTCTCTTGAGCTTTGACCCGTATTCGGCAAAAGACCTGCTCACGGCACACCACACCTTGATGAACGAGCTTGTACGCGAAGCGGGTATGTTCCGAAGCGGCGGCGTCGGCGTATACAAAGGCGAACAGCTTGTTCACATGGCTCCGCCCGCCAACATGGTGCAGGAGCTTATCGGCAATCTGCTCACATGGGTAAAAACTTCAAAGGTGCATCCTTTGGTGAAAAGCTGTGTTTTCCACTACGAATTTGAGTTTATCCATCCCTTTGCCGATGGAAACGGAAGAATGGGGCGAATGTGGAACACGTTGCTCCTATACAAATGGAAGCCCATTTTTGCATGGCTGCCGATAGAAACACTGATACGGGAACGGCAGGACGCTTACTATGATGCGCTCGGCAAAGCGGACAAGGCGGCGGACGCTACGCCGTTTGTTGAGTTTTTGTTGTCGGTTATATATGATACGCTCCATGAAATATCCCAAAGTCAGCAGGGCGAGCAGGATGTAAGTCCGTCTGTTAAACTGCTTATGGAAAAGCTCGACGGCGATACGCTTTCAGCACAGCAAATTATGGATCGCTTGGGACTGAAGAACCGGGCATCTTTTCGGAAGCTCTACCTTGTTCCTGCATTGGAGCATGATTTAATCGAAATGGAGTATCCCGACAAGCCAAACAGCAGCAAGCAACGGTATAGGAAAAAGAAATAAAACACACCACGCATTTGAGGCGTTCCCCCCAAGGGAGCGTCTTTTTTATGTAACCAAACCAAGAAATGGAGGTCGAAAAACAACATGAGCCAACAGGGAGAAGCGGCGGAACAGATCGTCAATATGGCGACAAATGTGACCGTTAAAGGCGTTGAGTGCCTTACCAACCTTGCAGGCAGAGGCGCTTTATCCCTTGCCACGTTTCTTGTTGCGGCATTGAAGGACGAGAAGCGCACAAGCGGCAAGGCGCGTATGCGGGCGTTCAACGGCAAGCCCACAAAGGTATTCGCTATCAAGGCGAAGGACTTGAAGCTGTTTGCCGAGGAAGCCAAGAAGTACGGCGTTCTGTATGCGGCGGTCATCAATAAAAAGCAGCCGGACGGTATTGTAGACGTGGTTGTCAACGCCAACGACGCCGCGCGCGTCAACAGGATCACCGAGCGGTTTGCGCTGTCCACCGTCGATGTGGAAAAGATACGCGCGGACATCATGAAAGCCCGCGAGGAAAAGGCGAAGCAGGACGCTGTACATGAGCGCACCACACCGCCCGCCGAAAAGGGCGTGCATACCGTGGACGAAAATATGCTCGATGCAATGATGGCAAAGCCCGTGCAGCAGGCAACGGCGCATAAGCAGCCCGCGGAGGTGACGGAAAAGCTCCCAAACCCTACGAAGGCGAGGACGGAGATAATAGATCCGTCCGAGCCTTCTTCCGACACGCACGAGAGTATCGCGGCGGATAAATCAGAACGCCCCTCCGTCCGCCAAAGGATTCGTGAACTGAAAGCGGAACGGCAATCCGACAATGCAGCCCAGAAGCAGCCGCAGCGTGATAAAGCGCGGCAAACAAGCCATCAGCAGCCTAGCAGGACGAAAAAGAAAACGAAATCGAAAGAGAGGTAAACAGCATGGAGAATTACGACAATTTGTTCGAGCAGCAGCCCGAACAGACGGAGCAGCCCTTTGACCGAGAGGCTTGGGCGCAGCAGAAGCGGGAGCAGCGGCAGGAGCTTTACGGCTTGATCGAGGAAATGTCAGAAAAGACGCTTACAGACCCGTCCGCGCTTTCTGACTATCTCAATATGCAGGCGCGACTTGGCAAGACCAGCGTTGCCAATACGCTGCTTGTGGTGGCGCAGAAGCCCGACGCGACATTCATCGCCAATTATGACGACTGGCAAAAGCGCGGGCGCAGCGTGAAACGCGGCGAGAAAGCCGCACTTGTCTTGGAGGCAAACGGCGAGTATGAACGCCCCGACGGTACGATGGGCGTCAACTTCGATGTGAAGCGGGTGTTCGACATTTCGCAGACCTACGGAAAGCCTATTCGGGAGCGCACCGCTCCACCTATCAAAACCGCGCTGAAGGCGATCACCACGAACGTGCCTGTTCCCGTCAAGCTGTCCGAGGGCATTTCTCAAAGCGTTGGTGCGATGTATAGCGAAAAGGACAATACCGTATATGTCGCACGAGGCGTTGAGGGCAACGAACTGTTCTTTGCCCTTTCCCGCGAGCTTGCCCGGGCGCACAGCGGCGCGAACACCTTCGTATGCGACTGCGCCGCCAACGTCGCCTGTTTGCGCTACGGCGTTCCCGCCAAATACTGCGACAGGATTCCCGACGAGATAGCGGCGCTCGAAAGCCGCGAGAAGCGCAGCGCGCTCAATATCGTGCGAGACGCCGCTTGCGAGATCGCCGAGCGCGTTGACCGTAACCTCTTTGCGGAGCGTCAGCAGAGCCGCAACGATCCTGTGAGGTGACGGGCATGGATGAGAAACGTGTGATAGAGGTTGACGAGTATCAACACGGGCTTATCATCAATTCCTTGAATGATAAACGCAACGAACTTGTCGAGCAGGGCAAGGACACAGAGTTTGTGGACGATACCTTGATCGAGGTCATGGACGCGCCGATGAAACGCGAGAAGAAACGACACAGAGATGAAAGGGAGCGATGAGTATGTGGCAATGCATTGAGAGCATGGGTAAACCCGTGACACAAACGGAGAACTCCGACGATGAGCAATCCGAGTGAGGACAAAAAGACAAATATCATACTGGCGGCGCTTGGCGTTATCCCCGTGGTGTGGGCGGCCTTAATGGTCGCCCCTTTTCTATCTGACGGGCTTGCGGGCATCATCGAGGGCTTCACCTCCGGCATGGCAGACCCCATGGAGGTAAAGTGGTGCGTCGATTCGCTCAAAGCCATTCTCATATTCCTCTTAATTTATGGCTTGGGTATCGGGGTGTATCTGTCAACAAAGCGCAACTACCGTAAAGGCGAAGAACACGGCAGCGCCAAATGGGGCAACGCATCGCAGCTATCCAAGAAGTACGCCGATAAGAACAGGTACGAGAACATCATCCTCACGCAGAATACCCGCATAGGGCTTGACGGGCGCAAGCATCGCAGGAATCTCAACGTCCTCGTATGCGGCGGCAGTGGCGCGGGCAAGACTCGTTTCTATGCCAAACCGAACATCATGCAAGCCAATACTTCATTCGTTGTCCTCGACCCGAAAGGCGAGATACTCCGTGATACGGGCTTTATGCTCGAAAAGGAAGGCTATGAGATACGGGTGCTTGACCTTATCAACACCGAGCGCAGCCACGGGTATAACCCGTTTGTGTATCTGCGTGACGATAAGGACGTTTTGAAGCTCGTTGCCAACCTTGTACGGAACACCACACCCAAGGGCGCACAATCCAATGACCCTTTCTGGGAGAGAGCAGAAACGGCATTGCTGGAGGCTCTTATCCTCTATCTTGTCAACGAAGCCCCGCCCGAAGAACAGAACTTCCCGATGGTCATGGAGATGATAAGCGCAGCGGAGGTCAAGGAGGAAGATGAGGGCTATACCTCCATCCTTGACGAACTGTTCAATGCGCTCGAACAGCGAAACCCCGAACACCTTGCTTTGAAACAATACCGTATTTTCAAAATGGCGGCGGGCAAAACCGCCAAAAGCATATTGATTTCCCTCGGCGTTCGCTTGGAGAAATTCAATCTTCCGCAAATTGCAAGCGTGGTGAGCCATGACGAATTGAACCTGCCCTCGCTGGGCGATAAGAAAACGGCGCTGTTCGCCGTCATACCCGACAATGACAGCAGCCTCAACTATATCATTGGCATGATGTATACGCAGCTATTTCAAGAGCTATTCTTCAAAGCCGACCAACTGCACGGCGGCAGACTGCCCGTTCATGTCCACTGTGTCATGGATGAGTTTGCCAACGTCGCCCTGCCGGACGAGTTTGACAAACTGCTTTCAACCATGCGCAGCCGCGAGGTTTCCGTATCCATTATCATTCAAAACTTGGCGCAGCTTAAAGCCCTTTTTGAAAAGCAGTGGGAAAGCATCGTTGGTAACTGCGACGAGTTTCTTTATCTCGGCGGTAACGAGCAATCAACGCACAAATATGTGTCCGAATTGCTCGGTAAATCGACCATTGATGTGAACACTTACGGACAAAGCAAAGGACGCAACGGGAGCTATTCCACCAACTGGCAGATCTCCGGCAGAGAGCTATATACGCCCGATGAAGTCCGTATGCTCGATAATCGCTACGCGCTGTTGTTCATTCGCGGCGAGAGAGCCGTGCAGGACGATAAGTACAACATTCTACGTCATCCGAACATCAAATTGACGGCAGACGGCGGCGTAGAACCGTATATCCACGGGCAAGCGCCCAATGCGCTTGATCCCGATTTCATCCTGTTGGACGGCGACATGGGCGATTATGAACTGCTGTCCGAAACCGATGTAGAAGAACTACTCAAAAAAAGCGAAACGGAGGAACAGAAGAAATGAGAATGTCCAAGAAAACAAGGCAGCTTTTTTCGGTATTCTGCGCCATTGTATTGGTGTTTTCCTTTACTGCGACTGCCTTTGCAACCGATGACCCGCTGCAAGTGATAAACAACCTGTCCGAGTTTGTGTTCGGACTTATCCGCGCCATCGGCATCATATTGCTGGCGTTCGGTATCGTGCAGGTAGGCTTGAGTTTGAAGTCACATGATCCGTCGCAGAGAGCCAACGGCTTTTTGACCCTCGCAGGCGGCGTTATCATCACCTTTGCCCGCGAGATTTTGAATCTCATCACGGGCTGACGGGAGGTAGCGTAATGTTTACACCTTTCACAGAACCCATGCACATTCATTCCTTGAACGGGCAGCTACGGGATGCGACTATAATCGACAAGGTAGGCGATAACAAGTATATCGCCGAGTATGAAGGCGTGAAATGCACAGCCATTTTCAATCCCTTTGTGGGACGCTACTATGTTGATGACAAATACGGCGTTATAAAGGATAGAACGCCCGGCAGATATGAACCGACCCGATGACCGCTTTCAAAGGCAAGCCTGCTTTCACGGCGGGTTTGCCTCCCGAAAAAGGAGGTGAAAGGCTTGGATACGGGAAATTGGATACTGGACAATTTATATAGCGCACTTCAATTCTGGAACACAAAGCTCGCTGAAATATGGATGCTGATTACGCAATCACCCCAATCCTTTAAGGACGGCGGGATATGGAAAGTGGTCACGGGCATAAACGGCTCCTTAAAGGCTATCGGCTATGCTCTCTTGGTGCTGTTTTTCCTTGTGGGCATTGTGAAAACCTGCGGCTCGTTTGCGGAGATTAAAAGGCCCGAACACGCGCTGAAGCTGTTCGTTCGGTTTGCGATAGCAAAGGGCGTTATAACGTATGGATTTGACCTTATGACGGCGCTATTCAAAATCGTGCAGGGAATCGTAACAACCATCATTGGCTCGGGCGGGCTGAATGCGGCGCAGGCCGTCACGCTGCCGGATGGCATGATAACGGCGGTCGAGGGCTTAACATTTCTTGAAAGTATACCCGCATGGGCGGTCAGCTTGATTATGTGCCTTGTCGTATTCGTGCTGACGCTCGTCATGGTAATGAGCGTGTACGGACGCTTTTTCCGGCTCTATCTCTATACTGCAATCGCGCCTGTCCCGCTATCGACCTTTGCGGGCGAGCCGTCCTCGCATATTGGCAAATCATTCCTGAAATCGTATGCCGCCGTCTGTCTGGAGGGCGCGATCATCGTGCTTGCGTGTATCATATTCTCGGTGTTTTCCGCAGCCGATCCGGTTGTGACGGAAGGTGCAAGCGCCGTATCGGTTGTTTGGACGTACATGGGCGAGCTAATATTCAATCTGCTCGTATTGACGGGCGCTGTCAAAATGTCGGAGCGCGTTGTGCGCGAGATGTTCGGGCTGTAATAACCATTCCTTAAAGCAAGGAAAAATATAATATTTCGGGAATGTAATCCTCGAATCCGTTGACTTGGTGAATAAATCGGGAGTATAATGCAGATAATAATGCTATAGGAGGTGGAACATGATACATCGAATAGCGCGTCCCGAGTATCTTGACTGGTTGGTAAGATGGAAGGAAAAGCAAATCATTAAGGTTGTTTCGGGCGTAAGAAGATGCGGGAAGTCCACCCTGTTTGAAATGTACCGCGACTATCTGTCAGCAAACGGTGTTGAAGATAGTCAGTTCATTGTGTTGAATTTTGAGGATATAGAGTTTGAGTTTATCGATAATTATAAAATACTCTACCGATACATCGCCGAGCGTTTGCGGCCCGATAAAATGAACTACATCTTCCTCGATGAGATACAACACGTTGACGAATATGAAAAAGCGGTTGACAGCCTGTTCCTTAAAGAAAACTGCGACGTTTATATAACGGGCTCCAACGCCTACTTTCTTTCGGGAGAATTGGCAACGATGCTTTCCGGCAGATATGTGGAGCTTCAAATGCTTCCGTTATCGTTCCGCGAGTTTAGCACGGGATTAAAGGGTACGCAAAGAGAAGGGCTGTCAAACGCCGAAAAATTCAACCAATATATCGAGCTGAGTTCCTTTCCCTATGTGCTTCGCTTTGAACTGAATAAGCGTGAAGCACGGGAATATATGCAAGGACTGTATGATACCGTATTGCTCAACGACGTTGTGAGGCGCAAAAGGGTTGCAGATGTCGGCATGCTAAAAAACGTGGCAAAGTTTATGCTCCACAACATCGGCAACAGGGCTTCTTCCACCAATATAGCCAACACCATGAAATCGGCCGGAAAGGGAGTGGATCAAAAAACCGTAGACAGGTATTTGGACGGTTTGAAGGAGGCGCTTCTGCTATATGAAGCAACGCGCTTCAACATTAAAGGGAAACAGTTTTTAACAACGCAAAGCAAGTATTATTGCGTTGACATGGGGCTGCGGAATATGCTTGTGCGGGGCAAGGACAGCGATATAGGACATATTCTTGAAAATGTCGTGTACCTCGAGCTGATACGGCGCGGATACGAAGTATTTGTAGGAGAGATAGACGACGGCGAAGTGGATTTTGTAGCAAAAACAGATGACGGGCAGTATCTTTACTACCAAGTTGCAGCGTCTACGCTCGACCCAAACACTCTAAAGCGAGAGCTTGCCCCATTCAAGCGTATAGCGGATAATTACCCTAAAACGCTGCTTACACTTGATGAAGTGTTTTCCACAGCAGACTATGAGGGAATACAAAAGCGCAACGTATTGGACTGGCTGTTAGATGAATAATTAAAAAGAAAACCACAAAGCTTCCGAGCAATCGGGAGCTTTATTTGATTGGAGGGAAAACGAATTGGAAGTGAAAATCAACCGTGAAATACGGGACTATCAGGAAAGCATATTCTTCGGGCTGAACTTGCGTCAGCTCGTTTTTTTATCCTCACCATTGGCGTAGCCGCCGGTATCTACTTTGGGCTGAACAATATCCTCGGCACGGAAACTGTATCGTGGATGTGCGTTCTCGGTGCTGCTCCCTTTGCCGCATTGGGCTTTATCCGCTACAACGGCATGAACGCGGAGGAGTTTATCGGCGCATATATCAAGTCCGAATGGCTCATGTACGATTTCGTAGAACTGTATGGAGTGACCAAGTGGCCGCTGTCCACATTTGACGCAAAAAAGGGACTGATTGATAACTACATCAATCCATACATCTGGAACATCAGGATTTTCGCATTGACCCCTCACATAGTGGACGAATACTATCAAATCTCAAATTAGCAAGATGCGCGAAAATTGGTACCAAGCCACGAAAACCGACCTGACGCCAATTAGCAAATTTCGAGCGGGGAAAGAAAAATGAAGATAAGCGGCAATAAGAAGCAAAGCAGCTTTCGGGCAAAGTAAAAGCCCGAAAAAGTCAGACTTTATCTGGCTTTCCGGCCTCTCCGGCGCGATTCGAACGCGCGGCCTTTCGCTTAGGAGTTAAGCGTGTAGTTCCCCGTTTAACGCATATTTTACGGGACGGGGTTATCGAAAGACTTGCTCAGTATGTATTTCAATATGGGCTTGGTATATGAGGGCAGACGGCAAAGCTGCTTATTCGTGTGCTTTGATAAGGACGCCGTTCCCCGTTACGCAATGCTCCGAAGCACCGACCCTTCCTCCCACGTTTTTGCGGGAGGTTGAGGGCAGCGGTAAGCGGTATTCCTTCCGCTTGCCATCATAGGAGCGTTCCCACAGGCTATTTCTGTTTGAAAGTGCCATTGACTGCCTTTCCTTTATCGAATTGCAGCGCATGGAAAACCCGCTACGGAAGCCGGATAATTATCTGTCCCTATCGGGCGTATACCGGCTGCGGAGCGGCAAAGCAGCGTTTGCCGCTGAATAATTTGCGACATGTCATGCTGCGTGGTGTAATATTTGAGCATATAGCACCGATGCACAGCGGCGATCAAAAAGCGGGCAAAACAATATGCCCGCTTATTATGGAGTGCAGCTATCCTCTGCAGTCAGACAGCACACCTTCTTTATTACGTTAAATTATGCAATCTGATACCATGGCGGCACGGGTTCCCCGTGCCGCCAGCCAAACGTTTTCATATAGGCTTAGAGAATGAATATTTGGGTAGAAGCACCTGTGCAATGTATCTGCTCTCGCTTACTTTAAACCGACAAGCGCACTGCACATATCCTCTATTTCTTCTTTGATGACCTGCGTATTATAGCAGTTCATCAAATCTCGGGTATATCTGCGTCCAGTATTAGCCCTATAAGGGCTTTGTGCAGGAAGAACGGCCTGCCGCCCCAGGGGTTGATGATTATGCCTTCCTCCGGCATATTCCTGCACCCCTTCAGCGTTTCACTTATGGGATTGGAAATGGTCGAGACGGCAGCCCCCTTTTCAAATTCCGCCTGCGACGTAAAAGCGACGAGCCACTGCTTTCCGTCCTTCAGCTGTATATGATGCAGTTTGAAGCGCATATCCTCTTCGCAGGTGATAGTATCGCCGACCTTTATATGCTCGATATCAAACATTTTTATCATAGCCTCGGGCGGAATGACCGGTATCATGAAATACCCGTCCTCATGGCTCCTCTGCCTTATGGCTTCAAGCACGGTAATAAGCGTTTCCCTGCTTTGGTTCTCATGGAAATTCTTAATGGCATTCTCTATCCTCCCATTCCCATCAAGATCTGTATCGCCGTGTTTCCCCGCTTTGCCTCTAGCAATGTCAAATCGCCTCAGCACCTCCAGCATTTCTTCCGGCAGGCGGGCTTTGCACTCCGCCTCCAGGCCGGTGGGGACCCCGTAAAATGCCTCGGCAATGCTGCCGGCGATGCAGGTCAATGTGTCGCAGTCGCCACCGAGGGAAACCGCCGTCCTGATCACATCCTCAATGCCGTTCCCTTCAAGAAACGCGGTTATCGCCTCCGGCACCGTCTCCTGGCAGCTTTCCACATGGCGATACGCCGGCCTTATTTCATCGCAGGTGCGGGAAAGGTCATATCCGAACTCCCTGACGATATAGCGCCTGATCTCTTCCTTGCCGCTGCCGGTGCGGGCAAGGAATATCGCGCTTGCTGTCGCCTCTGCGCCCTTGATGCCCTCCGGGTGGTCGTGCGTGACCTCAGCCGTAAGCCTTGCCATCTCCCTCGTCCTTTCGATAGTGTCATACAGCCATCCGGCAGCCGCGACCCTCATTGCGGAGCCGTTCCCGTAGCTGCCGTAGGGCTTAGGGTCAGCTTCCCACAGCCAGCCTATGAAGCGTCCGCCATATCCGGCGTTCGGATACTTCCTGCCCCACTTCTGCATGGATTCTATAATAAGGGCTTTTACCTCCGCTTCCCCCTTGCCCTCCGCATTCAGAAGCGCCTCAGCCACGGCTATCGTCATTACGGTATCGTCCGTAAAATTGCTGCCGCCTGTAAACAGCGTGAAATCCTTCGTCTTATTGCCCCTGTCAAACTCGTATGGTGCCCCTATCATATCGCCTAAAATTGCGCCGTACATATTTATCTGCCTCCTTGTCCTTTGTTAGCATCAGTATAGCCCAAATAAGCCCATAGCTGGTCGCCTGCCAAACGACAAACGGCCGGCTTTTTATCGTTCCTCCAAAGAGACGCCGCCCTGCTTATTCGCTTTCATAAGAAAAGCTGCTTCCTTTGCGTACCGCTCCGCCCTTGCATAGTCTTTCGCCGAAGGAGCCGGCATCCTGCTCAGGTCGGAATTATGCGCAAGATCGGCGAGCTTCACCCTTACAGCAAGAGGATCCTCTGCGATCCTGGAAATATATGCCTCACGGGTCTCGCCGTATTTATGGGTCAGGCAGCAGACCGCATGGAGCACCCTGCCCGAAAATCCCGCATTGGCAAGATCCTCAAGCGTAACAGGCGTGTCCTCTACTATATCATGCAGCAGCGCCGCCGTTTGCTCGTCCTCGGTGTCCAGCCGCTCTGCGACCGCTATCGGGTGCTTGATGTAATCCTCGCCCGCCTTATCGACCTGCCCCTTATGCGCTGCAGCTGCCAGCCCCAGCGCTTTCGCAACGCTTTCCGATTCCAGCAATAATCTCATTTTCCGCACCTCCGCTTAATCAATACGTCCCTTACCCAACTCGTCACAAAAGCGCGTTTTTCCCCCGCAGCGCGGACAATATTCCCTGCTGTCCGCCAGATTGCACACTACCCAAGAATAGCCGCATACGCCGCATATTCGTTTTCTTTTGATAGGCATTGCCCCATAAATGGTATTTATCATGTTTTCATCCGCCGTAAATGCGTTTGCTTCCTTTTGTGTCCCGCATACCCGGCAATACTTGTCCTGCTCTGCTATTTCCGATCCGCAATTTCTGCATATATTATGGTTCATGGTTAGAATTATTTCCTTCTTTCCGCAATATTTCCTTTACGCAAATACGAGGTTCGTTCGCGTCAAAATCCCATGTATGCATGGAGTCTCCTTCGCAAAACAGCCGCTCCGAGCACTCTGCACAGGCGCTGCACCTTGCGCTCCTGTCCTCACGGTATGGGGCAAAACCCTTTTCCCACACCTGAACAAAATCATCTCTGTATATGTTTCCCTGAACCAGCTCCGGTCGGCGCTCTATATCCAGACAGCCGTATATATCGCCGTTTACAAGTATTCCGGCAACCATTATACCCGCGCCGCAGATAAAGTACGCATCCCTCACCTCCCTTTCATATTCCGGCGTTAAGTAGTGAGAGCATCCGTATGTAACATTCATGGCTACTAAAATATGCATCTCCAAAGTCGCCGCAGCCCATCTTATATACTCCGTCTATGCACGGTCTGTTTTCATCCGGGCTTACGTTAGGCGTTTTCATCCGCTTTCCAAATATTGCGTACAGCAAGTCGTCAATCGTGGTTTCTTTTACATATGAGTCGCAGTCATTATAGTCATCATAATATTCATACGCAAAGCCGTACCGCTCGATATATATGTTTTTATCGCCGTTCAGATAATACCCTATCGCTGCCTCAAACATTTCTTCATCGCTCAGGCAGGCCGGGTCGCAAAACTCTATCCACATCGTAAGATCTTGCAGGTCATTTATAATTACAGCCTCCTTTTCCGCCGGCTGGTATTCATCGTACTCCCCAGGATACCTTATATGCAGCCATTCCTCAAACAGCCGCTTCCGTCCCGCATCGTCATCGCTTGTAAGAGCGTCTATTTTTCTTTGATATTCCTCATCTATGGCTTTTTCATCGTTTTCGTTGGGCGCACCCTCTTCGGCATCGTGAGCTTCAGCCGCTTTTTCGTCCGTTTTGTTCTCTTCAGCCTTCTTTTCACTTATTTCTTCATTCTTTGAAACCTCCTTCTCCAAGGCCGTTCTAACCATCCCAAAACAGCCGGTAAGAGTTATCGTCAGTAGAGTTATTATTAAAATAGCCAATATTTTTTTCATGCTCGCTTTCTCCTTTTTCTCTTGCTGCTTCGGCGCTTTATTCCCCTATTTTCGCCACTATCTTAGTGTCCATATTTCCTAAGTAGAATTCACATCTGTTCCCCGCCGCAAGGGGGCTGTTGGGTTCGAGCTTCATGCCGTTTTCAAGGAAGGTTCCGTATGTCGAGCCCAAATCCTCTATAACTATGCCGAAGCTCTCCCGGCGCACAACGCAGTGTACCTTGCTTATGCCCGGCGTATTTGCCGGAAATACGAGCCCGCACTTCGACGGATCGCGCCCGATATATATCGCATTGGATGAAATTACCCTTTTCCCCGCTATCTCGCCTTTTTCACAGGCAACGTTCAGCAAGCTGGTTAGTGGCTCCGTTGTCTCGATCTGAAGCTGTTTCTCCGTAGGCGCCTCGGTTGAGTTGGGGGTCTGCTTAGGCTCTTTGTGCAATTTTTCGGGACGTCTTTTGTTTTTTAAGGTCACAAGTACGATTGCTAAGCAGCCAAGCACTGCGGCAGCGATTATAACCACGGTGAGCGCCGTTCCCGAGAAATCCGCCGCAAGGCCGTCTCCTTCCCCGTCGGAATAAACCGTGGCATCAACAGCAGCAGCCGTATCCGGCGTTTTTTTCGCCTCGGCAGCCTGAGCCTCGCGTTCGGCTTCCGAAAGCCCGGAATCGTAGCTTATCCCGAGAGAACGCAGCGCGTCTATCACATAGTCTATGCTTACCGCACCATTTACGTTTCCGTCGGCTCCCCATGTGTTTACCCCCACAACCTGCCCGTGCTCGTCAACCATGGGCCCGCCGGAGTTTCCGGGGTTCGTCACTGCGTCGGTAAGCACCGTGACTCTTCCTTCAAGATCGGTAAAGCTCGGGTTGCTTACAGCCCCCTTAGTTATGGTGATATCCTCTATCCGTGAATTGAGCATATCCGCGTCCTTTGAAATGCCGTCTACAACGCCCGGAAAGCCAAGACAGTAAATATCCTGAGATTTATGTATTTCCTTTGGGGACAGCAGCTTCATAGAACGTCTGCCGCTCAAGCCCCCGCTTACCTTGAGTATCGCAATATCCGTCGTTTCGTTCGCATACAGCACCTCTGCCCATAAGCAGTTATCTATATCCGTTATCGTCACAAATACATTTTCGGGATTTTCCTCTACAACGTGATGGTTCGTGGCAATTATGTATTTATCACCCGAAACATTTACTACAAAGCCTGTTCCGGCGGAATAGTCAAAGCTCCCGTCCTTATATACTTTTATAACATCTATCACCCTCACGACTCCGTACTGTGCGTTCTCCACAGCATTATTGGAGGCCGCAAACGCCGCTGCAGAAAGGCCGATCATCATCGTCAAAACCGCCGCGCCGACCAGTATCCGAACCAATTCTTTTTTCTCCTCATCGATATCCGCATTGTCCTTCTTCCTTTAATACTATTTGTTAAAAGTTGGTATCCCCCTGCTTTTTCTGCCAGCTACGGCATGCCAATCTCTTCAGCCCTTCTCTCTCCCTGAGCCATCTCCGGTATGCCTATCTCGTGGAAATCGCTTGTTTCCTCCGGCAGCTCCGTTTCCTCTGCTTCCTGCGTTTCCGCCTGCATCGGGCTGATTTTATCTGCAGCAAACAGCAGGCCAATAATCGACAGCCCTATCAGTATGAGCGCTGCGCCTGCCCAAACAAGAGGCTTTTTCCGTTTCCCTGTGATCGATATCGTCGTGTCATCTTTTTGGGCATTCCCCGAAGTGCGGCTTTCCTTCAGCGTCTTTTCCACTCGCATTATAAGCTTCTTCATCGCGCCGGTCTCGGCTATGCTGCCTTTTGAATATATAGCTGCGGCTATCGGCGCGGCTTCGCTTTTATTCAGTCCAAATGCCGCAAGCTTATCATTCACCGTTCCTTTAGAAATGTCCTTTGGTTCTTCATCTTCATGTGCGTCTGCGCCGCCTGCAATCAGCGAAAACAATGCGAACCCGGCATCGTTTATATCGCTTGTTTTATCAGTATCGGAATGTGCCGTTTCGGTATTTCCCAAGGCACCGAGCTTTATCTTTCCGTTTTGTGTAAAATACATTGAGCTGAGCCAAACGCCGCCATGCTTGAGATCATATTTATTGAGCAGACCTATGCTTTTGAGTATTGGCAGCATTATCGTAAACGCTTCTCTTTTGCTCAGTCTTCCGCCAATGCCGCTGCGGTAATCCAGCAGAGTGTCTCCCGTTATCGCCTCGGTCACGATATATGCGGTGCCGTTTTCCGTAAAACTGTCAAGAGGAACGAGCATCCCCTCTTCTATATCAAGATTTTTAATAATACTGCATTTGCATATCAATTCATCGCATGATTGTTGGAATTTCTTTTTTGTCTCTTCGTCTGAAAAGCTTATGCCGCCGTTCTCCATCCGCTTTTCGAGTTTTTGGGGCAGCAGCTCCCACACAGTTACCTCTGAATCTTTTTTAAAATCGCACGCCCTGTATATCTGGTATGTGCCGTCGTTTATTGTTTCCGTTCCTATAAAGTATCTTTTATTAAGTACAGTTCCCGGGGGCAGCAGCAATGGCTCCTTGGGCTTTGTTCCGAAGACATACCCGCAAAAGGCGCATATCTCAGCGCCATCATAACAATTTACCCCGAAATTATATCTAAAGCAGTTCGGGCATATTGACATCGTACCTTCTAACACTCCTTTCGGCTTTCGAGCAGCGCAAGCAATTTATTTAGCCGGAAGGCAGGCTTGCCTTCCGGCTTCTAATTCGCTTAGTTGAGTAAAAACATATTCTTTTCCGTGGCAAGGTATATCTTTGTTCCCTTTGGAAGCGACACCGGAACGCCAGATTGCAGCCTCTGCTTGCTCCCGTCCACAAAGGTGCCGTTCTTCGAATAGTCTGTTACCGTATATCCGCTCTCGCCGCCCGTATATCCGCTCATGTCGTTGTAGGTTATGCGGCAATGAACGTTGCTGATTTCAGCATTGAATTGATCGAACACAAGATTACACTGGGTGCTATCCCTACCGAGCACTATGGATTCGCCCCCGCTGAGCTTAAACCGCGCTCCCTTGTACATTCCGTTCAAGCCTTCGATAAATCCATTCTTAGGAGGAAGCGGGTTCTTTATTGTTCCATCGCCCGCCACTTTCTTTATAAAAGGCGTTAACGGCCTGCCGTTATCGTATGCCATGAGCAGATCTATGGTGCCGGACGCTATTGCGCTTATTCCGGGGACAAGCTGCATAACGGCGAGCATGGGGTTAAAATCAAACTTTGCATACAGCCTGCGGTACCAGCTATACGTTATGTAGAGCGTATACCCGGCATACGCAAGCCCAAGCAGTGCGCCCATAGTAACAGAAACGCTTACGCTCTTAGTTACCGCCAGGAATATCGCAGATATAATATTTCCAACGAGCAGCGCAAATGCAAAACCGATGTCTTTGAAGAAGAACACCTTCCATGGGCTCTCATGCAGCATACGCAACTCATATATGGAACAGGCTATCGGCACAAATGGCATCCAGTCGGATCTTGCATTAAGCTTGCGCCCTATGCACATAATCGTGTATCTTCTGAAGAAGTAAGTCACGGCAGCGACCAGCACCACAACAGTTATCGCTATCCAGGATACGCTCATTATAAGATCGAACGCGCTTTTGAATATGTTAGATGCGAACATTTCGGCAGATTCCATCATAATAGCTATTTCCTCCTCTTTATCGTTGGTATTTTAAAGTTCTATTCTTCGGTAAGGTCAAACCATGTAAAGCTCTCATCACAGCAGGGTATCAGCATCAGCTCGACATCGCCTATTTTGAGCCTGTCGTTCTTCTTAAGCGTGACCGGAGACGTAACCACGGATCCGTTCACATAGTAAAGGCTGCTGGATTCGCCGATCAGGGCTATGAATTCGTTCTGCACGGGCTCGTATATGACTATGGCGTGCTTAAAGCGCGATACCGTCTGCTCGTTTGCGATGCATACATCCATGTTCTCTTCCCTGCCGATAAAGTTTTGGCCGGCCTTCAGGCTATACGCCTGCCCACAGTTCTTTCCCTTTGTGCATACCAGCCAGCCGACTACGGGCGTATTCCCGCTTTCCATCGTTTTTTCACCCTTGGTCTTTCCCCAGAATGCTACGGTCTTGCCGCTTTTTGCGTCTCCGCCTACCGTAACGGTGGGTCGGCGCTCATTGTTTATCATGGTTGTGTGGTCATAGCTCACCCCCGCGTTGCACTGGGGGCAGACAGGATAGACGTCTGCATCGTAATAATGCTGGTTAGGGCATTTAATATAGTTCATTTTTCTCTCCCTTTCTTACTTTGTTTTTTTATTGAAGCGGCCAATTACCGCAACGCTTATGTTGTCATGGCGCATCCACTTTTTTGCGAGGGCGGCTGATGTCAGCGCATCTATTGCCGCCTCCTTATTTTTACTGCCGCGGAGGATTATGTTCAATATCTCGTTTTTGCTCAGGGATTTGTACAATCCGTCGGAACACATGAGAATGACGTCATCTCGCCCCAGATCCTGCCCCGAAGCGCAAATATCCATTAGCTCCACATTTCCCATTCCGATATAGCTTATGAGCGCCTCGCGATTCGGGTCGCTAAGTGCCGCGCTTTCGCTTATCTCGCCGAGCTTTGCCCGTTCCATAAGCCTCATCAGGTAGTTATGATCCCGCGTGAGCTGCTCCAGCCTTCGGTTTTTTATCCTGTATATCCTGCTGTCGCCCACGGAAGCCCAGTAAACCAGTCCGTCCTTTACTATCACCGCCAGAAGTGTGGTTCCCGCATTCATCGGCCTGCCGCTTTCATCAGCGATCGCAGCGACAGCCTTGTCTGCCCTGCGGATAGCATCCATAAAGAACTCATTCGGGCTTCTCTGCGGCCCCTCGTAATAGCTTTCCATCATCACACGGCAACAGGTTTGGCTTGCGTTTGCTCCTCCTCTCATCCCCCCCATGCCGTCGCAGAGCACTACGAGCTCGCCCCGTTCCCTTTGCAGTTCCTCCGGTATGCCATATGTCTGCGGTGTGAGCACATAGTCCTGCTGCGAATCGCGGGAGCCTATGACGCTGGCAAAGGATATGCTGACCTCGCCGCTTGCCTTCCTTTTCTTCTTTGGCACGCTGCGGCATACTATGCACCATATACCCGCCGCTATCATTACCAGTGCCGCAGCCAACAGCAGCTTCGCAGTGTTATCCGTAAGGCTAAAAAATCCGTTTACTGTCATTGGTAGACCACCCTGATCTTTGATTCCGTATTTGCCAGGCACAGCGTCGTTTCTTCGTCATATAGCGTCATCGCTTCGCCTTTGTTCACCGTTCTTCCTTCCCTCGTCTGTATTCCGTTTATCGATGTACACTCGACCTTTACCGCCTGCACGTCCGCGTCAAAGTAGATTCGGCAGTGCACACGCCCGATATAGGCGTTATCCATTGTAATGAGGTCACAACCTTCGCTTCTTCCTACCGTAATCACATCATCTCTTTTCAGGCTCTTCGTTTTTCCGGTTTCAAGCACGGTGACCTTTGCTACCGATTTAAATATCCATTTTACCCGGTCGATAAGCCCTTCTCTTTCGTTGCCCTCGGGCGCGTCAGGGGTTCCTATCGCCTCCATAAATTCGGACATGCTTCTGTATCTTCCGCCCGGATCCAGCGTCATAGCCTTTTCTATGGCATTAGATACCTCCTCCGGCACGGTCTCCGGCATAAGCAGATGAAGCAGGGGGACCCTTTGCCCTTGTATCCGCTCCCTTGCGTCCGGCACCCTGACCCCGCTGACCAGCCTGTAAAACGTGCAGGCGAGGGCATAAATATCCGTCCACGGGCCCTGGTTTCCGGCGGCGTCATACTGCTCCGGGGGCGCAAAGCCGGGTTTCAGCATGATCATATTTCCCGTCAGCCCTGTGCTTTGCGCTGTTCGCGCCGCACCGAAGTCTATAAGGCGCAGCCTCCCGTCAGGCTGAATAATTATGTTTTCCGGGCTTATGTCCCTGTGCAGCACACCCTCGGAGTGAACTGTCTCCAGTGCCTTCAGCAGCTCCTTCAATATGTAATAGGCTTCGTCGTAAGGTATCCTTCCGCCTCTTGCCCGGGCAAGCTCTTTAAGGCTATGCCCCTCTATGTACTCCATGACCATGTAACCGGTCCCGTTTTCATAAAAGAACTCATATACCTGTACTACGCTCGCCGCCCTGCCCCCCCTGAGCATCGCAAGCATATTGGCTTCTCTTTCGAAGCGCCTGAGGCCGATATTGTACTCGTTACCGTAATTGCCAAAGGATATCTGCTGCGTCCATATGTCGCGTCTGGCTATGCCGGATGGATAGTACTCCTTGATCGCGATCCTGCGATCCATAGCAAATGTATCCTGCGCCACATAGGTTATCCCGAAGCCGCCGATGCCCAGCACCCTTCCAATGATGTATCTGTTGCCCCGAAGCCTGGAAAACCGTCTTAGCGGGGCGGCGTCCTCCGCTATACTTATTGAATTGTCATATCCGCAATATGCGCAGAAATTACCCGGTCCCAGCGGTCTGAAGCAATTCGCGCATACTCTTTCCTCCATAACTCGTTTCCTTTCTCAATGCGGTCTTTATCAGCTCAACGCCATTTCGTTGCAGCCCCAGTCTATGCTTGCCACTATCCTGGTCTGCCCTATCTCTATATCGTCACCGTCCGCCAGCCTGTATCCGCCCGCCGGTATGGGTTTTCCGTTCAGCTTGGTAAGGTTTGTTTCGCTGAGGTTTGAAATGATCATCTCGCCGTCCCTGTATGCCAGCCTGCACTGCCTGCGCGAAATATACATATCATCCTCTATGTTAAGGTCTATGCCTGAATTCTGAGCCGCCGACCGCCCGATGATATACCCGCTCTCGCCTATAAGCACCGTTACTGTCCTTCGTGACCCGTTCTGTCCGGTGATGGTTAGGGTTACTCTCTTCCCGCTCCAAACGGGCGGCGTTACAATGGGGGGCTTTTTCTTTTCTTCAAGTTTCTTCCGTTTGCGTTTGGCCGCAATTACTATTGCCGTTATTATAAGTGCCGCAGCCGCTATGGCTATCACGACGAACCACACGGTCGGAAGCCCGAGTATCTCCGTTTTCCCATCCGCCATTTCCAGCGCATATTCCGTCTGCTCAAGTGGATTTTTTTCCATCGATACATCCTGAACGCCGGTGATGTTCAGCTTGTATTCTCCGTTTGGAACGGCTTTTGCAAGATGCAGGATCGCGGTGTTTGCCGCATCGTCATAGGAAACGCTCGATATCTCCATCGGCTTATGGTTTTTGCCCAGCAGGGTGAAGCTTGAAATAACGTCTGCTCCGGTCACGGGCTCGCTGAACTGTATCATCACGGACATGTCGTCTGCGAACTCGACCTTTTCCACCGTAGGCGCCTGCATATCCGCTATCCATCTGTCCGCCCTGACGATAACCTCATCTGTGCGGCCGCCGCAGCTTATCTCCAGCCGTTTTTCCGTTCCGTCCGCGATGTTGGAGCCAGTGCTGAAGCGCATTACCTTGGCCGACGATATATTCGCAAAAGCGATATTCATGGCAGATACGGCATCCTTTGAGGCATTATAGTAGTCTCCTCTGTTGCCCCTTGCCATCTCGCCCAACGAATCAAGGTTTTCCTTGCTGCTGCCTATGCCGAAGGCATAAAGCGGTACGTCTGCCTTATTCAGCAGCTTGTCTATTTCGTTCTTAGTCGTGCTTCCGCCTTCGCTGAAGTCCCTGCCATCCGTCAACAGCAGCAGCAGCCTGCGGCCTGCGTTTTTGTTCATCGAGGCCAGCTTTACCGCCTCGGACATACCATCGAACAGTCTTGTCTTTTTATCAGAAGCCTCCAGCCCGTCTATCCTACCAGCGGCGACCCTGCCGCTTTCTTCTCCGTTCAGCACTATCCTTATCTCATCGCCGAAGGTGATAAGGGTAAAGCTGTCCTGCGTACCGATCCTTCCTCGCCATTCCTTAAGCCCGGCTTTTATCCCGTCAAAGGCTTTTTTGTTTATGGAGCCGGATATGTCCAGTATGAAATAGTAATCCGTAGGCAGCGCTGACGCAGGCTCGATCTGCACGGTCTCCAGCTTCATTCCATCCAGCGCAGCAGATACATCGTTCTCCGCGCCGTCTGCGGCGTAAACTACCGCCTCAATCTCAGGCATATTAACAAAAGCCTGCTCTATTCGCGTATCATAGGCCTCTGCGGCCCATGCCGGAGCATAGGCTGACAGCATTACGGCGGCAAGAAGGATCGCTGTTTTTCTTATTCCCATCTTTTTTCTCCCTTGCAATATGCTACAAAATCAAACGTTGAACCGCCAAGCCTTATCCGGTCGCCTTCCTGAATATCGGCTGCGCCGCTTACCGGCACATCGTTCAGCTCGGTACGCGCTCCGTTGCCGCTCAGCAGTATAAATCTGCTCTCTATCGGCTCATATATGACGGAGGCGTGGTTTTCCTGCGCTATCTGCTGGTCTTCCACTATGCTTACGCTCATCCTGAAGCTGCGTCCGATAAAATTCCGCCCTGCGCGCAGACGGTAATCCCGCCCTCTGCCCGGCCCCTCTACACACACGAGCCAGCCCACCACTGGGTCGGTCTCCAGCCGTTCCGCAAAGGCGCTTATTGTTTTTTCATCATCTGCGCCGCACAGCTTCCGCGTAGGCTCATCCTCTACATCTTTCAGCTTAAATGTCTTGTCGTATGCAGCCGAAAGGTTATATGCGGCCTCCGTTTCGCATATAGGGCATTTCCTGTATAGCGTGCTGTCGTAGTTATGCCCGTTCGGGCAGCGTATTATGGCCATGCCTTTTCCCTCCGTTGTTTGCCTTCCCCGGCAGTCGATTCCGCGTTTCATCTCTTTATATCAAATCATATTATTTCTGCGGTCATATTCAATAAACATGTCAAAAATGCGGGATTTAGTGTCATTTACGCATTACAGCTATTTGAGAAGCTTAATTTATGATGGTATCCGTTGCCGATAATATATCATCCATATCATCGTAATTGTCGCCAACGTAATTCGTGAAGGCAGTTTTGGTTTCCTTGAGCTTTCTTGCACTCACCGGCACGCTTTCGCCGTTATACAGCACTATGCTGTCCGCCTTCAGCTCCACTGCGCAGGACAGGTTTACGATAAAGCTCTTGTGGCATTGGACAAAGCGGCTGTCCAGCATGAGCTTTATGTCGTCCAGCTTGCCAGGAAATGTCCTGATTCTGCGCTGCTCATGTATGTTCATGTTTCTCAGGTCGCTCTCCAGATATAATATGGAATCGTAGTCTATCTTTGTTATGAGTCCCTTGCTTGCGAGGGTAATATACCTTTTCCTGGATACCTTCGCGTACCTTGCAGCCCCGTCGAGTACCGCCTCCAGATGACCTGCCTTTAGAGGATAGGGCAGAAAGGCTATGTGTCTTACGGCATAGGCGTCGTATATCATCTCGGGATACTTTGAGACAAATATTATCTGCAGATTAGGGAGCCTCTCATGAATGGCGCCCATCAGGCGTATCCCGCTTATTCCGTCCATCTCGATGCTTGCTATGACCACATCGGTGCTGTCGCCGCATCTCTCCATATATGTAATAAATGCCGCAACGCTGCCAAAGCCGCGGACGCATATTTCCTCGGCCTTGGCGTAATCAGCAAGGACCTTATCCAGCTGAGCTCTGTTTCTTTCCGATGGATCGCAAAAGACCAGCTTCAGCATACCTCAATAACCTCACAGCATTTATCGCAGCGGCATTTAAATCCTTTATTATCCTGTTTAACCCCTTCCCCAAGGTTCGATGCCCCATTGCCAATTTACCTGATGCTCTCCTATGACCCAGTCGCCATTGCATTGTCCTTTGTGCGTTTTGCATATAGCGTAGTAATACTGTACATAAGACTCGCCCTCCGATCTGTATTCATCCCCTGTAAGCTGCCTTATTCCCATGTTGGAAACATACGGCGCAACGTGATCCTCAAAGCTGACCGTCATCTCTCCGTTTTCATATCCGTCCGTATAGTTTCCGCTGCGCGTTGCGGATAAGCCGTCAAGGGTCGTATATACGATGTGATACTCCCCATAACCGTTGGGCGCATCGTCAGCCCACTCACCCGTAAAGTATGTCGTACCCTGCTGGTGCTGTGTGCAGCTGTACCATGTGCCCTGCCCGCACCTTACGCCGTCCTTATATCTGCCTGCGTATATGTAGCCGCCCGGGTATATGCCGACCCCATACCCGGAGCACCTGCCGCTTCCGTCATATCCGCCCATGTATAGGAAGTCGTTCCCTTTTCCCGGATTGAGGAAGGGTGTGAAGCTCTCGTTTTGCAGCAGCTCGATCACTTCTTCGATCTTTTCCTGTGCCGCAAGGCTAAGCAGCAGCACGGTGCCGGTCTTGTTGTCGCCTTTCCCTCCGTTCCAAAGGCCGGACGAGAAGCTCTCGGCATCGGTATACTGCCCGTTGGCTATATACGCGCAGCCCAGCTCATAGGCCACATTCGCCGAGGCATTGAGTTCATAAGCCGCTTTCAGCGCCTCCACGGCCTGCGGGTTCCTTTTCGCGCCGCGGAAGGATCTTCCCAAGCCTATTGTCGCGTCGAAGTTGCGCGGCTCTATCTCTATAACCGTCTCATACAGCAGTATGGCCTCCTCGTAGTTCCCGGCGTTGTAGTACTTCAGCGCGTCTGCAAGGAGCTCCTCCACCGTGGGCTGCGCCGCGCCCGGCTCCGTCTCCTGTATCGCCGCAATACATCCGCTCATCAGCAGCGCCATAATGACCGCCGCAATCACTATCCTCCGCACCGCTATTCCCCCCTATTCCGCAGGCGCGGCGTTGGGATCGACTACCTTCATGGTTCCCCACGGAACGACGCCCCACTGTGCATCCAGCTGGTATTCCTTCAGCGTCCAGCCGTCACCGCATTTTTTGTGGGCACTGCAAATGGTGTAATAATATTGTGTCGGCCCGTCCTTAGGCTTATAGGTCTTATCTATAAGCACGCGGACTCCCATATTGGAAGTGTAGGTTGCCGAATGATCCGCCCAATATACCGTCATTTCTCCGTTTTCATAGCCATCCGTATAGTTTCCGCTGCGCGTTGCGGATAGGTTCCCCTCCTTTGGATATATGACGTGATACTCGCCGTAGCCATTGGGCTTGTCGTTTTCCCAAGCTCCTTCATAGTAATCATAAGCGTCCTTTTTATCCGGCAGGCCGTTCTTGGGCAGCCCAGTTTCATCGTCTATGCGTATGCCGTTCAGCCATACGCCGTGGCCGCTTTTCTGCCCGTTTTTGTATTCGCCGCAGTATATATACTGCCCCCTGTCGTATATGCCGACGCCCTTGCCGTGCATCTGGCCCGCCGCGTTATAGGGGCCGAAGTAGATCACCTTATTTTCGTTCATGCTCATGAAATAATCCTGAACCGACTTGTTTTCAAAGAAGCTCACCGCCGTATCATAGCTGCCCTCGGCAGCATAGCTGAGCACCAGCAGTATCGCAACCTCCGGCGCCATGTCGTCGCCCGTCTTTTCCTTCCTTACCGCATCTCGCGCGTTGCTGTATTCGCCTGCGTCAAGGTAGGCATAACCCAGTTCATACATTGCCCGCTTATCATCCGTGGAAAGCTTGGCGGCTTTCTTGAGTATGCTTATGGCATCCATCGTCCTGCCTACCGATCTGTACGCATGACCCAGGCCGTACCCAGCCTCGTAATTGTTGGGCTCTATCTCTATGATCGCCTCGTACAGCAGTATGGCCTCCTCATAATTGCCCGCATTGCTTAGCTGGAGCGCCTGGGCGAGCATCTCCTCCACCGTGGGCTGCGTTGCGCCCTGCTCCATAGTTGACATCATCACACTGCATCCGCTCATCAGCATCGCCATAATGACCGCCACAATCAATATCCTTTTCATCGCTGCTCCCCCTGAATTTTTTTATTTATCGAATCCAACCGTATCGCCAAGCGGCTCCCCGTCTCGACCATCGCTGTCCGCAGTGAGCGGCGCAGTGCTTCCTGGCTCTTCGTCCATGACGGGCTTCTCCCGGTCCGCATCCTTCTTGGCCTGACTGCTTATCTTTCCGGCCTGAAGTATGAACAGAACTATTCCAAGAACCATTACCGCCGCGCCCGCCGCCGATATTATCAGTCCCATTATCCCTGCCTCCGTCAGTTCTTTCTCACTCGGCTGAACGCTCTCAGCCGTTTGCGTATTTGCCCGCGCTTTCCGTTCCGCTCTCTTTCCGTTTTCTCCAGCTCTCTCCCCGGCTCTGTAACGCTTTGATAGGGTTTATCAGGCTCCCGTTGCGTACACCGCATTGGCAGTCAGGCTCGTAGTCCATCTCACTCATCTTATCCATCCCGCAGATTTAAGATCTGCCATCACGCCCTCCAGCCTTTGCAGCTTTTCGCCGGAAGCGCCTAATTCAACCGCCTTTTTGTAATAATCCTTTATCGTTGAATAGTTCCTTCTTGACTGAGGCTTTGCCCCCTCTCTCTCTATCATCAGGAAGGCCATCTGCACATAGGCATCGCTGTTGTTAGGGTAACGATCTATCATTTGCAGAAGCGCTTTTTCCGCCCCCTCGTAATCCGCCCTGCGCTGGCTGACTATCGCAATATTCAAATAAGTGCTTGCCCTGCCGTAGCCTAATGAAATAAGCTCATTAAAGCAGCTTATGGATTCTTTTCTGAGAAGATCGGCCTTATTATCCGTTTCGTCCTCGCTTTCCTCGGAAACAATCCCGCTTTTTGTGTAATAGGCCTCGCCAAGCTGCTCCAGCACAAAGGCCTGCTCGTCATTGGGGTATGTGCGGCGCATATCCTGCAGCACGGCGATCTCCTTATCCAGCATCCCTATGTCGCTGCCGTTCTTCCCGTACAGGCTGACCAGTTCCTTATACGCCGCGATTCTTATATCGTTCTCCTTTGCGGTATTTATGCAGAGCGTATACTGCTCCGCCGCCTGATCTACCCTGTTCTGCGCGGCCAGTATGCCCGCATATACAAACGAACTTATGCCGTCGTTTGCCTTTGCTTTTACCTTTTCAAGCATCTTTTCGGCTTTGCCGTCCTGTCCGCTTTTCGTATATGATCGGGCAAGATAGTACATATAAAGCACATTATCCGGCGCCTTTTCCTCAGCCGCCTCGAATTTCTTCGCCGCTTCCTCGGTGTTCCCGAGGCTGTCGAGCGCCAGCCCCCAGTAGTAATTAAACTCAGGATCCTCGCGCATTTCGGGGTACTTTGCCGCCGTATCCTGTATCACAGAAAGACACCCGCTGCCATTGCCGTTGTCCATATACGCCGCGGCGACGGCTTTATGCCCGTCTCCCCTGCCTGCATATTCGTCTGCTGAGTACAGCGTCTTGACTGCCGCGTCCAGTTCTCCCTCGCTCAGCAGTGCGATGCCCTTATCGTACTGCTCCATATATTCCGCTTGCCTTTCACCTTTCGTTATCTCGGAACCGTATGAAATGAGAAACACGCCGAACGCGAATATCATGAAGCAGCCTGCGAGTTTAAGCCGCTCTCTGCGTTTTCTGCGCTCACGCATATTGCCGAAATCATCTATGTTGTCAAGATCGCGCTGCAGCTCGTCTATGCTTTGATAGCGGCGTTTGGGGTCTGCCTGCGTGCATTTTTGTATTATGTATTCCATTCCCTCACTGTATGACCTGTTCCATTCCCGTATGGGTCTTAGCTCATAAGGGGGCTCGTATGGGCTCTTGCCGGTTATCATGTGGTACAGCGTAATGCCGAGGCTATATATATCCGTCCTCGCGTCAGTCGGAGCTGAGGTGTACTGCTCCGGCGCGGCGTAGCCCATGGTTCCGAGATGCTCGCTCGGCCCGTTGGCGTCTTTTTTGTATTCCTTGGCAATGCCGAAATCTATCAGCTTTATGTCCCCTTCCGGGGTGATCATTATATTCCCCGGTTTTATGTCCCTATGTATTATCGGAGGCTTGCGCGTATGCAGGTACTTCAGCGCCTCGCATATCTGCCCCGCCCATTTTCTGACGTGCGCCTCATCGAACTTTCCCCCTCTTTCAATCCCCTCCTTCGCGCTTATGCCCTCGACATAGTCCTGAATGATCTGTATATTTTGGTCGTCCTCATATATGTCGTGCAGCCGCGGCAGCCGCTGGTGATCAAGGTTTTTCAGTATATCCACCTCGGCGGGCAATTTGGTCGCATCGTCCTTTCGGACCACCTTCATCGCCCTCAGCACGCCCAGCCGCCGGTGCCGGACGAGGTATACCTTACCCATTCCCCCTTCGCCAAGCAATGACAGTTCTTCATATACTTCCTTATAAGACATCTGACGACCTCGCAAAAATTAAGATGATTTTTCACTCTATGTGATTAAAGCACAAAAATCGCAGGCCTTTTCCCCAACCGCATAATCGCCGCTTTTAATGTAATAATTGTCGAATTCCTTGCCATAAAGCTATTCTTAACAGTATCCTCTGGCGGCAATAACGTTATATCCGAAAGCCGACTCGCTGTTCCTTTGAATCACCATTCCCGTAACATCGCTTTCCGTTCCATCCGGCAGCTTCTCCTGACCAAATATCACATAGTAAACTCCCTCGTCCACTTCGTATACGCTCTCCACAAATATGTCTTCCTCTGGCGCATCGGCACCTGCCTCGCACACATATTGATTCTGCTCTGTTTCCTCGCTGCCCCAATGCGGATAGTCGCTCGATGCATATCCGCGCCCGTACAGGCTTTCCACCAGCCTCTTTACGGTCTCAAAGCCGACCTTTGAATAATACCCGTCAAGCTCGTCGTACCGGAATCCGTATTCTTGAAAATTCTGATCTGAGCAGTCCGCATATCCATAATATCCAACAGCAGAACTCGCCATCTCTTCATCTGTCAAACTGTTCACGTCACAGAAGTCGTATGCAGTCCAATATTTCAAGTCGTAAAACAACCATTTTTCATCCTCTGTCGGAGTGTATATCTCATACGGTCCCGGATATTTTGCTTTTACCCACTCGTTGAATACTTCTTTTCTTCCCGCCCTGTCGTCTCTAGGAAGCGAATCCAGCTTAGCCTGATAAACGGCGTCCGGCGTCTCGCTCCCGTCCGTCGATGCAGCCTCCTTAGGCGTCTGCGCCGTTATCTCCGAAACGGCTTCGGCGCTCTCGATTTCGACGTCATAATTATAAAGAGCGGCAATGCATCCGCTGCTGCTCAGGCAAACCGCCGCCAGCAACGCTATTGCTATTCGTGCCTTCCGGCCGTTATACCTTTTGCTTTTTTCACTGTATACCATATTAAACATTTTCCCTCTCTGAAGCTTACCCTTTTATTTTAAGGCATTCTTGCAGCGCTGCCTCATCTATGTAATAACCGGTCAATTTAGTGTAATAATTGACATGAAATTCGGTATTGAGATTTTTATCAATGCGTGTTTCTCTATAATTGCTCTTACAAACAGGTGTGTTTCGGCGTCGTTTTGTTTGACAATCGTATGTTTATGTGTTATTTTTTATTTAATCCGTCTTTGTTGAATTATCTCGTTTTTACAGGAGTGCAGGCTGCATGAACTCAGCTATCGTATATGCTTCCAACTGTATACTCGGTATCATAATGGCACTATTCTGTATGCTTACCCTGAAGATGAGGTGGGGGCGCGCAGTCACGTTCATCGGCGCTTACGCAGTGGTACTTTTCAGCTTCTTCGGTCTGCTCCTGCTGCCTGATCAAAACATAGCGGCAAAGCAGACAGTCGGTTTTTTAATAGATCTCATCGGCTTCCGAATATTATTCACGGACAAAATGCCCAGGCTGGCCATATGCACCTTCACCATATTCATGAACGAATGGATATGCGAGTTCATCAGCTTTTCATTTTTCTCAAATGTATATCCACAGACCACTCAGGGAATGTTCCTTATACCTCCGCTGACCCAGGTCAGTATGTATGCAATATATATTTGCGTTTACGCCTTCCTCATGTGGATATTCTCGCTGCTGCTCAACCGCATACTCAGAAGCTTTTCCTGGCAGGATATCCTTTCATATATCTTTTTCCCTTTCATGCAGCTTGCCATGGTGACATGGGGTTCTCTGCCCAACTTTTACAATCATGCTGAAGCAGTGCGGCTCTGTATAATATTATTCTGCATAATTTCAGACGTGGGACTGTACTACTCCATGCGGGGCATAACCCAGCGGGCGGAGCTCAGGGCCTCCAATGCCCTGCTGTTGAAGCAGGTAGATGCGGAAAAGGAGCATTATGCCGCCCTTACGGAGCAATATGAAGCGATGCGCCGCATGCGGCACGATATAGCAAACCACCTCTATACCATACAGGCGCTGCTGGACAACGGCGACACAAAGCAGGCGGCGGAATACGCCAAGGAAATACTGCCCCGGCACACCTTTCACTCCAGCTTGGGCAGCTGTGAAAATCCCGTAGTGGACGCTTTCCTTTATTCCCGCATGAGCAAGCTCAAGGCCGCCGGAATAAGCGCGGAAGCAGACGTGCGGCTGCCTGCTGAAGCAGGCATATCCAATGCGGACATGATAATCGCCTTCGGCAATATGCTGGATAATGCGGAAGACGCATGCCGTGCCCTGCCCGAGGGTAAGCGTTATATACGCATACAGGCCGGCATCAAAAACGGCTGCTGTACGCTGCGCATGGAAAACTCCGTTGCAGAGCAGCCCGTCTCAAAAAAGGAGCGCATACCCGGTCTGAACCGCGGCGTAGGCCTGAGCATACTGGAGCGGCTCGCGGAGCAATACCGGGGAACCTTTACCTATGGGCTGAAGAATAGCCGTTTTTGTGCTGTATTGACTATGCAGACAAGCGAGGTGAGGTAAGAAATGCTTAGTATAGCTGTATGTGACGATGAGGAGCTGCACCGTAAAAGGACGGCTGCGCTCATACGAAATACGCCGGGATTTGAGAATTCCCTTATACGGGAATTCAGCAAGGCGGAAAACCTTCTGGACTCCATAAGTGAGGATCATTATTTGCCGGATGTAGCTGTGCTGGATATTCAAATGGATGAAATGGACGGCATAGAGCTCGCCATGAGGCTGAACCGCTCGGTGCCCGAGTGTCAGATAATATTTCTCACGGGATATATTTCATATGCAACCCGCGCCTATGATGCGGAGCATGTGTTTTATGTGCTCAAGACCGAGACAGACAGCCGCCTCGGCACCGCCCTGAACAAAGCGGCGGAAAAAAGGCGCGCCTGCTCATGCCAGCAGATAATAATCAGCGTCAACGGCGCATCCCGGCGGCTGCTTTGGGATCAGGTTCAGTATCTCGAGCGCGTGCTGCGGCGCGTGAAAATAGTGACTTTGGACGGCGAGCTTTGGACGAACACCCCGCCATCCGACATATTTTCTCAGCTCGACAGCCGGTGCTATTGTCAATGCCACAAGAGCTTTTATGTAAACACTGCCTGCCTTGCGGCGATGCTACCCACGGAATTCATACTGCAAAGCGGCCTTCGTGTTCCGATAAGCCGCAGCTATAAAAAGGCCGCCAGGGAAAGCTTTTTGTTTAAATCGGATGTAATATCAGATAAAAAATAGGGTAATACAAAATATGGAATAAAACAGGGGGAGCAAAACAATGATAGGCGCAATTGCAGGAGATATCATAGGCTCGATCTATGAACGGCACAATATAAAAACAAAGTCTTTTCCGCTGTTTCAGCCGGAAAGCCGGTTTACAGATGATTCAGTCCTGACCTGCGCGGTCGCAAGAGCCATACTGAACGGCGGCGCCCGCGAGGACTATCTGACCTCTATCCGGGCGATAGGCCGTATGTACCCCGACTGCGGCTACGGCGGGCATTTTATCGACTGGCTGAAGAGCGATTCCGCCGAGCCCTACAACAGCTGGGGCAATGGCTCCGCCATGCGCGTATCGCCTGTGATATGGGCATACGATTCGCTCGAGGAGGTTTTGCGGGCGGCAAAGACCAGCGCAGAGGTGACTCATAACCACCCCGACGGAATAAAGGGCGCGCAGGCCATCGCGTCGGCGGGCTTCCTCGCCCGCACAGGGTATGCCAAGAGCGAAATAAAGAATTATATAAGCTCGCAGTTCGGCTATGACCTCGACCGCACACTTGATGAGATACGCCCCGTTTACGGCTTTGAGGTGAGCTGCCCCGGCAGCGTACCGGAGGCCATTATCGCATTCCTCGAAAGCGGCGACTTTGAAAGCGCCATACGCGGCGCAATCTCAATAGGCGGCGACAGCGACACGATAGCCGCCATGACCGGCGCGTTGGCAGAGGCGGCATACGGTGTGCCCTACATTATCCGCCGTGAAGCGTTTAGCAGGCTGCCCCTCATATTAAAAGGCATAGTCGAGGAATTCGAAAGCAAGTATCAGGGCCATGCGTGAAATATATGCCGATACTCCGGCGCTTTTTGCTCAACGTATGTCAGCACATCGTATGGCGGCGCTTTCACTTATGGCAGTCCCAAAAA
>ENA-ORPH01000786-ORPH01000786.1-human-gut-metagenome-genome-assembly--contig:-NODE-786-length-33777-cov-15.282901_pt1 | contig 33777 bp, 28 predicted proteins | sample MGYA00242142_ERZ509074 | MGnify/ENA primary metagenome ERZ509074 (study PRJEB26280, sample SAMEA2338724) | human gut metagenome | biome: human gut; feature: human-associated habitat; material: faeces...
AGCATCCGGTACCACAGGCAAGGGTCTCCCCGGTGCCTCTCTCCCAGACGCGCATAAACACATTTTTCCGATCCAGAATCTCTACGAATTCGGTATTGGTCCGGTTAGGAAAACAGGTATGATGCTCAAACTTCGGGCCGATCTTCTCAATGTCAAGATCCTTTACCCCTTCCATAAATACGATGGCATGGGGATTGCCCATGGATACACATGTCATGTGGTATTCCGTGTCGTCTACCATGATGGGAGCATTCACTACCGCCGGTCCGTCTGCCGTCTCCTGTGTGGCTTCCACTGTTACCGGCACCTCTGCCGGAGCAAGGATGGGATTTCCCATGTTCACCTGTACCAGCGTCACCTGTCCTCTGTCCGTGGCGGTCTTTCCCTCCACGGTGAGTTTCAGATATTTTATTTTTCCGGCGCTGACGATGGTAATGTCCTTCTTGTCCGTCAGTCCCTTGTCGTAGACATATTTTGCCACGCAGCGGATGCCGTTGCCGCACATCTCCGAACGGCTGCCGTCCGCATTGTACATTTCCATCTCAAAATCCGCTTCTTCCGCCGGATTGATAAAGATCACACCGTCGCCGCCGATTCCGAAATGTCTGTCACTTAAGCTTCTTACGATCTCCGGCTTCTCTTCCGGTGAAAGCTTCTCCGTAAAGCCGTTGACATATACATAATCGTTGCCGCAGCCCTGCATTTTTGTAAATTTCATGGATTGCTGTTCCTCCTGTTGTTCTCTTTCACATATCCTGTCTGTAACGCCCGGATCCCTGTAAGCATTTCCGGGCCGTCCTGCTTACTCCGTCATCATGGACAATACCATCTGTGCCGTCTCCACCAGATTGGTACCACTGTCCATACTGGTCTTCTGAAGGTAGCGGTGGGCTTCTTCTTCCGTCATATGATTTCGTGCCATCAGTAATTCCTTGGCATCCTTGATTGCTTTTTCATCCGCTGCATTCCGCACTTTCGGCTGCATACGGCGTTTTCTTCTGCGGCGTTCCACACCTTCCACCATCAGGTTCACGGTATTGATCAGGTCCTGTACCTTTAACGGCATGGAAAGACATACGATGCCATTGCCATAGCATTCACTGATCAGATTCTGGGATGCCATCAGCAGCATCTCGAAACCTTCCGGCAGATCTTCATGTAGTTCTGTGTATATCATGTCCGCCAGCTTGTAGCTGCAGATCACAATACCGTCGTTCAGACCGTCCGCCTGACTGATAGCCTGAGTGCCTGTGGTACAGATACCCGTGACCTGAAAGCCACTGCGCACCAGAATATTCTTGACGCCTTTGGCTTCCTCCAGCTTCGGCAGTACGACAATAATGTTCGTCATCGGCCCACCTCCTTTCTTCTGTGTTTTTTATCATCCTACAAAAGAAAGGACTCTTTTAATACTTATACAGATACTCCTGAATCTCCCATTCGGATACCTGAGAACGGTACTCATGCCACTCTTTCCGCTTGGCATCGATGTATTTTCCGGCAATATGATCTCCAAGCACTTTCTGAATGAAAGTATCCTTCTCCAGTTCCTCCACTGCCTCCAGAAGTGTGCCGGGCAGCTGATCGATATGCAATTCCTCACGCTCTTTTTCTGACAGGGCAAAAATATTGGCATTGATGCTCTGAGGCGGCTCTATTTTCTCCCGGATGCCCTCTAATCCTGCACTCAGGCAGACTGCCAGTGTCAGATAAGGGTTAGCAGCAGAATCGGGACTACGCAGCTCGATACGGGTGCCCTCTCCGTCTGCAGCAGCCGGAATACGGATTAAGGGGCTGCGGTTCGTCGTGCTCCATGCAATGTAGACCGGTGCCTCGAAACCGGGTACCAGACGCTTGTAGGAATTCACCAGCGGATTCGTAATGGCTGCCATTCCTTTGATATGTCTCATGATACCGCCGATGAAATAGTAAGCCTCTTCGCTCAGACCATTGGGATCGGAAGCATCCTGGAAAATGTTTTTTCCATCCTTCTGCAAGGACATATTGATGTGCATGCCGGAACCGTTGACACCGAACTTGGGCTTCGGCATAAAAGTAGCGTGCAATCCATGACGTCTCGCAATGGTGCGTACGGCCATCTTGAAGGTCATGATGTTGTCTGCGGTATTTAATGCCTCATCGTATCTGAAATCAATCTCATGCTGGGCCGGAGCCATCTCGTGATGGGAAGCCTCGATGACAAATCCCATATCCTCCAGATTCATGACAATGTCACGACGGGCATTTTCGCCGAAATCCAGGGGACCGATGTCGAAATACCCTGCCTGCTCATGGGTGTTGGTGGTAGGCATGGTATTTTCGTCCGTATTAAATAAGAAAAATTCACACTCGGGGCCTACCTCAAAAGTATATCCCATGTCCTCTGCCTGCTGCACCGCACGCTTTAACACATAACGAGGATCTCCCTCGAAAGGCTGTCCGTTGGGACGATATACATCGCAGATCATACGGGCCACTTTGCCCTGCTGGGGTCTCCAGGGGAAAATCTCCAGTGTCGACAGATCCGGATACAGATACATGTCGGATTCTTCAATCCGTGCAAAACCGTCAATAGCTGAACCGTCAAACATACATTTATTGCTCAATACGCGGTCCAGCTGGCTGGCTGTCACCGCAATATTTTTCAGATTGCCGAACAGATCCGTGAACTGCAGACGGATAAATTCCACATCCTCTTCTTCCACAAGACGGATGATGTCTTCCTTGGTATAATTATTCATCGTTACCCTCGTTTCTGCGCCGCCTGTCTGCTCCTTTTCCACGGGGCGGACGCATCCGTGAAAAATACTTGTCTTAACTATAGCAATGCCTGTTTTGTCTTGTCAATGTGAAGTTCTCCTTATTTGCTGTACTATGAGTACCGGCCTCCGCATACTATTTATAAAGATCATCCCATCATTCCAAGGAGACTTAAGAATGAGTGCAAATACAAAGATCGTTGTCCTTCGCAGAAAAGAGCTGCTGTATACCGGAATCTTCGCTGCGCTGGGAGTGCTGTTCGTCATATTACTGTTAATGTTATTGCTGCCCGGAAAAGCTGCGGATACCTCCGGGGCACCGGATTCCCCTGACAGTACTGCCGAGACCGTTATGCCGGACAATGTGGCGGATCTCGGACGTATCCCGCAATCCGCACAGACGGAGGATGTCTCCACCGGGGCCGTTGCCGATACCGATGCTGTTCTGGATAATGCTTCCGGGCCTGTCGGTACTGATAATACATATATCCCGGGGATCTACACCACGGAGCTGATCCTCGGCAGCGAGACCGTGAATGTAGAGGTCATCGTAAACGACCACGCCATCACATCTTTATGCCTGGCAGATCCCGATGAGACCCTGACCACCATGTATCCACTGCTGGAGCCCACCATGGATTCCCTGAGTGAGCAGATCTGCGAGACGCAGGATCTGAGTCAGGTGACGTATTCTGCGGAGACCAGATATACTTCCCTGGTGCTGCTGGAGGCTGTTAAGGCTTCACTGGAAAAAGCAAAGCCCAGTGCCACACCGGAAGCGACGGATGCGCCGGATGCAACGAATGCACCGGCAGCCTCTCCGAATGTACCGAAAGCGGATATCAATCCTGCGGCATAAGGGACTCATGTGCCGTGCATAAAATTCAGTACTAACGTAAAAAAGGGCGCATGCCTCCCGGCATGCACCCCATTGTGCGTTTTATTGTAATATTTTGTTTGCAACACTGGGTTTATTTTATATTATTTGCAGAGGAGATGCAAGGGAAAATTATTCATAAAGCGAATCCAGTGTGAGCAGTAATACGTTCTCATCTGACAATGTTTCAAACCAATCCGTATATCCTGATAAGGAAAAGAAAATATATTTTGAAATCTTATATTTAGCGGTAATAAGGCTTCCCCTTCTGATTAAAGTTTCATAAATACCCTTATCAATCTTTTCGTTTTTGAATTTACATTCTCCTATAACAGCCCTCTTGTCTATATCAGACAAGGCAACAACATCTATATCCGCAGATTGTGCTCTTATATTTCCATTCTTATCAGCAATGTTCTCTACGCCCCACCAAGTGCCTACAGAAGTAATAAAGCAGCCATACTCGCCTGTTATTCCCTTCATTAACGTATAATATCTGCACATTTCTTCAAACACGGAACCCATGAAAGAATGTAGTACCGGCTTCACCGCTCTTTCGTAATAAACCTCTCCCTGCCCCATCTCAATTACGCTGGTTGCTTTCGGGATAAACTCATACCAGAATTTGAACATATAGTCCTTTAAAACGTACTGGGTCTTCTTTTTATTCTTCTCCTCCGTGATGCATTTCTTCTTTTCAACCAGTCCAACATTTATCAGTTTATCTAATGAATATAGTACCGTCTGTTCTTTTTCCCCAATTTTTCCTGCAATTGTATTCAGGGTATTCTCACCAGATGCGATCTGCTCAACAATGTTATTTACAACCGCTATATCCGAAAATTCCTGGGTCAGGAGATTCCTCGTTTCATCATATAGATACCCGTCCGTTCTAAAGAACAGTCTTATGATGTTTTCATCAATACTCTTCCGGGGATCGATCATCGAAAGATACTTTGCAACGCCGCCGGTAATTCCATAACATATTGCCTTATCCTCGTTAGAATACTCCGGGACAAATTTTGCCGCATCCAGATAGTTAAATGCTTCCAGTTTGATCTGAGAATCACGTCTTCCAAACAAGGGGCTCTTTTCACTGAGTACCTTCCTTTCCATAAAGCTGAGCGCAGAGCCGCATAAAATCACTTTAAGATTCTTATCCTTCCAAACCGTATCCATGTATTTCTGCAAGATAGATAAGAGTGCCTCATCTCTCTCCGCCCAATATGGCAGCTCATCTATAACAAGCACAAGCTTCTCGTCTCCGATATTTTTATCTATAAAATCAAAAACAGCCTCCGTAGTGTGAAAGCTGATACTCTCCACCCCCGGCATAAGCAGATCAACTACCTGCTTTGAAAACAGTTCCAGATTTCTATTTTTTCCGACTTTTGTGGCTGTATAAAAAATAGTCTTCTTGTCCTTAACAAATTCCGTAATAAGAGTAGATTTTCCAATGCGCCTGCGGCCATATATCACCGTCATACCAATTCCATCTTTTTCATAGAATTCCTTTAACGATGCCAGTTCTCTTTCTCTGCCGATAAATATAGGAATCACCTCCGTCTTTGTTAAAAATAGTTTTATTCAAATTGATTTTAACAAAATGTTTCTGAATAAAATTTACTATAAATTCTTATGTTTTGCAATCATTTTTTCTATTTTCTATTCCACACTGTTTCTTGTATAATAAAAATACCTAAAGGTAATTTGTACTTGCAAAAAACACCTCTGCAATAAAAGAACATAGAGATACTTAACTGTCTGGATAGAAACTTTTCGTTTGCAAGATTTTTCCGCAGCATAAAATTCAAAAACTTACTGCTGACCAGATTATATAATATTCCATCCATCAGCGTCGTCTGCTCGAAACCGACCAGATCAAATGTAATGATCAGAGCAAAGTGCTCTGTTCCCAACAACTCATGAGGAAACTCTCTTCGATGAGCGATCTCCAGACTTTGGATGTCATAACGGGGGGAGAGGCTTTTCTGTAAGTCTTTGGCATATTGATTATTCGGAGATGTAAGAATCAGTATTTTCTGCATCATAGATCCATTCTTCCCTTTGGTGTCCCTGTCTGAACATAGGATAAATATTCATAGATCTGTTTCTTCATTACTTCATGAACATTCTCCTGTCTGTTATATGCCACAATCCACTCTACTGTAGCTTCCATCATCTTCTCTGCATTCCAGACCGGTCTCCACCCTAATCTGCTCTTGATCCTGGAGCAATCCAGCTTCAGGAAATTCGCTTCATGAGGACCTCCCTGGGCTGCAATCGTATAGGCCGGTTCGATACCCGTCCTCTCTTTCCACTGCCGACAGAACATCGCAACCAGTTCTCCCGTTGTCAGACAGGAGGTTTCTTCCGGTCCCACATTATAACATCCTGCGTATTTTCCATCCCGGTATTGTTTCTCTGCGATCAGCAAATATGCCAGCACCGGCTCCAGCACATGCTGATAAGGTCTGGTAGATGCCGGATTACGAAGTACGATCTCCTTCTCTCGCATTACCGCCCGCATACAATCCGGTACGATTCTGTCTGCTGCGAAATCACCTCCGCCTATCACATTTCCAGCTCTGGCTGTAGAGATTGCCACACGCCCATCTGAAAAGAAAGAATTCCGATAACTGTATGTAACCAGTTCGGAACAGGATTTACTGTTAGAATAGGGATCAAAACCATTCAATTCCTCATTCTCCCGATATCCCCACTCCCATTCACGATTTTTATACACTTTATCCGTCGTTACATTCACAAAGGATCGTACAGAAGCTGTCCTGCGGACACACTCCAGGACATTCACCGTCCCCATGACATTCACATCATAAGTATATACCGGCTTCGCATAGCTCTCCCGTACGATTGGCTGTGCCGCCATATGAATCACGATCTCCGGCTGCACCTCCTCAAATACCCGAAGAAGATGCTCCAGATCCCTAACGTCTCCCTCGATCGATTGCATTTGCTCCGCCATTCCGGTAAGGGAAAACAGGCTGGGATCTGTGGGTGGCTGCAACGCATACCCGGTTACCTCTGCTCCAAGTTCCAACAATACCTGGCACATCCAGGTACCCTTAAACCCGGTATGACCCGTGATAAGAACTTTCCTGTTTTTATAAAAATCTCTGTCTATTCTCATACTTCTCTTCCACTTGCGTTAATCACCATGTCATGGAAACTGTCTCCGTTATTTTTTCAACCATATAATCCAACATCTCTGTTGTCATACCCGGATATACACCAATCCAAAACGTATTCTCCATAATATGATCCGTATTCGTAAGTTCACCGACTATGCGATATCCGGCACCGGTTTTACGCATTTCATCAAAACAGGGCTGTTTGGTCAGGTTTCCGGCAAACAGCATACGGGTCTGGATGCCATTCTCTTCCAGATACCGTACTACCTTATTTTTATCCACACCTTCTCTACAGGTGATCATGAATCCAAACCAACTGGGGTCCGAATTTTCACAGGGCTTCGGCAATATAAAATACTCTCTCTCACACTGTAATCGTTCTGATAAATATGCAAAATTTCTACGTCTTGCCTCTACAAATCCCGGCAGCTTCTGTAGTTGTGCACATCCTATAGCAGCCTGCATATCCGTCACTTTGAGATTATAACCAAAATGGGAGTAGACATATTTATGATCGTAGCCCATGGGTAGTTCTCCATACTGCCCATCAAACCGGTGTCCACACATATTATCCCGTCCGGAAGAGCATACACAGTCCCGTCCCCAGTCACGAAGGGAACGAATGATCTTATGTAATAAAGCATTATTGGTATAAACAGCACCACCTTCTCCCATCGTCATGTGATGAGGGGGATAAAAGCTGGAAGTTCCAATGTCACCAATAGTTCCGGTAAATCTCCATTCACCATTCATACAATACCGGCTGCCAAGCGCATCACAATTATCCTCTACCAGCCACAGATCATGTCGGTCACAGAAGTCTTTTACCTTCTTCAAGTCAAACGGATTGCCTAAGGTATGTGCAATCATAACTGCTTTGGTCTTCGGAGAAAAAGCTTCTTCCAATCTGTCTGTGTCTATATTGTACTGAGGAATTGTTACATCCACGAATACCGGTACTGCCCCATACTGTAACATCGGCGTAACCGTCGTTGGAAATCCGGCAGCCACTGTGATCACTTCGTCCCCGGGTAAAATCCTGCGCTCCCCCAGCAATGGCGATGTCAGCGTCATAAACGCCAACAGATTCGCCGAGGATCCAGAATTTACCGCTGAACAATATTTCACCTGCAGATATTTCGCCAATCCACGTTCAAACTGTTCCGTGTATCTGCCGGAGGTCAGCCAAAATTCGAGAGCGGAGTCCACCAGATTCACCATTTCCTCTGCATCATAAACTCGTCCTGCATAAGAGATTCTATCTCCCTCCTTATACGTTTTTTTCTTATGAAATTCATCACAATACTCCCGTACCTGCGACAGAATCTGTTCCCTTGCCTGCTCTTCTGTTTTGCCCTCAAAAATTCCTGTCCCGCTCATCCTGCTCTATTCCCATACCTTCCATGGTGCCTGTCCACTGCTCCACAAGTCTTCCAATATTTTCTTCTCGCACTGATTGTCCATGCACTGCCAGAAACCGGTATGCTGATAAGACATCAGTTCTCCCTGATCTGCCAACTTTCCCAATACATCCCTCTCAAAGGCCGTATTGTCCCCTTCAATATAATCCAGTACTTCCGGCTCCAGAACCATATATCCTGCGTTAATTGGGGAATCGTCATGCGCATTTTTTTCACGGAATGCTCTTACAGAACTATCTATTCCAATATCCAGCACGCCTTTTTCCTGTACCATTTTCACCGAGGTAAGCGTTGCCATTTTCCCATGCTGCTTATGGAATTTCACGATATCCGCAATATTAACATCACAGACACCATCACCATAAGTCATCATAAAAGGCTCATTGCCTATGTATTTCTGCACACGCTTCAGACGGCCGCCCGTCAATGTATTCAACCCGGTATCCACCACTGTAACCTTCCAGGGTTCCGTATGTCTGTCATGAATAATAATGTCGTTACCTTTGGTCAGGTCAAAGGTGATATCCGACGTATGCAGAAAATAATCCGCAAACCACTCCTTAATAATGTGTTGCTTATATCCGGCACATATAATAAATTCATTAAAACCATAGTAGGAATATTCTTTCATGATATGCCACAGAATAGGCATTCCACCGATCTCGATCATCGGTTTGGGACGATATCCCGTCTCTTCAGAAATGCGGGTTCCCATACCACCCGCTAACAATACTACCTTCATATGTGCCTCCTTGCAACGCTTTCGTTCTCCCAGAACATTATCTTTGACGCTATCTTATACTATCTTAAAAAATTTAATTTGCATAAATAAAATTCATTTTTCGTTTTATTTATAGCTCTTAAAAGTCCTTCAGCAACCTCTGATGCTGAATTTGACGTTACAATTATATAATCTATTTTTTCTAACTTCTCTATTGTTGGTTTCTCTATTTTAATACCTTTATACTGTCCCTCCTTAAACGAATCAAATACAGCTACTAATCTTGAATTAATAAAATTCTCGCATATAAACTTATCTATATATATTAAATTCTCTGTCATTCCCCAAAATGCGTATTTAATTGAACTTTTTTTATCCCATTTTTTTTCAATGTAATCGCAGGCTTCATGATAATATAGCAATGCATCATCGTCTACTCTTTTATCATTTTCAAAATATTCGCTTAATTGATAATATTTTTTTGCTTGATATACACTCTCTATTCTTTCTAACGCTACCCGCTTCATTTCTTGCTTAATACTCTCGAACTCTATTGCTTTAGCATCCCAATCAATTTCATTAAATGTTTCCGGTGTGTACAACGGCAAGATTTTGCTTAACCAACTAAATTTATAATAATTATTCTCTAATGTTAAAATTACCGGTATCCCTAACGCCAAGCATAAGCAAGCTGAATGAAATCTAGATGTTACAACCAGCTTTGCCTCCTCTGCATAACGCTTTATTATAGATTTTGCAAGTAATTCTGAAGAAGGATCCTCTTCGATCTGGTTCTTACTTAAAACATATTCATGTGTCAATACTTCCATGTCCCTTCGAATATTCTCAGGAATATAGTTTTTAATAGTCGCGGGTGCATCTACAAAAAAAACTTTGGACGCCTTTTTTTGATTTCGATCTACTTTCGGTAACGTTGCTGCTATGCATCCAGCCAAATATGCTTCTATACCATTATTCCGCAATATTTGCATAGTTCTCTCATCCCTGCATCCTATTGGCTCGTATTTTTTAAAAAAAGACAACTGACGTTCGTCTAAATTGGTATGCTTAAACGAAGCTCCAATAAAAACAGGTATTATGTACGGAGACATATCCGCAAAACTCTGCTTGCCCGAATTAATAAACATTGATAAATTAATTGGTAATACTACATACTCCCCTCTATATTCGTTTAAATCCAACCAATTAATATTCACTATTTTTTCACTTGGGATATTCATTTCGGCATACAAATTCTTTACCGCCATAATTTGAAAAGAATCTCCTATATTTACAACTGCTTCGCCATCCTTACTTTCATCAAAAGACACTCCTCTATGTTCAAGAACACCATATTTCATTGTTTCCTTCTCCATTCTTACAACTGTTCTGCCACCTCAATAAGCATATTATTATTATTAAAAAATCCATTGCATCTTTTACAATATTCAGGATATCCTTTTTCACTATAACCTGTATAAAATTCCATTAATTCTCTTTTTCTGTTTTCGTTATAATCTAAAAGTGAAAAACCTTCCTCCTCATGTTCAAATAACCCCGATGCTGCTGCTGCACAACTTGGACTACAGTAAAATAATTTTCCTTTATTGAGACAACTACTAATTACTGGTGAACATTCTTTACAATGTTCTATCAATTCTGCATCCATCAATATCCCATTTGTTTCCTGCGGATATCCCATATCAAGCCATTTTTCAAATTGTACATAATCATACTTTAAATTGTTTTCTCTTAGCAAATTTATCATTTCATATATTTTTTGTCTTTGAGGTACATTCTTAGTATAATTAGTAAATCGTATAATTACATTATATTTTTTCCAAACTTCAAGCATTTCTTTACTTGGCATAATTATTGCATTTGTATATAGTTCAAAGTCTTGGACTTTTCTCCCTTTATATTTTTCTCCTGTATATTTAATAATGTCTATCAAATTCGGATTAAGCATAGCATCCCCACCTGAAAAGGATAGTATATGCATATAATCGACCCATTTAAAAATCAAATCAACATTATCTTTCATTTCGGATAAAGAATAATTTCTTCCATTTTTTTGATATGGCATTAATGCAGAACAATGCTTACACTTCAATGAACATACCGTATTACAAAACATATCTACCTTTTCCAAATGAAGTTCATTATATTTATACATCATATAAATTGTAGAAAAATTATCTAATAAATAAAAATCTTCATTCTTTTTATACCCTCGTTTTACCAAAATATCCGAAACTTGTTTCACCCAGCCTGTGGCAATGATGATCTTCTCGTTTTCTTTTAGTACAAATTCATCTGGGGTATATACATATACCCCATCTATCCATTTCCCTTGCTTTAACGGATTACTATCAATAAATCCTATAATAGAAATTCTTTTTGAGAAATCGTTATAAAAGCTCTCTCCCAAAATTCCAATTCCCCACAAATAATATTTCGTATTACCATCACATATATTTTTGGCTAATTCGTCATATTCGTGTCCTCTATTTTCCCACTTCATTATCATTCTCCAAACTTTCTACTAATCTTTTAAATCCTTCCTTCACACTCACAGACGGATTCCAACCAAGACTTTCCAGTTTATCCGTATTAACGTTCTTCTTATTTACTTTTATATCATGACTTTTATCTGAATACATAACTTTTAAATTTCTATCTTTAAACACAAAATCAACTAAAATATTGGCTAATTCCTCAATGGTCCAATTTTCCTTAGTATTGGCCATATTGTATGCTTCTCCATTTTCCCCTTTTAATAAAATAAGCCAAAACGCTATAATTGCGTCACTTATATAACAAAACGGTCTTGCATCTTTACCTGTTCCTTTGATTTCAAGGTTCTTATTTAAAATAATGCTTTTAGTAAAATCAGAATAAACATGTCCATCATCAATATCTATTCCATTTCCATATGTATGACTTATTCTTACTATCTTAATCGGTACATTATATTGTTTCCAAAAGTAAATAGATATTGCCTCTCCCATTCGTTTGCTACATCCATATGCATTTCTAATATTGCTATAATCTAAATTATAAATTTTATTTTCTCTAAGTTCACATTCTTCTGTTTCCCCATAGACTGCACCACTGCTAAAAAACAAAAAGCTTTTAACATTTTTACTTTTTGCCAATTCCAACAAATTATAAGTTCCTATAGCATTAGCCTCTATCAATCCAACCGGATCACTCCGATGGCTTCTAGTTGCAGAATTACCTGCTGCATGAATAATATAATCAATCTTTTCATCTATTTCTATTTTTTTCTCAACACTATTTATAATAATCTTAAATCCATTGTCTCCAATCCATTCCCTAAAAGCAGTCTCTGCTTTTTCTTTATTTCTGCATAAAGCTATAACAGAGCAGTTTCTTATCCTCACAGTTTTTTTCATATACATTAATGTATCTACCATATAACTGGCAAGAAAACCATTTGCTCCAGTAATTAAAAATGTGCAGTTATCACAGATTTTGTCAGGCATTTCCTCTATTATATTTTTAATATCTTCTTCTCTAATATAATTCATATATTTCCCTTGTTAATGGTAATTGCCATATGCAATTTTTCTAAGTATTTCGACAGGAATATCTGATATTTGTTTCCAAGTATCTTTTAATTTTTCATAGCAATCTGGCGTCAATATTCCCCTTTTATTTAAAGAAATCAGACTATTTATATCTCCTAAAATCCATGGAAATGAAGCTGTTCTTTTTATTATATCATCCTTATCGGTATAACATTGTGGCAAACTTTTGTTCGCTATTATCCATCGCTTACCCCATATTTCAATTCTCTTGTCTCCCCAACCAGATTGGCCAATGCATGAATGAAATATAGAAATTTTTGCCCCAGCTAGCAAGCATATTTCTACATGCTTCTTCCCTCCTAATTTATCAAAAATCATCAAAAAATGAAAAAATGATTGTCTACACTCCTTATCATATTCACTTCTAAATTGCTTTAAATGTTCCTCATCTTTAAGCATTTCTCTTACATTATATATCGTTGTATCCATAGAAGTTGCATAATCACCGCACCTATGATAAAAAGCATTTGCATCATTACATATAGACATTTCCTCTGTGCACTCCGGGTGTCCAACATCCAAAAATATTAAATCATGCTCTTCTGATACCGCTCTATACATTAATTTCAATGTCTTTTCTTCACACCAGCAGCGGTCACGCAAATACCACATATATTTATACTCTTTTTCGATTTTATCAAGCATAAATATTCTTTCAAATTTATCCACCGGCGGCATTTCCGGATCCACCGCAATATAATATAAATTATCAAATCCCTCTGCCTGATATTTTTCTACGACCTTTCTGGTTTCCTCATCCTTGCTGCTGTCATAGAAATAGACATCCAACGCATAACGCTTGTATATTTCCGCACAATGTTGCAACACATCCTCTATTACTTGGGGATGTCCACAGGTTGGCATACATACGACCATTTTATCCCCGAATTTTATGTCATCACGCTGTCTTTCGGCAATACATGTCCACTGCATTGCGACAAAATCATCCTGACGGAACATCGGATTCTGCTCTGCAACCTTCTGCATTCTCCTCTGCTCCTGCTCCGGAATATCCACCGGTTGAATTCCAAGCCAATCATCTACAGTCATTTTGACATCAGCCATCAGCTTCCACATACTGTTTCTATCAAACAATACATCTTGTCCAATATTTTCATCGATTCGTTCATAAAATGTTCTGTTAAAGAAACCAATTAATAATTTACCGTCCTTCTTCAGCATTTTAACCAGTTCCTGTAATACTGCTTTAGGGTCATGAGTAAATTCCAACACCTCATTCACCAGAATGATATCAAAAGTCTCTGCCAGATCATCGCCTTTCCATTCGTCCAGTTTTACACAAACGGTATCCGTAACCTGGTTCGATATCTGTGCCAGATAGGGGTGTTGTTCCAGAGCAAATATCTGATCATTGGGGAAACGGGACTGCAGGTAGCTTAACGTGGTTCCGCAGCCCATACCGATTGTCATGATATTTGCATTTTCATCTGCATGATATTTTGTCAGCGCATCCAGCAGATCCATTCTGATTTCCAGATAGTTTTCTCTTGTCAGTCCGATCAGCTTCCATTTTTCAAAAAATTTCTTTTCATTAATTTCCAGAATGTTACTATATTTCTCCGGTACTTTTCCAAAGGATTTGCTCCCCCAATGGATAATAAAGCTGTTCTTGCATAATACATTCCGGTAGCCACCTAATATAATTCTTAGGCAGATATCATTGTCTTCAAAATTACCCGGTGAAAATCTTTCATCCAGATATCCGGTCTTCTCCAATACAGTTCTTTTCAATAGAAGTGCAAAGCCGACCAAATTTGCTTTGTTCACATAAGGAACTTCCATAGGCACATTATTCTTTCTGGCAAATGCACAGTATTCCTCTTCTGTTTTTCCGTTCTCGATAACCACCTGTCCGTTAGAGACATAGTTAGATACGCTTCCGCAGCTTCCCACCCGATCATTCTCATATAGTCCCATACGAAGCCAGAATAAGGCATTTTCCGTCATAATCGTATCATTATTCAACAGAAGAATATCTGATTCCTTCTCTGCCATCCTGATACCCTGATTACACCCCATAGGAAATCCACAGTTTTCTTTATTGCAAAGTAATTTGATATCTTTCTGTTGCTTTAACCATGCAACACTGTTGTCTTTTGAAGCATTATCCACTACGATAATTTCCCTGGCACTATCCGGAGTAGTCTTGCGGATACTCTCAATACAGTCCCTGGTCATATCCAGCAGATTATAGGACAGAATGACAATTGCAGCCTTAGGTACCGAAATCCCTTGCTTTTCAAGGTTATCGAGAATTTCCCTGATCTGGGTTCTGTCTTCTTCCACATCACAATAGAAGTATGCATTTTCATAACACAAGTATGCCTGCTGAAGATTCTGCCCCGCATAGTAGTCACCGAGCATCATATATAGCTCATAGTTGCGGCCGTCTGTTTTCAGACCTTCCGCAATATTTTTCCAGACCTGTTCCGCATCATTTTCTGCAAATGCAATAGATGCCTTAAATATGAACCGATAAATGGGACGGATATTGTTTTCCTTCTCTGCCAGTAATCTCTGTGCCAGCTCATATTCGCCTGTTATCAATGCTTCCTGTAGCTGTCTTTCCACAGTATTCAATTCTATTGTTGCCATTTGCTGCTCCTCTGTTTTCTTATTGCTGCTTCCATATCGGAATATCTACACCGGACAAAATTTTTTTAGAATAAATATATGCCATTTCAACAGCTGCTAAATTCTCCGACCCTCTATTCGTAATATAAAAATCACTATTACATATTACATCTTCGGCCGAAACTGTCTCATCATCTATAATTTGCACAGAACAATTTATATCCTGATAATCAGACAAAGTCTGTAAAATACTCCGCAAGTTATCCCCTTTATGGGAATTATTCTCTATGTAGACAACTAATTGCCCATCCATGTTGTTATATCTGTAACAAAATTCATCTACTATTTTTGGAAAAACAGGAAATGTTTTATCCATGTCAGCTATGCATGTGTACACCGGTCCACTTACATTTTTATTAATAGGATTTTTCATCTCTCTGCTTACTTTTTTGTGCTCATAAAATTCATTTGCAAATTTATCGGCAGAATACAACATCTCCTTACTTCTGTCTTTAATTAACTCCGGGGTCCAATCCCACCAACGTATGTTCAAAAGTTTTTTGATTATCTCATCATCGAATCTATATTTTATAACTCGGGCAGGGTTACCAGCCACTATCGCATAAGGCGGAACATCCTTTGTAACGACAGCATTGGCTCCCACTACTGCACCATTATGAATAATCACCCCACCCATAATAGTTGCTCCATGCCCGATCCAGACGTCATTTTCAATCAAAATTTGTCCTTTTCTTTGTACTCTGTATCGCTCGTATTTCTCATTTGGATTGTGAATACCCTTTAGTTCCTCTATAGCTCCCATAGAAACATATTTATAATCATGCATTAAATCCATCATAAATAGAATATCTTCTGCCATAGCACAATATTTTCCGATTTGTAAATTATAACAGCCCTCCGAAACATGAAAATTTAGAGATGTTTCAATTTTTGCTCCGGCTATATAACTTCCTCTGTTAATCTGCATAATCGGAAACTTTCCATATTCAGGGAATTCTATTGTGTACTCCACTTGCTTTTTAATTTCATACGGCTCAACATGTATATCTACAAACATATATTCTCCTTACTCAACACAGGGCCACATCTTTTCCAAAGGATACGACTCCATGGATCCATCCTCATGTACGATGGTCTTGGTTCTGGGGGATACTGTCTCATCCGGTGAAATCATGAGTTCACATAGTACCGGTCCTTCTGCATTCAGTACTTCTTCAATCCGCTGTTCCAGTTGTTTATTATCCATGATCCGGAATGTTTTCAGTCCATATGCCGCTGCTACCTTTACGGTATCCGGCATGCTTAACCCACTGGACTCTCCACTTGCCACCTGGAATCCACCGAAATTATTGTTCTGCATGGAACGGATACTTGCATATCCTTGGTTATTCCAGATAAATATTTTCACAGGAAGCTGTAAGCGTACTAATGTTTCCAGTTCCTGAATATTCATCTGAAAAGCTCCGTCTCCGTTGATCAGGATCGTTCTGCGTCTCTCATTGGCCAGACAGGCTCCTATGGAATAGGGTAATCCGAAGCCCATAGAGCCAAGTCCCGCAGCATTTTTCATTTTCTGACCACGTTTTGGAGAAAATGCCTGATATGTGATTTCTCCTGCCGCCCCGGAGCTCTCCGGTACGATAACATCCTCTTTTGTTGTATGCTTGCATAACAGTTCTGTGAAATAATAAGCACTGACTACTCCCTGTTTTGCTCTGTGTTCTGCCGTCACAGACGGATATTTTACACGCAATTCATGACCGTAAGCATTCCATTTTCTCCATTCAGCACTCTGCTCTCTTATCTTCTCATCTGCCACTACAGCATGATATAAGCTTCGAATGTAATCTCCTGCATCACAGGCCTGCATTGCCGCTACCTGTTCTAACTTCATTCTATCCAACTCATGCTGGTCAATATCGACTACAATCTTTTTCGCAGACATTCCAAAATGCGGTTCATTAAATGCTGTCAGACTGGTATCCAGACGGCTTCCGATAGACAGCAGAACATCTGCCGACTGTAAGATCAGATTTGCCCCACGGTCACCCATTCCTCCGGGATGCCCCACATAGAGTTCATCTTCTTCTCCCAACATGTCGATTGTTTTCCAGGTAGTAAGTACCGGAATCGGTAATACTTCCAGTAATTTGTAAAAATCTTCTGTCGCATCAGCCAGTTTGATTCCATTTCCTGCCAGAATGACCGGTTTTTTTGCCTGTTGCAATAACCGCACAGTCTTGGTGATGGTCTCTGTCAGATCCGGCTTTGCCGGTGTTTCAGGAACATATCCTTCTAATTTCTCCGGCTCTACCATTGCTGCCTGCACATCCAACGGAATAGACAGCCATACCGGTCCTGGTCTTCCATTCGTAGCTTCATAATAGGCTCGTTCCATATGATAACGGATTTCTGCAGGCTCCATGACCTGTACAGCATACTTGGTAATGGGTCTGACCATATCGATGATCTGCACTTCCTGCGAACCAATCTGTCTGACGCCCGTCTCCCCGATGAGGTCGGAACGTTTTGCCTGTCCGGAGATTACGAACATAGGTGTAGAATCAATCCATCCCGCTGTAATTCCCGTAATTGCATTGGTAGCTCCGGGACCGGACGTAGTAAGGCATACGCCGATTCTGTTAGTGTGCTGTGCATAAGCCTCAGCCGCTACCGCTGCTGCCTGTTCGTGCAAAGTGCAGATATACTGTATTCCAGATCTTCCAATAGAATCGTCCAAATGCATGGCGCCCCCGCCGGGAAGCATAAATGCATACTGCACTCCTTTCTCCTGTAAAAACTGAAATACATAATCCGATAATTTTATCATAACTTTTCTCCAAATAATTTATGTTCTACATACTCTGCAATGGTATGTCCTATAAAAATATGCGCTTCCTGAATGCGTGGTGTGATTTTAGACGGAACCTTTACCACATGATCACAGATTTCCTGCAGTTCCGGTACTTCATGATCTCCCATCAGCATGACTGTCCGAATCCCCTGTTTTCTTGCATAGCGTAAAGCTTCCAACACATTCTTGGATGTACCACTGGTAGAAATAGCAATCAACATATCACCTTTTCTAGCCTTTGCCTCCAGCTGTCTGGCAAATACACGTTCATAGCTGTAATCGTTGCCAATAGCAGTCAATGTAGAGGTATTAACGGTCAGTGCTTCTGCATTCATAGCTGGGCGCTCCTTGTAAAAACGACTGACAAATTCTGTTGCAATATGCTGGGCATCCGCAGCACTTCCGCCGTTTCCACACAGGAACAGCTGTCCGTTTCGCTCAAACATCTCGCAGATATCTTCTGCCACTTCCATAACGGTATCTGTTACTTTACGGTCCGTTGCCATCTTTTTGAAAATATTTTCATGCTCTTCTAATCTCTGATAGAAATAATTCACCGGAAGTTCCTGCGAATTATAATCTTTCAGAATCTGCACCAGCTCCCAAAGGCATCCCTGCCCACCTTCTTTTTGCAGGATCATATTGGATGCCTGTTTTGCCCGGTCAATGGCATCTGCCGGACAGATGCCTAAGCCTGCATGCTCCAATGGCTCCACATCATACTTTCCATCGCCAATATAGCAGATTTCCTCCGGTTTCAGCTGTTCTTTCTGCTCTATTTCCTGCAAAATTTCCGTCTTTTTCTTGGCACCACAGTAGAAATAATCCCAGGGGAACCGCTTCTCAAAATAGTGGACAATTTCTGTATTCTCTCCGGTTATTGCTGCCAGCTTGAACTGCTCTCTGTGCAGTTCAAATATGGCATCGATATCCTTCAGATTGATCTTCTTTTGCTCTGTGCCATTTATATCAACGATTACGGTGCCATCCGTTATAACACCATCGATATCAAATACTACCAGCTTAATCATAATGATTGCATCCTATCCTCTGAGCTTTTTCTTAACTTCTTCCTCTGCAGGAGTCAGTACTTTTTTACCCGTACCCATGATTCTCTCAGTATCACGGATATCCTTTACCAGCCTGCACAACTCATAAGGCTCAATGGATGCCTTCTGGTCAGAACCGTACATTGTCTTGTCCATGGTAATATGTCTCTCTATAGAGGTTGCACCGGCTGCCACAGCACAAGTACTGACAAGCGTGCCTGCCTCATGTCCGCTGTAGCCAACTTTACATTTGTAGATATCTGCCAGTACACGGATCAGCTTCAGGTTTGCATCTTCCACTGGCATCGGATAGGTACTGTTGCAATGCATCAGCTCGTAAGGGCATCCTGCCTGTTCAAAAATATCTACCGCATGATCAATTTCATCCAAAGTACTCATTCCCGTTGCAATAAATGTATATTTTCCCTCAGAAGCAATTTCCTGTAACAACTCATCATTAGTTAACATAGCGGATGCCACTTTATTGTATTTCAGATCATATTGTCTCAGGAAAATCTGGGAGTCCACATCCCATGCGGAAGCGAACCACTCAATCCCTTTCTCCTTACAATATCTGTCGATCTCGTCATATTCTTCCTTGCCGAACTCCAGTCCCTCTTTCTGTGCACGCTGGGTCTCTCCCCAGGGGCTTTTTCTGGGGCTTGCCAGGTATTCCTGTGTATATACCTTATCTACAGTTCTTTTCTGGAACTTTACGGCATCGCAGCCTGCAATTACCGCTGTATCAATCAGCTTTTTTGCAAGCTGCAAGTCTCCGTTATGATTAATTCCGATCTCTGCTGTAATAAATACGCTCATGTTTTTGCTCCTCTCTACTTCATCTGCTCTAAAAGAGTTTTTATTTCCTCGTCTTCCGGAACATATTGGCTGGTCTGTAACAGAATCTGCTTTGCAGCCTCCATATTTCCTTGAGATATCTGTGCTTTAGCCATTGTTTTCAGTGATTCAGCCATTTGCTGTAATTCCTGCTTTGCAGCATCCACCTCCGCATTCTGACGTTGTAATTCATCCCGTAACATCTCGGCATAAGCAAGCATTGTTTTATCCAGCTTCGGATAAATTCCGAGACACTTTTTCATACACTCCAACGCATTGCGCTCCTGCCCGGATTCACGATAAACGTGTAATTTTCTTAATTCCAATGCTAACTGTAATTCATCCGGCAGTCCGATAGGAATTTCTTCCAATGCTTCTTCCTTATAATAGGGATGATAAAAATCAAATACCTGATCCGCATATTTCCAAAGTTGTTCTTCTAGCTCCGATATACTATCTGTTTCCTTTGTTATTTTTGCAAGACTGCTTCCTGCATATTTTATTTCAAAGAGTTCATACCGAATATCTTCACTTCGTTTCCATCCTTGAACTCTATGGTTCCATTTTTCCCATTCTTCCAGTGATGCCCAATGTTCCATGCTTTCCAAAGCTCTGCGCCAAGTGCGGTAATCCATTTGCAATAATAATGATGCAACATCTATCTGCATCTCTCTGGCGATTTCCCAAACTTTATCTTCAACCTCTAAGATGTGATCCGGACATTTCATAAATAACTTTCGGAAGCATTCTTGAATTAGCCCTACATCCTTCTGTCCTTCTTCCCACTCCCAGATAATTTTGGATGCCTGAACATAAAAATGATCATTATCCAGTGCAGCCACAAGACAACGTAGTTTTCCTAATTTATCATCCTCTCTGTACTGGGTATATTCCATCTGTAAATCTCTAAACACCGAATACATTTCATGAATTCCTTCCTCACCTTCAGTAAACTTTTGGAAAATTTCTTCATAAAATTGCTGGAATTCCGTACTACAGCAGGCATCTATAACCTTTTTAGCCCACTCCTTTTGGAAGAAAGTTTCTTTTTCTTTCCATTCTATTCGATTTAATGACTCTTGCGCCAATTTATATTCTTTTTGATGTAATAATGCCGGCAAACAAATTAACACCGCTTCTGAATAATAGCTATTATGGAACACATTAGCTACAATTCCTTCTGTTTCTGTCTCCATAATGCTTCTATTATGTTTAAATTTTATGAGACCTTCTATATATTTTTCGAAATACATCAGGCAATTTTGTTCTTCTTCCAAAATCCCATACAAACGGGCTCCTGCAAGATTATAAAACACCTTACTTACTTCCATTACCTTTTCTTCATTTAAAGGTTCCTGGAAAGCCTTATTCAGCCATTCCTTTTCCATCTGGTACTTTCCTAAATATTCTAAAGAAAACAAGATATAGCCATATAATGCTCCTATATGAATTGGAAAATACTCTACGCTATTTTTATATTTTCTCCAATCTTGCAGACTCTCCTGACAAGCTTCTATTGTTCTGGTATAATTCTTAATTGCAAAATATTCCTGTGCCAGCTGATACATCCATCGCGTATTTCCCGGATATTCATTTCTCATTTCCAATAATGGCTTTATGTTTCTCCATGCATGTGCCACCTGTTCTTCCGCATTTTGATATACATAACCATAGTGATGCACAAAATCGGTAAATTCCTTCACCGGTCTCTTATATGGAGAAAGATATTCATGCACCTTTCCAATAAATCTGGTGTCTTCCTGTCTTTTAACCATTCTGGATGGATATGAAGTTACATAACTTAATCCTTCAAAATCCAAATAATTCCGGATAACATAAGATGCACTATTGTACTTTTTGTATTCTCCGGACTGAAAAAAAGCAATGATTTCCTTGGGGTTATCAAACCATTCATCATCATCCAGGAACATAAACCATTCTCCATGTGCTTCTTTCAATCCGGCATTTCTGGCCGCTGCAAAGTCACCACACCAGGTAAAATTAATTATTTTGTCGGCATACTTTTCTGCAAATGCACGTTGCTCTACATTACATCCGGTATCTACTAATATAATTTCCGTGGAAAATGCATTTTTGAAATAAAGAAGTGAATTCAAACTATTTCTCATTTCATCTCGTCCTGAGATCAACATGGAGACAGATAATAGAATGTGCTCTTTGTTCATGTCTGGAATCCTTTCCGCTTTACAAAGAGAAAAGGACCCGGCTGCAAAGCCGAGCCCTCCTCTTATTGCTATGTTAGATGCTCTAACTGATTACTTACTGTAACAGAGACAGTACGCCCTGGTTAGACTGGTTAGCCTGAGCCAACATTGCCTGACCTGCCTGAGACAGGATGTTGTTGTTGGAGTACTTAACCATCTCAGTAGCCATATCTGTATCACGGATAGCAGATTCAGCACTTGTGGTGTTCTCTACAACATTATCCAGGTTGCTGATGGTGTGCTCAAGTCTGTTCTGAACTGCACCAAGAGCAGATCTCTGGGTAGATACCTTCTGGATAGCTTCCTTGATGGTCTCAATGGCAGCATCAGCATTATCGGAAGTTGCTCCATCTACTCTGATACCATTTACGCCAAGTCCCTTAGCAGACATTGCATCCAGATTCAACTCGATTTTGTTGTTGGAAGTTGCATCAGCGCCTACGTGCAGAGACAGCTTCAAGCTTCCTACCTGATCCTTAGTAGCGGTAACATCTGTATTACCAATAGTAGTTATCTTGTTTCTAAACTCATCATATAAAGTTGCATCTTTCAGTTTTGTTCCATTGGTTCCTGCTGCATTTGCAGTAAAGTAATTGGCTAAAGCATTCTCAGAAATCTTGTTGCCATCTTTGTCATAGTATGCAACTCGATCTGTCTTGGCAGCTGTTGTAACTGCTCCACTATCCAAAGTTACAGTATCAGACTTTGCAACTGTAGAAGTATTAGACGCTGTTCCTGTAAGTGTCAGCTTAATATTAGTTGCCTTTCCATCTTTACTTACTTTACCATCGGCATCAATGTCATAGCCGTCAACTGAAATTGCTGCATTTGCTGTACTTGTGGCTCCTGCTGCAACAGTAATTCTTGCTCCGCTCTTCTGCAAAGCTTTCAATAATTCGTTCTGTAACTTAGAAGCCTCAGCACTAGCTGTACCATCAGTCTCTACCTTCACCCGCAATCCAGTATTAGATCCAGTAGCTGTAGTATTAAGTTTACCACAAATTGCAGCATTTTCAGCAGTTGCTTTACCATAGGTGTAGCTATAGCCTTTCACTGCATCCTTGTCACCCTTCAGCAGATAGGTCTCGTTGAACTTGGTTGTCTCAGCAACACGATCAATTTCAGTGGTCAGCTGATCGATTTCGTTCTGGATGTAAGTTCTATCGTTCTCGGAATTGGTTCCGTTGGAAGCCTTAACAGCCAGCTCGTTCATTCTCTGCAGCATGTCCTGAACTTCGTTCAGTGCACCTTCAGCGGTCTGTACAGTGGAGATACCGTCTTCTGCGTTAGCGGAAGCCTGTGTCAGTCCTCTGATCTGCTTTCTCATTTTTTCACTGATGGATAATCCTGCTGCATCATCTGCTGCACGGTTGATCTTGTAACCGGAAGACAGCTTCTCAGTTGACTTTGCCTGAGAGCTCTGAGTCAAACCTAACATTCTGTTAGAGTTCATAGCGGTAAGATTGTGTTGTACTACCATAATATATTCCTCCTTGAATTGACGAGCGCTTCCCTGCGCTCCGTTATTTGCTTTGGCAATGTCAGCTTCAAGTTCGCACATCCTGTTACCTTCATCGCCATTGTCCTCCGTCTCTTAGGCGTGCGAAACCTTTAATTCAGAAGAATGGTTAGGTAAGCAATTGTTTTATTTGCTTTACTTGATAAGTATATCGGAGAGGTTTTTGGAAACTTAACCCCTTTTTGCAAAAAATGTTGACTTTTTTATTTTGCTAAGATATATTATATAAAAAGGAAGCAGTTTTTTACCACTTGTTTACTTTGTATTCTTGAGTGGGGTACTTGCTTCCTTTTTTATTTCCACCAAATCATATAAATACAATTTTCCGTCTTGTGTCCTATTTACTACCAGCCTCCCCTTGTAAACATTATATTCTTCTGTCTTTCTATTGTTATCATAAACTGGTAGCGCAAATCTGACCGTATAATAGTTTCAGCCACCTTTTGCGTCTTTCTTATGTTTACTCTTCTTATTTTCACTATGTATTTTATTGGCAGCTGATTCTACCAGTTCTCGGATTCCTTGTGCTGCATTTGCCTTGGCTTTTGCCCGTGCTCCCCTTATATGTTCTGAATACTTTGAGCCCGTATACTCATCTGCGAATTTAGTTCCTATTTCTATTTTTTCTTTCGTTTGTTTATTCTCAATTATTTCACCAAGGTACTTCTTTAGGTATTCTTTTACTGCATCCCAGTCAATGTCCTGTTTATTCCAAAATATAATATCCGGTATTATAACAATAGCATTACCTTGTTCATCTCTTACTACTTTTACTTCACTCATATGTTTTCCTTTCAGTATTACTCTTTCCAATCAGAAAGTATTTTTATCATTCTATTACCTTCTCATCCAGTGAAATCAATGGTGATACACCTAAAATTTTTTTGATTTGAATTAAGATTTGGTCTGTCTGTCAGAATTGATATTCTGTGAATTTACAATAGCATATTGTTACCGATAAATCAATTATAATTTGTGCAGTACGCCCTGACTACTCTGATTGGCCTGGGTCAGCATGGATTGTCCTGCCTGGGCATTAATCCCCTCAATTGCCAAAGTAAATTCCGGTCGATCTATCCCCAAAGCTGAAGTTACTTCGGCAAATTCTCAAGGCGGAAGTTACTCTTGAAATTTTTACATCTCCGGCTTATTTCATGCTACAACGGGGATCTAAGAATTTTTTGCTGTTTCAAATATTCATCTTGTACAAGTGGAAATTTGTAAGGGAAATTTAGGGACAAAGGCGTATACGCAAAAACATTTTTGAAATTATAGGTCCCTGTCTGATATTCAGGCAGGGACTGTATTTTAGATTATCCAGACTGGTACGATATAATTGTCTCTGTCAATCGCACTAAGTCCCGGTTTCATGCAGATAACTGCGCCCTTTGCACGAGGCGTTGATGCCTTGTCGAGTAATTCAAATACCTTTACCAGCTCTGTTCCGGGATTTGCAGTTTTCTTAATCTCAATCGGATTCAATATTCCATCATGTTCCAGGACAATATCAATCTCCCTGGCATCTTTATCACGATAATAGTACAAATACGGCTCTTTTCCACAATTCAGGTAGGTTTTCCGAATTTCCGCGACCACGTAATTATCCAAAATGGCCCCGTTCATAGTACCGCATTCTAACGTTTCCGCACTGCTCCATTTCGTCAGGTAACACACCAGACCCGTATCGTAGAAATACAGTTTGGGCGTTTTCACAAGGCGCTTCAACAAATTATTAGAATACGGATGAAGATAAAAAATAATACCCAGCGTTTCCAGAATTGTCAGCCAATCCTTCGCCTGCGTCTGGTTGATATCTGCATCTCTGGCAATCTCTGCTGCATTAACCATCTGCCCACATCTTGCTGCCACCGCAGTAATAAACCGAAGGAACTTAAGCGAATCTATGGCATCCGATAATTCTCTTACATCCCGCTCAATATAAGTAGACAGATAACTGCTGTAAAAAAGCTGACTGTTACTGTTCATACCGCTTACGATCGCCGGCATGGAGCCCTGATAAATCCGCTCAAAGATCTCTCTTGTATCAGCTTGCTCTCTCTCTTTCTGCCTCTCGTTTAAATCCTCCAGATCTACCGTAAACGGTTTCATCGTTCCTCCGGATATCTCTGCCTGTGACAGGGATGTAAGTGAAAGTACTGCCACTCTTCCTGCCAGTGACTCCTGTACTCCCTGCATCAATTTGAACACCTGTGATCCCGTAAGCCAAAATGCTCCCGGCTCATGGTTTTTATCTACATATATCTTGATATAAGTAAACAATTCCGGTGCATATTGAACCTCATCAATTAATACAGGTGGTTTATGCAGTTGCAGAAACAGTTCCGGATCGGTCTTTGCAATATATCTTTCGTTTAAATCATCCAGTGTTACATATCCCCGCTCCGTTCCCTCCATCAGTTTTTGGAGCATTGTCGTCTTTCCTACCTGTTTTGGTCCCGTTACCAGGAGTACCGGATATTCCCTGGTTACCTGTCTTACTACATTCTCCAGATTTCTTTTGATATAACTCATAAAAGTCCCTCTTTCGGCTAATCTATACTCTGATTATATTTTAGCCGAAACCACATTTTTATTCTTTCACATTGATTCCGTCATAAAAAAGGGAAGCCGATATCTCTGTCAGCTCCCCTTCATCTGTTGTATTTACTTTTTATTGTCGTACATCTGGGGCTGCACATACCCGCTGCCGCTCATGCTCTTGTAGTAGTCATAAGCACTTTTGGCGTTTTTCCGTCTCTGTCCAATTCCGGCACGTTCCTTCGCAAAATAGTTCTCGATCAGCTTTTTGTTCCGGGCCTCCTGTGCCTGTACAGTCACACTGAGTTCTGTCACCCTGCTGACCTTCTTCTGAAGTTTCCGGATCTGTGCTGCGTAGCGTTCTCTGTTGCCTTCCAACTCCCTTGCCAGCTTCTCATACATGATTTCAAAGCCTTCATCCAGATGAACCACCTCATCAATAAGCCGCTGTTTTTCCTCCACAGCATCGTCAAACAGGCTCATATCCACCTCTTCCGCAGAAAAGATCTCTTCCTGACGTTTGTTATATTCCCGGATTTTCTGTAATACTTCCAGCTTCTTGTCCAGGCTCTCTGACAAAATGGTAAGCTGATTCTCCATCAGTCATTTCCTTTCTTTGCTCCCGCCTTCATGACTTCTTTCCAGTTGTCACGGATAGCGTGCAGGTGGGTATTGATCTCTTCGAGGATTTCCTTATCTTTTTTGACATTGGCTTCTACCAGACGTCTCTCGAGATAAGTGTAGATGTTGTCAAAGTCCTTGGAGACTTCGTATTTCATGTCCAGCGTGGAATGCAGATATCCAATGATATTCTGCACCTTGCGGATATTTTCATGTGCCTTGGGTACATCGGATTTCTCCACAGCCATCTCTGCAATATTGCAGAACTTGATAGCTCCGTCATAGAGCATCAATGTCAGTTCTGCCGGAGAAGCAGTCAGAACCTTGCTGTTATTATACTGTGCATAAGCACCGGGTAATGCCATATCATGATCCTCCTAACAAGCTGGTCACCGCGCTGGAATTGCTCTGCAGCTTTGCCAGTGCCGTCTCCATTTTGGAGAACTTGGAATACCACTTGTCTTCATAATCGTTCAGCTTATCTTCCAAGTCTTTGATCTTGCTTGTATAATCATCATAATCCGATTTCATCTTTTTGTCATCATAAAAATTACCGTAGGTACGATAACCTTCTACAGACTTGGAGAGATCACTCATTTTAGTATATAAATTCTTGAACATTCCAGAGAAAAAGCTTACGACCGTATCGGGATCACTGCTGATCATGCTCTTAAGCTTGTCTGCATTACCGGAGGTGCTGGAGTCATCTGCATCTCCATCAATGTGGTAGGCATTCTTCTCATTCTCCGCTGCGGTAAAGTAGCTCAAAGTCTCAATACCGAAATCGCTGAGATACATGTTCTTGCCGTTTACTTCCACACTGCCTGCCATGATTTCTTTTAAGGCAGAGCTTACGGTAGACAGATTGCTGTCTCTGCGGAGCAGGGCATCCTTAATCTTGGTCTCATACTTCTCTACTTCGGTATCGGACATGGCATCCTTCTCATCGTCGGTCAGAGGCTCATATCCTCTTGCGGAATCCGCATTATAAAGCTTGTCCATCTCGTTGATCAGGGTATTATATTCCTTCAGGAAGCTCTTGATCATATCGTAGATACCATCTACGTCATCCTGTGTGGTCAGGGTGATCTCTTCATCGGCTCCGGTCTCTTTCAGTGCCGTAATGGTCAGACCATTGATGGAAAATACATTGGAGTTGCTGGTATACTCTGTGTTGTTCAGTGTGATCACAGAATCCTGCCCTTTGATATAGTTGGCATCTGTAATACCCAGCCCCTTCAGCAGGTCATCGGCACCGGTTCCGGTTGCCGTAATAGAGAAATTACCGGCATCGCCGGAGTCCTTTGCACTGATATAGAATCTCTGCTGGGTGGTATCGAAGTTTGCATTCAGTCCGGCTTCCTTCAATTTGGACAGTACATCAGAGATCGTGGTATCTTTGGTAATATTCAGTTCTACGCTTGTATCACCGTTCTTGATCTTAAGAGTTGTATCGTCTCCGGTGGTAATGCCGGCCACGGTGCTGCCATCACTGCCCTTGATCCCCAGATCAGACAATTTTGTCAATGCATTCAGCTTGGTATCCGCAGTGACATTATCCTTCAAGGTCAGCTTGCCGCCGGTCATATAGGCGGTCTTGGCCAGTTGTGATACCTTGAGGTTCTGTACACCGGTCATTGCGCCATCACCGGTGATGACACTGACTGCATTGCTGTCGGATACTTTGGTCACTCTCTTGCTATATGCGGATTCAAAACGCATATTATTAACAAACTTGGACTGCAGATTTTTAATCTTGGTATTCAGCTCTTTCCATGCGGTCTGCTTCCATTCCTGTTTGGTCTGTGCCTTTTTCGCATCGTCCACCTTGGTCTGCTTCGCAGACACCAGCTGCTGGATAATGCTCTCTGTGTCCATACCGGAGATCAGTCCGGATAATCTCATTGTTGATGATGCCATATTGGTATCCTCCTATCTCTTCTCATCCACCAGGATGCCTGCCATCTCCCATACTTTGGCGATCATGTCCAAAGTCTTCTCAGGTGGAAGCTCTTTGATGACTTTCTTGGTATCCTTGTCTATGATTTTGATCGTTATGCGGTTTGTCGCCTCATGAATACCGAAAACAGCTTCTGAATGGGACATCATGTTCTTATTCAGCTTCTCTACTGCTTTCTTGATCTGCTCGTTGGTCACCTGCTGTTGCTGTTCGCTATTAGCATCGGCAGAAGTATTATTCTGATCCTTGCTCTGCGCATTTTCAACAACTGCGGTGGTCTGGTCAAGTTTATCTGCTGCTTTTACATTGGCAGGATTGTATTCTGAGGGATTCTCCTCTGTAGTTACTTTTGTCGCAGTGTTCCTGGCAGCGGCTGTGTTCTGTGCCTGCACTGTCATGACACTGGAAATCGGTTCTATGGTCATAATGGTCACCTCCGTGTGATAAACAGGCGCCTTCCGTGGGCGCACGACCTTGCTTCTCTAAGGACTGTATCGGTAAATTCTCCCGAAAAATTAATAGAAGATGCAAAAATTTGCACCTCCTATGCCTAATTTCCTATTTTTCTATTTTCTAATTCCAATACAGGTTCATATTCTCTGTAACGCTTTCTTCTGACAGTTGAAATCGAGTCTTTACTTTCTCAGCCGTAGTATTATAATCCGCCCCCAATTCAATGCATGTTATGATCAATGCCTTAATACCACTCTGCCGTTCCTCCTGTCTTCCTTCTTGTCTCCCTTCGCGCTTTCCCATCCTTACATATTGCTCAAATAATTCACACATAGTGATCTCATCCTCCTCTCTGATATTCATTTCCTTTAAAATAGCAGATTCTGTTGTGGAATCCTCTTCACCGGATAATACATTGATCATTCTGATCAATGCCGCTTTGTGTACCACCTTCTGGTCGGAACGAAGATTATTGCCCTCTGCCAGATAATCCAGCACAATTCTCATATCGCTATGAAATCTCTCCCGCACCTCTTGGGGCAGGTAACGCATTTCCCAGATATGTACCCTAATATCATCCACATATTTTCGAAGTTCTTCCGGCACTTTTCCACAACATAATTCATGGATTCCCGGTTGCTTCTCCCAGTGCTCCCTTCCCCAGTAAAGTATCATTTCTATAATGGGATACATGTCCATCACTTTGCCTTCGTACTGCTCCCGATATCCTCCGCCGGTATAACCCGCTTTACGCAACACCATTTTGACATCCGGTGCCGACTGATTGGCGATCATATATTGTGCCCTGATCCGTTCCCCTGCCATCTCGTATTTCACCACATCCTGTAACTGGTTTCGCAGCCTGTTTTCTCCGCTCGTATAAATACTTTCCGTCGGTGCCGGCAACAGATTTTCTTTGGTCACAACAAGCTTTCCATTATGCAGCAACGCATTAATAATGTCTGCAGCAACATCTGGAAATATCTCGAAATTCTTTGTAACAAGGTCGTTTTTCTCTCTGTTTTCCCTCATTTTTTCTCCCTTAAGCACACTAAACTTACCTAAGCAGGAAAAACTGAAACCGTTCCATGCACTATTTCCCTTTCCGCCTGCTTATGTTTTGTCATTTTGTTTGAATTTTTGGCGAAAAGCCCGAAATACACACAAAAGATATTGTCAGAAATTGTCATAAAGAATTCTTTAGATGTTGTAACTATAGCATAACCCTATCGTCTTTTCAAGTTCTTTTTTCCGAAGGTGTATCAATGCGTATATTTACAGTTTTAGGAAAATGTGCCCTTATTTTTCAACAATGGATAAAAGCTCCGGATTTATGCATCCGGAGCCTCTTTCGTTTCCTATTTTTATTTATTTTTACCCCAACAGGTTCTTCAGTGCCGCCATGCCTTCGGCATCCACAGCGGCCTTGTTGGCCTCCTGGATCTGGAGGTAGACTTCCTTGCGGTAGATGGGCACTTCCTTGGGTGCGGTGATGCCGATCTTGACCTGATCACCTTTGACCTCCAGAACGGTGATCTCGATATCGTTGTTGATGACGATTGCTTCGTTCTTCTTACGGGACAATGCCAGCATCTTACTCACCCGCCTTTCCGGATTTCAGGATGTCGTATACCGGATATTTTACCGGGTATTTATCTCCCTCAAGGATGATCTGGCAGGCCTTGCGTTCTTCCACGTTGATCACAAAAGGTCCCTGCAGATTCACCGTCATCTTCGTCAGGTCGGCAGGCACCGTCACAGTGACCATGACCAGAATATTCTCCGGGGTAAGATTGCCCACACCGGTAAGCAGCTCGTCATCCACCTCCGGATCATATTCCGGATGGACTACCAGCGGATCCATGACCGGCATGGCGAATCCGGGTTCTTCCAGAGACTGTAAATAGCGGATTCCTACGTTGCTGCCCTTCTCCTCATCGTGGAGCATGGTAAAATGCTTCAGTTCCGGAAATCCGATAATACCTTTGTCAAAAGTGATGATCTTGTCATCCGCAATCTCAACTTCTCCAAAAAATTTTGTATTGATCTTCATAAAATACCTACGCCTTTCCGTAACCTGTTGTTCTAGATGAAATTCAACAGTGTGGTCTGCATTACTTTACCGGTAGCCATCAGTGCCGCTTCATAGGTCATTTCCGCACTCTTCAGATCAATGACGGTCTCGGTAACATCGATATCCTCGTTTTCACTCTTTAAGGTCTCAAAAGTGGTCTTCTGGCTCTTCATGCGGTTATCGATCAGTTCCAGTTTGCTGCTTCTGGTACCGCAGTTGGTAACGCAAAGGTTGGCATCATCCAGATATCCCTGGAACGTAGTAATGCCGCTTTCGAACATCTTCTGGCATTTGTCCTTTGCCAGAGTCAGTGCTTTTTCTACTGCTTCCATCTGCTTCGTCAGGGTCTCTGCATCCGTACCGGTAGCAGTCTCCTGCAGTCCCTCGATCTTGGTCTTCACATTCTCCAGATCCACCACATCCTGCATGGCCTGTACCAGATCGTCCACCGTACGTCCGATACCGTGCTGGAAGCACTCATCTGCAGTGGAATTCACCTGAATGGTCTGGTTGAAACCTACATCATATTCGATGACCTGTTTTGCCGCATCACCCTTGAGGTATTCCTGATTATATTTCGTTACTTTCTGATCCGCATCCGTACTGGTACATGCAAAATAATGCTCAGGTCTCAGATCACCTTTGACCCAATGATCCTTCTGGTAGGTCACACGGATCTCGCCTTCGTTCTTGCCAGAAGTGGACGGATCGTCCTTGCAGGACATCAGCTTTTCATAACGGTTCTTACCAAGCAGGACCTCACCGGTATCCGGTACATAGATCAGTGCATCATCATCCTTTGCTGCCATAGAATAAGGATCCGCGGTAGAGGAGACCGTCTGGAACATCTTGGAATCCCATGTCGTCATATCCTTTTTATAGGCACCGTTTGCATCTTTCTCCCAGAAAGAAATCGAAGGTTTCGCATCCACATCTCTGCAGTCATCATAAGCCAGCCGGATACGATACACATCTATGGAGCTGACTGAATTTTCCGTAATATCCTTGTAGTCCTGATTCTGATCATTATAGTTATTCGCCGTAATATCCAGCAGTTTTCCGGTATTCACCTTTGTCAGCTGTGTGATGGAGCTGTTGTCCAGCTGCTCGGTAATCTCATATTTCGTATTGTACTCTTTATCAAAACTCAGAGAAGTATCGGTACGATATCCGGTAAACACATAACGGCCCGCATAGTCTGCATCGCCGGTGCTGTACACTTCATCTCCCAGTGCCTTCAGCTGCTCCAGAATGATCTGGCGGTCCGCGGATTTCAGATCTCCGTTAGATGCCTTGGTGCACTGTTTGATCATATTCGTGATGATCTCTGTCAGGTTCTTCAGTGCATCCTCGGTTACGTCCAGCCAGCTCTCCGCATCCGGAATGTTCTTGCTGTAATACTGCGTCACCTCGGTCACATTGCTGCGTAGACGCAAGGCACGGATGGATACCACAGGATCATCGGAAGGACGGCTGACCTTCTTCTGGGTAGACATCTGGGTGCTCAGCTTATCCTGATATACTTTGTTCGTATTGATATTGGACAGATTATTACGCTGCATGATCTTGTTCGTAATTCTCATTTTCTCCGTAACTATTCAGGATTCTAAAAATCAGAATAACTGGTACGTTATGCTTGCATATAAGTAACAGTTTTCTGATTCGAATGGTGACTCGAATAGAGTCACCACACACGTGAGCAAAATTAGCTGCGTAGCAGCGAGAAAGCACGGATACGTGCGTTTTTGCGAACATATGTGGGAATCCGAATAGCTGCCTCCTTTCTAGTTTAGACTCCGGTCTCCAGAATCAGTCTGTCATAAATCTCCGTCAGTGTCTGGATCATCTTGGATGCCAGATTATATCCATTCTGGTATTTTACCAGATTCACAGCTTCTTCATCCTCATCCACACCGGAGATGGAGATTCTCTGGTTGTCGATGGTATTGGAAATGTCTTTAAAGCTTGCATAGAAGGTATTGGCTCTGGAAGCATTCAATGCCACATCCGATAAGATACACTGTAAAAATTCGGAAGCATTACATCCGCGGAAGCTCATCTTGCTCTTATCCGTAGCCAGATTCTTCAGATCGTTCAACAGGTCATTCTGTTCCACGCCGTCAGATGCATTTTTTCGGTTTGCCATCAGGCTGGGATCCTGCTCCATGGCATCCAGAATATCGAAATTCTTCGCTGTCAGACGATAGTAGCTGTCATCGTTGACTTTTACCGTAACTTTACTGTTTTTCTTCTCCTGCTTGTCATATCTCTTGGCTGCATCATCCAACAGGAACTGCTCACTGCTGGTTGCCTTATTGCCGGTAAACATCTTCACACCGGGATCTCCGCTTCCGCTGTAGCCGGAAGTCAGAATATCGTTGAATTTCTGGGAAAATGTACGAATCCACTCATTCATCTGATTCATATAATAAGGAATTCCCTGATAGGACAGGTCGGTACCGATCTCTGCCTTTTTCCCTCCACGGT
>ENA-ORPH01000801-ORPH01000801.1-human-gut-metagenome-genome-assembly--contig:-NODE-801-length-33471-cov-4.237431_pt1 | contig 33471 bp, 33 predicted proteins | sample MGYA00242142_ERZ509074 | MGnify/ENA primary metagenome ERZ509074 (study PRJEB26280, sample SAMEA2338724) | human gut metagenome | biome: human gut; feature: human-associated habitat; material: faeces...
GCCGCCGCCGTTTCGTCACAGCTGGATTCTATTCCTAAAACAAGCATTTTGACTCTCTGATGTAAAATTATTCTACCCATACTCGGAAAAAATGGTAAAATCCAGTAGATTTAATCAGGGAGGCATTTATGGCAGTTGAAAAAAACAACCAAAAGGCAGAAGAAATTCAAAAAGAATCCGTTCCTCCGGAACAGGCCGAGGCCGCCGCGCCGGCCGCCGAAGAAGCGCAGCCGGAAGCCGTTGAAGCGGCCGCCGGTAAAAAGGGCGGCGCCGGGAAATATATTTTCTTTTTGCTGATTGTTGTTGTTGCCGGGCTGGCGGGAATTCCGCAGACCCGTGAATTTTTGTTGGAAAAATACCGCGCCGCCGCCGCGCCGGCCGCCGAAGAAGCGCAGCCGGAAGCCGTTGAAGCGGCCGCGGAAAACACCGTTGAACCTGCCGAGATCGCCGTTCGTCTGGAACAGTTGGAAAACGAACGCGATTTTGAAAATGCCGAAGTCATTGTCGCCAGCGTTGAAAAACCCGAACCGCCCGCCGTGGTTTCGGAAGCTTATACCGCTTTGGCCGATCAGCAGAAAGCGCTGTTGGCGGAAATCGAACGGCTGCGCGCGCAGGTGGATCGGCTGAAAACCGAAAATGAAAAACAAATCGAACAGCTCCGCGCGTCCATGCCGAAAACGGGACTGCTGGAAGAACGCCTGTTGGCCGTCAGCGCCCGCGAAGACGCTTTTGAACAGCAGCTGGTCGAAACCGGCGTGAAAATGGAACGCATTGAAAGAAACAAAGCTGATGCCTCGGCTGTTTTATCCCTGATGACGCGTATGGAAATCACGGAACAAAAGCTGCGGGCTTCCAATGCGGAAAAAGAACGCGCCGCCGCTTTGCTGCTGGCCGTATATCAGCTGCGCGAAGCCGCTTTGTCGGGACAGAGCTTTCTGGCCGAACAGCAGTCGGCGCTGGCTTTGGCGGCCCCGATGCCGCGAATCGCCGCTTCTTTGCGTTCGCTGTCTGTTGCGGCCGATCAGGGCGTATGGACTAAAACCGCACTGCTGCAGTCTTTTGCTTCGTATGCGGACAAAGCCGTTTTATCCGAAACGGTCAGCCCGAAAAAAGACTGGTTCCATCAGGCTTTGAATTCTTTGAAAACACTGGTTGTCATCAGACGGATTGACGCTTCTGACGCGGACAACCTGTCTACGCAGGCCGTTCTGGCGCGCGCTCAACAGGCGGTTGACAATGCGGATCTGGCTGTGGCCGTTATGCAGCTGCAGTCGTTGCAGGGAACCGCCAAAGAGATAATGAAAGACTGGACACAGGCTGCGCAGCGTTATCTGACGACGCAGAAAACAATCAGTGAAACCGTTTCCGCCGTTCTGGGCGTTATTTACGCCAATCAGGCCAAAGGAGAGTAACCCATGATTAAAATCATTTGGAATGCCTTTCTTTTAGGCATCATTGCTCTGGCGGCGGCGTGGCTGTCCAACAATCCCGGATCGCTGCATCTGGAATGGATCGGCTATTCGGTTCAGACGTCCGTCGCCGTTGTTATCGGCATGGTTATTATTGTCTACGCGGTTTTCTATGCTTTTTTGGCCAAGCCGATTTTGCTTGTAACGCAGAAAATTTCCTATTGGCTGGGGGCGGACAAACGCGCGCAGAAAATTGCAAAATCAAAGATTAATAAAGAAGTTGACCGTTATACGCTGCTGGGAAAAGGACTGACCGCTTTGGCGGCGGGAGATATCGCCGCGGCGGAAAAACTGTCCGGGCAGATCAGGAAAAGCTTTGCCGACGATGAAACGAAGATTACCGTATTTCAGGCTCAGCTGGCCGAAGCGAAAAACAATACCGCCGAAGCAATGCGTCTGTATACAAATCTGGCAGATCAACCCGAAACGCATCTGCTGGGAATGCGCGGCAAAATCAGACTGTATCGCCTGACGGGAAACCTGCCTAAGGCTTTAGAATTATGTTCGCAGCTGCTGGCGATGAAAAATCCGCCGGCCTGGGTTTTGTCCGAGGCTTTTGAACTGCAGATTCATGAAAAACAATGGGCGCAGGCCGTTCAGACGCTGGAAAAGGCCTATAAACAGAATTTGTTTGACAAGCTGACGGCAAAACGGCTGAAGGCGTCAGTTTTACTGGAACAGGCCGCCGGCACGCCGGAAGAATCCGAACGTGAAAAACTGATCCGCGAGGCGCATGACACAGATGAAACATTTGTCCGTGCGGCAATTCAGACGGCGGAACTGGACGTACGCGCCGGACAGATTAAAAAGGCGCGCCGCCTGCTGCAGAAGCTGTGGAAAATTTCCCCCAGCTGGGCCGTTTATGAGGTTTATTTAACTTTGACGGCACAGGAATCTTCGATTGAAGCAGTCAAAGACGTTGAAGAATTAATCGCGGAAAATCCGAAAGCGGCGATCAACGATCTGGTTTTCGCCGATTGTTCGCTGAAAGCCCGGTTGTGGGGACAGGCCAAATCGGCTGTCAACAAATATCTGGCGATTTACCCCAATTCTAAACGCGCGCTGATGATTGCGCAGGAAATCGCCGCTTATAATCAGGACGAAAAAGCGGCGGAGGAATACCGTGCAAAGGCATCTGAAGCGCCGGCCGAACTGCCTTATTACTGCGAAGTCTGCCACACGCCGTTTGAAAAGGATTATACGACCTGTCCGGTCTGTCATACGCTGGGCGCTATTCATCTGAGCGAAGTATAATCGTCGGACGGCAGCTGAAAAACGGAGAAAATTTATGGCTTGGATTTGCCTGCTGGGAGCAGGTATCTTTGAAATGGTGTGGGTCGTCGCGATGAAATATGCGGAAGGTTTTACGAAAATCGTACCGTCTGTCATTATGATTATCGGCATGATCTTCAGTGTCGGCCTTTTGGGGTTGGCCGTTAAAACGATTCCGCTGGGAACAGGGTATGCGATTTGGACAGGAATTGGCGCTGTCGGCGCAGTTACTTACGGCATGATTTTTTTCGGTGAACCGGTAACGGTGCTGCGCCTGACTTTTGTCGCAATGATTATCGTCGGTCTGGTCGGATTGAAACTGGTATCCGCCCCTTAACCGTTTCTGACGGCTTCAATAAAGGGCATGAACTCATCGACGACATGACGATAAACGTCTTTTTTAAAAGCAACGATCATGTCAACGATCTTTTCCGCCGGCGTCCATTGCCATTGGTTGAATTCGGCGTCCGGTTTGTCCAGATTGATTTCACTTTCCCGGCCGGTAAACTGAAATAAAAACCATTTCTGCGTCTGTCCGACAAAAGCTTTTTTCTTTTCGCTGAGGAACTGGACGCCCGCCGGAAAATCATAAGAATACCAATGTTTGCTTTCCGCGATTAAGGCGACGGAAGAAATATTCGTTTCTTCATATAATTCGCGCAAAGCGGCGTCATATTCGTCTTCGCCTTTATCAATTCCGCCTTGCGGCATCTGCCAAGCCTGTTTGCGCGAATCGGTGCGGTGTGCCATAAAAACGTCGCCGCGGTTATTCAGCAGCATAATGCCGACATTGGGACGGTAGAGCTTTTTTTGTTTCATTTTTCGGCCTCTTTTTGTTGAACATAATAGGACAACGGCACAAAAGTAATTTCGGGAACAGGTTTTTCTTCCGTCGGGGCGAAAGATTTGATCCATTCTTCCACAACCAGCAGCGTAATGGGAACCGTTTCCACACGGACAAAAGCAGATCCCGTTTTTAACGCGATTTGGCGCGCTTGTTCCAGTCTGGCACGGATCGCCGCCCGGTGGAAGTTTTCGGCAATATGAACGTCTGGGCGAACGGCTTTTTTGAATTTGGGCATACGCGGATTGTCCGTTCCGTCAATATAAACCAACCCGCGCTGTATGATTTCATCAAAGAACGGCTTCATCTGAGTACCCGAATAGGAAAAGTTTTCCTTTGCCGCGGCGCTGACTCCGATCAATGCAACGCCTTGCCCCAGAACTTTGTGCAGGCGCTTTCTGTTTTCCTGTTCAGGTAACCCGGATACCAATCCCAGCGGTCCCGGATCCGTATCCGGAAAAACGCCCTGCTGCATCGGCATGTCCAGCAGAGTTTCGTGCCCGGTCCGCCGGGCGGCGGCAACATAGTTTTTCAGTTTGTCGGCATAAGGGCTGAAAGAAAGGGAAACGATTTCGGGCAAAGTATTGATCGCGGCCTCTGTCGCGTTTGTTCTTTTGCCCAACCCGGAAAACAGAACGGCGATATACGGCGTCTGCGGGGGCAGGTTTACTTGCCGGCTGTAGGCTAAAAAGGGCGTGCTGTCGCCGTTTTTGACGGGCAGCTTGCCGTAGCGGGAATCTTCCAGCAATTCGGGCAGAGGATCGATAATATGCAAAGGAATGGCATTTGCCGGCGTGCCTTTTTTGATTAAGGCAAAGTCCGGCAGGGAATCAATCAGGTTTGTTTTGATTAAATCCGGCGGCGGCACTTCGTTGTCATATGGTATGACGGGAATGTGTCCGGGTTCTGTCAATTTTAATTTTTTGGAACCGCCGGTTTCCGAAACGGCAGGTTCGGCGGGAATCCTTATTTTCTTTTCCGTTTCTGCGGCCGGTTTTTCTGCCGGCTGCGCGGCGGGGGCGGGCTGTTGTTCCGCCTGTTCTGATTTGACGGCTTCAAATGAGGCCAGAGCCGCTTCCAAATCGTCCAGAGCTGTCAGTTTTTTATTTTCCAGTTCATCGCGTTCTTTTTGTAAATCGGCGATTTCCTCCAGTTTTTTTTGATCGCTCAGATCCTTTTCCCGCTGCAGCTGCCGCAAAGCGGGCGATTCGGGCAAAACGGGCTGTTCCGGAACGGTTGCAACCATTTCCTGCAAGGCGACGGCCGTTTTTTCCATTGTCTTTTTTTCCTGTTCCAGCCGCTCGATCAGTTCGGCGTTTTCCGCCTGAACGTCTTTCGGTTCCGTTTTCTTTTCCGGCGGCTGGGGATCGATCAGGGATTGACGGGAAACGTTTTTATCCTTTGCCGTCAGATAATAGGTCGCCGTAATGGCCGGAGAACGAAAAAAATCAATATAAAGGCCATAGATCATACATAAAAAAGAAACCGCCGCCAGAAAAGAAACGACAGTGAACGCCCGTTTTTTTCCGGCGGTTAATCCTTCTTTGGAAAAAGGAGAAGTTTCGGCTTTTTTTTCGGAAAGCGACATTTTTATTCCGATCCCGACTGATAAATACCCATCGCTTTAACGATGTCAATCGCCCGGTCAAGCTGATAATCTTCAATCTTTTTTTCTTCTTTGGGCTTTTCGTCAAACGGATCGGGATCTTTTCCTTTTGTTTTTGCCTTCTTTTCCTTTTTTTCCTTTAACGTCTTGTTTTTGGACGACGTTTTGTCTTCGTCCTGTTTTGCCAGCGCATTGGGAAGAGTCGCTTCGGCAAAATCGTCAGAGCGCAGAGCGTAATATTCAACATGGCCGGGCGGAATTTTAATGTCGGGTTCAATGCCTTTGGCCTGAATGGATCGTCCGGACGGCGTATAATAACGCGCTGTCGTCAGGCGGATTGCTCCGAATCCCGTAATGGGAATAACCGTCTGAACGGATCCTTTACCGAATGAACGCATGCCGACGACAACGGCGCGTTTATGATCCTGCAGGGCGCCGGCAACAATTTCCGCGGCCGAAGCAGATCCTTCGTTAATCAGAACGACAATCGGCTTGTGTTTGGTAATGTCGCCTTTCGTCGCACTGTAACGCTGCATTTCGTCATCGCGACGCGGGCGGGTGGAAACGATTTCGCCTTCTTCCAAAAACAAATCGGCGACCGATACGGCCTGATCCAGCAGTCCGCCCGGGTTGTTGCGCAGATCAAGAACATAACCGGACAAGTCTTCGTTTTCTTTTTGAATTTTTTCAACGGCTTTTTTCACGTCGTCGGTTGTCGTTTCGGAAAAAGAAGAAATACGAATATAACCGACGGACGGATCTTTTTCTTCGGTTTTGACGGAACGGATTTTAATGTTGTCGCGTGTCAGCGTGACGTCGAACGGTTCTTTGTTTTTTCTGCGGATTGTCAGTTTGACTTTTGAATTCAGAGGACCGCGCATTTTGTCGACCGCCTGCGTCAACGTTTCGCCCAGAACGGTTGTTCCGTCGATATGCGTGATATAATCGCCGGCCTGCAGTCCCGCTTTGAACGCGGGCGTATCGTCGATCGGGGAAATGATTTTAATCCAGCCGTTATCCATTGTGACTTCAATGCCCAGCCCGCCGAATTCGCCGGTCGTTTGTTCGCGCATGTCCCGGAACGTTGCGGCGTCCAGATAGGACGAATGCGGATCCAGAGAAGACAGCATTCCGTTAATGGCATATTCGATCAGTTTATCTTCGGAAACTTCTTCGACGTAATCTGTTTTTGCGCGTTTCAGCGTTTCGCTGAAAATATTTAAGTATTTGTAAACCAGAGCGGATTGTTCTTCTTTGCTTTTTTCATCTTTGTCTGCTTTTTCCTTTGCCGTTGCGGGGCCGGAACATAAAAGAGCCAGTAATATCGTCGAAACCGTCAAACCGAAGCGTTTCATGTTTTTTTCCTTTATCCTTTGTTTCCCTGTTTCAGCCAGCCGGCAGGATTGATCGGCTGTCCGTTCTTTCTTAACTCAATATACAACGTTGGTTTTGATTGCGCTACCATTATTCCGACGGGTTCCCCGGCCAGCAGGGATTGCCCGACGGACGTATCCAATCGTCCGATACCCGCCAACAGCGTATGATAACCGTCGCCGTGTTCGATAATGACCAACTGACCGTATCCGCGGAACGGCCCCGCGAATAAAACCGTGCCGTCATAAGGCGAAATCACCTGCGCGTTCGGGCGGGTTCTGATTGTAATTCCGCGGGACGTGACGCCGGCTTCGACGGGGTCGCCGTATTTTTTGATGATATTCCCTTTAACCGGATAGGGAATCCGGCCTTTAGCCGCCATAAACGCGCCTGTCGGCACACCGGTATCTTTGGAAACGGTGGCGCGGCGTTTGCTGTCGGCTTCCAGTTTTGCCAGCAGTTCCTTCAGGTCGCCGGCCTGTTTTGCCAGATTTTCAGCCCGTGTTTTCGCGCGGGAACTTTCGCTGGCGAAAGCCGTTTGCAGCTGTGATTTTTTCTTGATCAGCACGTTCATGCCGCGCCGTTTTTCGTCCAGCCGCTGCGTCATGGTTTTAATTTGCGCATACTGCGCGCGGATTGCGGTTGTCAGGCTGGCGACTTTATTTAAGTCTTTACGCAGCCCTTCCGTTGAATATTCCAGCTGCGGCACGGCTTCACGCAGCAAAAGAGCACTGCGCAGCGTGTCCTGCGGCGCTAAAGGCTGGGCGATCAGAGCTTCCGTCGGTTTGAAAGCCAAAGACTGCAAAGCCGCCAAAACCCGCATGCGCTGGGCTTTGCGAACTTCCAGCCTTTTTTTCATCAGGCTTTGCTGCGCTTCAAATTCCGCCAGCTTTTGTTCCAACCGGTCCAGACTTTCTTCCTGTTCCTGAATGGAACTGGCTGCCGCGACCATTTTTCTGCGCACGTCCAGAATTTCTTTTTGAACGGTCCGGGCTTTTTCACGCAGCTTTTTGTGTTCTTTTTCGGCCTGTTTGATCTGACTGGTCACCCGGGATAATTCGGATTTCGCCGAATCGGGATTGTTCTGCGCCGCCGAAGCAAAAGACGACACAACCGCCCCTGCCGCAAAGACAAGGAAAAACAGCCGTGTCGTCTTTTTAAAAGTCATCAGTTACTTTACCAGCAGCGATTTTCCGGTCATTTCCGCGGGCTGATCCAGATGCAGCAGTTCCAGCAAAGTCGGCGCCAAGTCTGCCAGACGGCCGCCCTGACGCAGTTTATAGCCGTTTTTGTCGTTAAACAAAACGACGGGAACTTCAAACGTTGTATGAGCGGTATAGGGCGCGCCCGTTTTTTCGTCTTTCATCAGTTCGCAGTTGCCGTGATCCGCCGTGATCAGCATAACGCCGCCGGCGTTTTTGATCGCTTCTTCCAGCCGGCCCAGACATTTGTCGACGGCTTCGGCGGCTTTGACGGCGGCTTCCATAATGCCGGTATGACCGACCATGTCGCCGTTGGCAAAGTTGACGATAATCACGTCAAATTTGCCGGCATTAATGGCATCAACCAAAGCGTCACAAACTTCAAAGGCGCTCATTTCCGGTTTTAAATCGTAAGTGGCGACTTTCGGCGACGGGATTAAAATACGTTCTTCGCCTTTAAACAGACGTTCTTCGCCGCCGTTGAAAAAGAAGGTGACATGCGCGTATTTTTCCGTTTCCGCGATACGCAGCTGAGTCAGTCCGGCATTGGAAACCACTTCGCCGAAGATATTGCTCAGCTGTTCGGGCGGAAAAATCGGTTTGACAAAGCGGTCGTGATCGACGGAATACTGCGTCATGCCGACGACAGCGGCAAAATTGACTGTTTTGGGACGTTTGAATTTGTCGAATTTCGTATCGGCCAGCGCGTACATGATTTCGCGTGCACGGTCGGAACGGAAGTTCGCGAACAGCAATCCGTCGCCGTCATTCATGCCGTGATAATCGCCGATAACGGCCGGCAGGACGAATTCGTCGTAAACTTTTTGTTTATAGGAAGCGTCAACGGCTTCTTCGGCCGTGTGCATACGCACGCCGTCGCCCAGCATTAAAGCGTTATAGGCCAATTCGATGCGTTCCCAGCGGTTATCGCGATCCATCGCGTAATAGCGGCCGGCAACGGTAACGATTTTGACGTTTTTCATCGCCTTTGTTTTTTCTTCAAAGTCTTTGATATAACTCAAAGCGGAATCGGGGGGGACGTCGCGGCCGTCCAGAAAAGCGTGCACGTCGACGGGAATCCCCGCGTCGCTGAGGATTTTTGCCAACGCGATGATATGATTCATATGAGAATGTACGCCGCCGGGGCTCATCAATCCCATTAAATGGCAGGTTCCTTTGGAAGCTTTTAAAGAATCGATCAAATCAACGACGGCGGGCTGTTTGGCCAAAGAACCGTCCTGCGCGGCCTGGTCGATTTTCGGCAGATCCTGCATGACGACGCGGCCGGCGCCGATGTTCATATGGCCGACTTCGGAATTTCCCATTTGGCCTTTGGGCAGCCCGACGTCCAGACCCGACGTGGCGATCAGCGTATTCGGACACGCGGAAACCAAACGGTGCCAGTTCGGCGTATTTCCCGTTTCAATGGCGTTGTTTTCTTTGCTGTCGCGATGTCCCCAGCCGTCCAAAATGCACAGCATGACGGGACGGGGTCTTTTGGTTTCTTCCATTGTTTTTTCTCCGTTCAAAAAAAATCAAAAATCGAAGTTACTATAATACAAAACTTTTCTTTGCGCACTCTGAAAAAGAGGCGCTTACCAGAAAAGCTGTCCGCCGAAACTTAAGTCTACGGGAATATCGGCTTTTGATCCGAAAAAACAGGAAAAATCTAAAAAGACGGCAAATTTTTCACTGATTTCCGCACTCAGTCCGGCTCCGGTTTCGTAGATTGTGTCCGTCATGTCTTCGATAAAATCGTATCCGGCGAATCGGACGGTGCTCTTTTTGTTAAATTCCCGCAAAACGGCGGCTTTCAGATAAACTTCAAGAGGCGCCTGATTCGTTTCCCTGAAATTTTTTCCGCCCATAACGCCGGCACGTCCCATGATCGAATCGGCGTTTTTGCCAAAAACGGGCGTATTCATGTCCGTACGGTAAGATATATCAGGCAAACGGACATAATAAGCCTGCAGCTGCGGTTTGACAAACCAGCCGTTTTTTGAAAAGCGCCGTCCGGCAGCACCGGAAAAGCTCCAAGCATTCAAACTGTATTTTGATCCGACTTTAAAACCGTTGGCCAGATAGCTGTCGATTTTTTGTTTGTGATGATAAAAAACACCTTCCAAATTAAAAGTGTAATCGTTTTGCGTCGTTGCCGACGTATAAAGGCCGACGCTGTTTGTGTAAGAATGTCCTTTGCCGGGATTATTGAATTTTTGTTCCGATTGAGAATATCCCCAGTAAATTCCTGCGATCCATTCTTTAAAATAATCCTGTTCAATCGGCAGGTCAAACCCGATTTGTGTGCCGCGGACGTTTAAACGGCTTTTGCTGTCGTCTTTGAAATGCAGGCGGATTTCACGACCCATGCCGCGAACCCACAAGCCGGTTTTTTTTGTAAAGCGGACTTCTTCCAGTCGCCGCCCCAGACTGTGCAGATGCGCGTAAAATATGGAATTAACGGCGGTAAAAGTGTTTTTGGCAACGATTGATCCGTCGTTTAAATATGGCGTTTTGTGCAGTTGCCATGTATCGCCGACATGCGCCAGATCATAACGATAAGCGCCGATATCCGCCGCGCCGCCGATCAGGTAAAAATTCTGATCGGCATTATCCGTATTGATCAGCGTCAGTGTTCCCGGAAAGTCTTCCGAAGCGCTGTAGTCATAAAAAGCAATGCCGTAAGTACCGCTGCCGTTTCCGACTTTTAAAACGTCGGCGACGTGTTCCGAAACAGTTGTCGTCAGCCGGAATGTTCCGGTGCCATTTAAATTGTCAATGGGAATTTCAGCGGAACTGATTTTAATGTTCACGTTTCCGTTATCCAGCAGCAAATCAGGAAGAGAAATCCCGGAATACAAGTTTAAATCGCCGTTTTTAACAGTGGTCTGTCCGCTCAAAGAAGCGCTGCCGTAAACAAAGGCCGCGCCGCCGTCAATCGTCAGATTTGTTACATCGGCCATATCGTTGATTTCCAGTTCTCCGCCTTTGACGACAGGATCAGTTGCAACGGCTTCGCTGTAAAGGATCTGTCGCCCGTCAGCCAGAACGGAATTTTCAACCCTGCCGTAAACATTTTGCCGTCCGCCGTCAATATATGTGCCGAAAGCCGAGGAACCGTCGTCAACCTGCTGAATCCCGCCCGTATGAATTGTCGCGTTGTTTGCCGTGCCGCCGTTGGTGACGATCTGCGTTCCCCGGTAAATCTGCGCATCGTTGTCGGTTCCGTAAACGTACTGACGGCCTGTGTTTAAAATCGTATTGTTGGCTTCGGCGCCGTTCCGGATATAAAGCGTCCCGCCGTTAACCGTCGTTGTGTTGGCGCTGCCGGCATAAACGGACATTGAACCGTAGGCGTTGACGGTCGAAAAATTGGCCGTTCCGTATACTTTTTGAACGGCATTCTGCATAATGACGGAATTTTCAGATTGCCCGCCGGCGTTAACGGTTTGCTGGGCGTATGTGTAAATCGTCGAATTAAAGGAATTTCCGCCCGACATAATATTCTGCGTGCCGTAAACGATCATATCGTTAACGGTGCCATAGACGTTTTGGGTTACAACGGTGGGAACGTTTCCGCCGTTGATTGTCGTTCCTGCGTCAACAACAGATGTTATCGCCGCGGATTGTTTTGCGAAAAAACATAAAAAGGCCGCAAAGACAACTAAGCGTATCATTTTAAAATTCCTTATAATCTGCCGGAATTAAAGCATATTTTCAGATAGAAAGGGATATATCTTTTATGCTCGGTGGTACGGGTGTCCGTCCAAAATAGTTTTTGCCCGGTAAATTTGTTCGGCCAGCATGACGCGCGCCAACATATGCGGCCAGGTCATTTCCCCGAAGGCCAAAAGTAAATCGGCTTTTTGTCTGATTTCTTCGCTGTGTCCGTCCGCGCCGCCGATCAAAAAAGCAACGGCCGGAACGCTTTCGTCCTGCCAGCCGCCCAAACGCCGCGCAAATTTTTCAGAGCACAGCTGCTTTCCCCGTTCGTCCATCACAACAATTTTTGCGCCGGCGGGAACGGCGGAAAGCAGAAGAGCGCCTTCGCGTTTTTTGCGTTCTTCGGCAGAACCGGGTTTTTTGTCTTCAAATTCGCGCACGACAACGTTCCAGCGTGTCTGTTTGATGTATTTAGACAATAAATCCAGTTCCGGACTTGGTTTCATATGCCCGATGCAGGCGATAATGATATCCATTACTTTTTCAAACGGCGCGGTGTTTCTTCACCCCACAGTTCTTCAATGCAGTAAAGTTCGCGCGTTTCGGGGTGGAAAACATGAACAATAACATCACCGGCATCAACAATGACCCAGTCGCCGACGTCTTCGCCTTCGATTGAAGCCGGAATGCCGGTCTTTTTTAACCGCAGCTGCACCTGTTCGGCCAGAGCCGTTACATGACGCGGCGCCCGTCCGGAAGCAATTACCAGATAATCCGCAATGGCTGTTTTACCGGTTAAGTTAATGACCTTGATGTCTTCGGCTTTGCCGTTAGACAACGTTTTTTCGATCAGCGCGACGATTTTCTTTTCTTCGGCGTTTTCTTTGGGTTTTGCGGCTTTTTTCAAAAGCTTTTCATTTTTTTCTTTGGCTTTTAAAATCTTTTTAACCGTTTTTTTGACGGTTTTTTTGATTTCTTTTTTAGTCGCTTTGACGACTTTTTTTTCCGAAGCGGTTTTGTCGGTTTTTGTTGTTTTCTTTGCTTTTTCAGTCGTTTTATCGGATTTTTTTACGGGCATGATTTTAATCTCCTACTTGAAATAATCCTTTTTTGCGAATCTCGGTGGCCGAAGCCGGGTGTTTCCTGATCGGCAGAAAAATCCACGCCGGCGGCTTTAAATAAGGCAGGCAACGGGCGTGTTCCGGTGAATGTCGGTACAGACGAAACCGGCGTGCAGCCTTGCCGTGCAGCGCTCTTAAAGCATAGTTTTTTCTGGCAAAAACGGCAATAGGCACGGCATGCATGATTGAACGCCATTGATACCAGTGATGAAATTCCAATAAATTGTCTGCCCCCATCAGCCAGACAAAGCTGATATCCGGATACATTTCCTGCAATTTGGAAATCGTGTCAATCGTGTAACGCGTGTTGATTTCCTGTTCGACGCGCGACACTTTGATCCGCGGGTGGGACGCGATTTTTTCGGCGCTGGCGACCCGCCGGTCGTAAGACGCCATGTCTTTGGCCTGTTTTAACGGATTTAAGGGGGAAACAAGCCACCATACTTCGTCTAATCCCAGCAGCTTTAAAGCCTGCAGGCTGATATGACGATGGCCGTCGTGGGCAGGATTAAAAGACCCGCCCAGCAGACCGACTGTTTTACGGACGAATCTGACCGGCACCGCGCACCTGATATTTAAAAGTGGTTAATTGTTCCAGACCGATCGGTCCTCTGGCGTGCAGACGGCCCGTCGCAATTCCGATTTCCGCTCCCATGCCGAATTCGCCGCCGTCGCAGAATTGCGTTGATGCGTTGTGCATGACGACGGCGCTGTCGACTTCGTTTAAAAACTTATCGGCGGCCGCCGGATCTTCGGTCAAAACGGATTCCGTATGATGCGAACTGTGCCGCGCGATATGAGCGACAGCTTCGTCTATATTGTCGACGATACGCACAGAAACGACCGGCGCCAGATACTCCGTATCCCAATCCGCGTCGACGGCCGGAATAACACGGCTGTCCAGCCGCTGCGTTTTTTCATCGCCGCGCACTTCACAGCCGGCCGTGATCAGGTCGTCAATCACGGCAGGCAGAATGGTTTGGGAAACGTCGTCGTCGCACAAAATCGTTTCCGTGGAATTGCACGTTCCCGTCCGGCGCATTTTGGCGTTTAAAACGACCCGGCGCGCTTTTTCGATATCCGCCGCCGCGTGAATATAAGTGTGGCAGATTCCGTTTAAATGTTTAAACAGAGGAATTTTGCTTTCGTCCGTAATTCTTTGGATCAGAGATTTTCCGCCGCGCGGAACGATAACGTCAATATATTCGTTCAGTTTTAACATTTCGCCGACGGCGGCGCGGTCGGCTGTCGGAACGGACTGAATACAGTCTTCGGGCAGTCCGGCGGCTTTTAAGCCGGCGTGCATAATTTCGGCGATTTTTGCCGAAGAATGAAAACTGTCGGATCCGCCGCGTAAGATAACGGCGTTACCCGATTTAAAACATAAAGCCCCCGCGTCGGCAGTGACATTCGGGCGGCTTTCATAAATCACGCCGATCACGCCCAAAGGAACGGCGACGCGCGTAATGACCAGTCCGTTCGGACGTGTCCATTCGGCCAGCGTTCTGCCGACGGGATCGGGCAGGGCGGCAATGTCGTCCAATCCTTTGGCGATTGCTTCAATCCGTTGCGCGTTCAGCAGCAACCGCGCATGGCGGCGGACGTTTGCGCAGATAAAGCGTTCATGTCGGCATGATTGGCTTCCAACAGTTCGTCAACGCCGGCGCGCATTAACTTCGCGGCGGCCGTCAAAGCTCGGTTTTTTTGTTCGGTCGGCGCATTTGCCAGAATACGGGCGGCTGCTTTGGCTTTTTGCCCCATGGAACGCATCAGCTCTTTCATTGTTATCCTCTTTTTTCCGTAAACAAATCGTCGCGGTGAATGATTTCGTCCTGTCCGTGGTATCCTAAAATACTTTCGATTTCGTTGCTGTGCTTGCCGGCAATCGCTTTAGCGTCGCGAGCGTTATAGGCGGTTAATCCCTTTCCCAAAAACAGCCCGTTTTCGTCTTCCAGCGTAACGGCGTCGCCGCGTTCAAAGGAACCTTTAACGGCTTTAATTCCGGCGGGCAGCAGACTTTTTCCCTTGTCCAGCGCTTTAACCGCCCCGGCGTCCAACACCAAAGTCCCTCGCGGCTTAATCGCGCCGCCGATCCAGGCTTTGCGCGCGGAAATCGGTGATTTGTCCGCTAAAAACCACGTTCCTTCGCCCGTTTTTTCCATACGCGTCAAAGGGTGCATCTCTGATCCGAGCGCAATGGCCATATCGCAGCCGGCCTCCATGCACAGCCGCGCGGCCATTAATTTTGTCGCCATGCCGCCCGTGCCGACCGCGGATCCCGCGCCGTCCGCCATCGCTTCGATTTCAGGCGTCAGTTTTTCAACGACGGGGATCAGTTTTGCCGACGGGTCTTTGCGCGGATTGGCCGTATATAACCCTTTAATGTCGGAAAAAATCACCAAAGCGTCCGCGCTGGCCATTTGCGCGACTCGGGCTGCCAGCCGGTCGTTGTCGCCGACTTTGATTTCCGAAGTCGCTACGGTATCGTTTTCATTAATAACCGGAATAATTCCCAGATCCATCAGCGTGTTTAAGGTGTTGCGTGCGTTTAAATAACGTTTTCTGTCTTCCGAATCGTCCAGCGTCAGTAAAATTTGCGCGACTTTTAACCCACGTTCGGCCAGAACTTCCTGATAATAATGCGCCAGACGGATCTGCCCGACGGCGGCCGAAGCCTGTTTTTGGGGCAGTAAAAGCTTGCCGGCCGGCAACCCCAGAGCTCTGCGTCCGACGGCAACCGCGCCCGAAGTCACGATAATCACCTGCTGGCCGCGTTCGCGCGCAGCCAGAATGTCGTCCGCCAAAGCGTTCAGCCACGTGTTTTTTACCTGTCCCGTCGTTTCGTTGACCAACAGGGAAGAGCCGATTTTTAAAACCAGCCGTTTGGCTTTTAATAAAGGTGTCTTAGTCGTCATGATCGTCAAATGTATCGGTTGAAGTTAAATTGCTGCGCTGCTTTCTTGATTCCAAAACATAAGGCATCAGCCGGCGCAGAACTTCCGTCGTTCCCGTATGTGCCGCGCCGGACATCAGCATCGGTTTTTTGCGGCCGGCTTTTTGCAGCGCTTTGGCTTTTTCGGTAATTTCTTCCGCTGTCAGAGCGTCGATTTTGTTTAAAACGATAATTTCCTGCTTTTGTGCCAGGACAGGCGAATACAGCTTTAATTCTTTGCGAATGGCTTTATAGCGTCCGGCAACGTCTTCTTCCGTTCCGTCAATCAGGTGCAGCAAAACGGCGCAACGTTCCACATGGCGCAGGAAATGATCGCCCAATCCGATTCCTTCGTGCGCTCCTTCGATAATGCCGGGAATGTCGGCGATTAGCATTTCTTCATCGTCAATTTTGGCAATTCCCAGATTCGGGTGCAGAGTCGTAAACGGATAATCGGCGATTTTCGGACGCGCCGAAGTCACTGCCGATAAAAACGTTGATTTTCCCGCGTTCGGAAATCCCAGCAATCCGACGTCGGCAATCATTTTCAGTTTCAGCCAAACCCACATTTCTTCGCCGGGACGGCCGGGATCCGCACGGCGGGGCGCCTGATTTGTTGACGATTTAAACATTGCGTTGCCGTACCCGCCGTCGCCGCCTTTGGCAATCGTAAAACGTTCGTAAGGGATCAGCATGTCCTTGATAACGGTTTCACCGTCGTCGGCAACGATTTCGGTACCGACGGGGACTTTGATAATCAGATTTTCGCCTTTTCGTCCGAATTTGTCTTTGCCTTCGCCGTTATGCCCGCGTTCGGCCTTGAAATGTTGGCGGTAACGGAAATCAATCAATGTATTCAGGTTAGGAACGGCTTCAAAAATAACGTCGCCGCCGCGTCCGCCGTTGCCGCCGTTCGGGCCGCCGAATTCGATATATTTTTCACGCCTGAACGAACAGCAGCCGCTGCCGCCATCGCCGGATTTTAAGTAAATCTTGGCCTGATCCAAAAATTTCATCGATTCGCTTCTCCGTTTATACAAAATAAAGGGGAATGGTATACCACTCCCCTTTAAAATAAAAGACTTTTAGCCGAAAACCTTATTCCGTTACAACAGAAACGTATACTCTGTCGTCGGCTTTGCGCGTAAAGGCGACGCGGCCTTCCGCCGTTGCAAAAATGGTGTGATCCCGGCCTAAACCGACATTTTCACCCGTACGATATTTCGTACCGCGCTGGCGGACGATGATGTTACCCGGGATAACGGCCTGACCGCCGGATTTTTTCAAACCCAAACGTTTACTTTCGGAATCGCGCCCGTTTCTGGTGCTGCCGCCTGCTTTCTTATGAGCCATAGCTTATCTCCTTAAAACTTAAAGTGATTATTCGGCGATATCCGTGATCTTGACGATCGAGATATACTGACGATGACCGTTTTTACGACGATACCCCTGACGGCGTTTCTTTTTGAAAACGATAACCGTGTCATCGCGTGTTTGTTTGACGACTTTCGCCGAAACTTTGGCGCCGGCAACGGTCGGCGTACCGATTTTTTCACCGAGGGCAAGCACATTGTCAAATGTCACAGTAGAGCCGATCTCTGCATTGAGTTTTTCAATGACGATCACATCATCTTTTGCGACCTTATACTGCTTGCCGCCTGTCTTAATAACTGCGAACATTTTCTTCACCATCTTATGAAATCTATAACAAAAGCAGAATTGTTCCGCTTTAAAGAGAGCTTTTTATAGCCAGAAATTCAGGGATTTGTCAACAGGATATTTAACATCGGGCGCATTTATTTTTTCCGCGGGTGAATCTGGTCGGCAAACCTTTGCGCCAAACGGGAAAACGGCAGGGACTGCACCCATACTTTCCCGGGGCCGCGCATGTCGGCGAAAAACAATCCGGACCCGCCGAAGATCTGCGATTTTATGCTGCCCGTTCCGGTAACGTTAAAGTATACGGACGGCTGAAAAGCCACCAGACAGCCGACGTCAACCTGTAAAGATTCGCCTTCCTGCAGATCTATTTCGCCGATTGTCCCGCCGGCATGAATGAAAACGACTCCGTCGCCGCTGAGGCGTTGCATGATAAAACCCGCCCCGCCGAACAGGGCGGTCATAATCTTTTTTTGAAAATAAATGCCGATGTCGACGTCTGCCTGCGCGCATAAAAAGCTGTCTTTCTGGCAGATGATTTCCCCGCCGAATCCGGACAGGGACACCGGTATGATTTTGCCGGGATACGGAGCTGAAAAAGCGACTTTGGCAGGTTCGTCAAGCGTATTGATAAAGGAAGATAAAAACGCGCTTTCCCCGGACAACACCCGTTTGCCGGCGCCGAAAATCTTGCCGAAAATGCTCTGTTTGCGGCCGGTTCCGAATAAAGCTTCCAGATCAACGGCCAATTCCTTGTAAATCATGGCGCCGGGTTCGGCGATGACGGCTTCTCCGGGCTGCAGGCATATTTCAACATACTGCATGTCGTCGCCGCAGATTTTAAAATCCAGGCCCGAGTTGAAATAAACGCCGGACGGCGGCGTTGTCTGCGATAAATTTGTTAAAACGGAAAAACGATCCGCCGGAACCCATTCGGGCATTCCTTCGCGCCAGACCAGACAATCCGGGTGAACTTGAATAAAACGGGAAGCGTCTTCCAATGAAAAGGGGCCGTATTTTTGATTACCGGATAAACAATACCACATGGTTAATTCCTCCGATTTATTTTTTAATATTTATGCAGCAGCGTCGTTCCGACCCGCCGGTTGCGCGGGTTTTTGGACATTAAGTGCTGAACATAACGTCCCTGGAACAGGGTGACGTTGTACTTTTTTGCAACCAGCAGAGCTTCTTCGTCATCCACGCGGCATAAAATAGCCCGGTTCGGACCGATATTGATCAGGCGTTCGGTCAATTCGGCGTCTTCCTGCAGGGCAAAAGGCAAATCCTGATGCCACGTCAGTTTGACGTAATCGGCCGACAAACGTTCCCGGTCGATAAATTTCAGCGTTTTGTATGTTACGCCGTCGATGCAGATCTTGTACCCCAGATTTTGCGCATAATCCCTGGCTGTCAGATAAGAACGCAGATCGCTGAAAATATCAATCGGCTGCAGTTCCAGAACAATCGTGTTTTTCATACTGGAACGAATGTTGTCGTCAAATTCGCGGAATTCTTCGGACAGGATTGTCGAAATATTCAGGTTTAATGAAAAATCATGCGTAAAAGCGCCGTCGTCATGCCTGGAAACGCTGTTCAAAACACGTTTATCCAGCGTTTCGGTCAGATCCTGAAACAGCCACGGTGTTGCCGTCAAAGAAACGCCAGGCAGAATCGATTCGCCCAGATCCGCGATTGAAACAAAGACCTCTTCAAATAAAGGCTGCGGCTGGGCGTCTTCCAGAATGATACAGACGGACTGGCGGCGGATCATATTTGAAAAATCCGTATTTTGCAGCGCTTTGGATACGCGCGCCAGCATTTCCGGCGTAAACAGTTTTTGATTTTTATCAAAAACCGGCGGCGCGACAAATTTCTTCTTTTCTTTCTTTTCGCTTAAAACTCTGGCCGGCCCGTTGCCGATCCGCGAAATTTCATACGTCAGCGCTTCTTTGTCTTCGGGCAGGCTGTAAACCCTTTCCAGCAATTTTTCCGCCTGCATTGTTTGTTTGTCGGCAGAAAAGTGCATCCATGTTTTAATCAATGCCGCCCGGACGGTGTTGTCGCTGATTTTGGGGGAGTAGACAATGAATATATCATCGTTTTTCAGGCAAAAAGCCTGTCCGTACAAAGCCAAAACGTCATAAAAGCTGTTGACGATCGTATTCAGCAGACTGTCTTTGCGCAGCGTTTCGTCAATCTGGGAAATTTTTAACTGCAAAACGGTCAGTTTTTGATCGGCTTTTATCGGGCCGGCCAGATAATGGCGAAGTGGTTCTTCCTGATTAATCATCAGCGGCTCCCTTTGTTGTATTCAATCGGCATATCTAACCGTTCCGGCATCAGGCAGCCCGCCTTTTGCGCGCCGGCGATACCGGCTTTTCTGGAAACGCACTGCGCCTGCGTGCAGTTTTTTCTCTGCGGGCAGCTTTTTCTGATTTTCGCCGCCGTCAGCGCGTCAATAAAATATCCCTGAAATCTCCGGATATTGTGCATTAATCCCCAGCGCAGAGAATCTTCGTCTTCACAACGCATTAAGATTATGCGTTCCGGGTCGATTTCTCTCAGCTTGTCCGATTCGGTTTCTTTATTCAGCGCCGGCGTCCAGTTTAATTTCATCAAATCCGAATCCAGAATGTTCATGTCCATGAACTCAAAAGAAATCGGGTGCAGACCGTCGATTAAAATCTGATGCCCCGCTTCATGCAGTAAATCCCGGGCGACCAGATAATTTTGGGTGTTCTGAATAATATCCATCAGCTGGACTTCGACAATAATCGACATGTTTTCAGGCATTTCTGCCAAAAACTGTTCAAAAGCCGGCGTAAAAATAGTGGAAATGTTTAAATTCAACGAAATGTTTTTCGGCGTATGCGCAAACAGTTCCTTGAAAATGCCCAGCATTCTTTTATCCAGCGTTTCGCTGAGGTGTTGAAAAAGCCAGCGGTTGGATAAAACGTTTACGTCGGGGGCGATCGCTTTTTTCAGATCGGCCATGGACGTAAAATATTCCAGAAACAGTGAAGAAAGGCCGCCTTCGGGCGTGATTCGGACGGCTTCCTGCCGGCGGATAATTTTTAAAATATTGAATCCCTGAATATTGCGCAGAATTGCGTCCAGATGTTCGGGAGCCAGCGGAATTTCTTTTTTTTGAAACTGTTGGTTTTCAACGGCGGCCTGCCGTTCTTTGGCATAAGCCATAACCATATCAAAATCACGGTTTAAAGGATAAACGCGTATAAAATCATTAGGGTGAGACGCGGCAAAAGAATCGGACTGAAATATCCGCCGGATAGAAGAAACCGTGTCCGTCAGCGACTGCGGCAGGATATTCTGTCCGACGACCATAATGTCGTTGTTGGACAGCACGAACAGTCCGGATTGTGATTTGATAATCAGTTCGTTCAGGGCGCCGAGCGTCATCTGAACATGGTTTTGCGTGCGGTTGGCCGGATTAAGCGCGGATATCTTTACAAGAAGAGCCGTTGAACCCGCTTTCATCGGTTCAATGCGTTTTAATTTGTCAAGAAGCTGCTGTTCCGCTTTTGCCGCGCTCACAAAGAATCCTTTCCCTCCCGTTTTCCGGGATTATCTTAATTATCTTATTTCAGGTACAAATGGACTTCCGTTGTCTGAATGGAAGCGCTTTTTGTTTTTGAAGAATAAATACGGCTTTCCGGCAATCCCATAGAAATCAGAGAATTGCGGACGGCGTCGGCATTTTTTGCGGCTTCGGTTTCGCCGGATTTCGCGTTGGACGGGCTGACGGCGACAATTTCAAAATTTGTGTTTGGGCGTTTATCCAAAGCGGCTTTGACGGCTTTGTACAAAGACTGTTCATACGCGACGTTTTTTTTGTTAAATCTGATCACCATTAACGGCCTGCGTCCGTTCAAATCGGCGTCAGGCAGATAAGCCGCCGCGGATAACAGAGCCGGAGCCGCAGGAACCGAAACGGCCGCCTGCGGTCTGGCATTTACCATACTGCCGCTTTGAATGTCCGTGCCCAGCATATTGATATTCTGGCTTTCCGTGCTGAAATACTGCTGCTGGCGGGCGATTTGAGCAGAAACATCGGAGCTTAAACGGTTTAAAGAAACAACCGTTTGATTCGCCTGATCTTCCAATGCTTTTAAGTTTTCATGGTCGATTTCCATCGCTCCGGGAATCAGGAACGTTTCTCCGATCGTATCCAGCAGAGAATTCAATTCGTTTTTGGTGCGGATTATTTCGCTGGACAGTTTTGCGGTTTCGGACATGTTTTTATCCGATCCCGTTAATAAGGCGGAAGCCTGTTTCCACATTTCCGTCAGTTCGGGGTTTCCCGGTGTGGTTCCGATCTGCAACCGGGCGTGAATACGGGCGACGTATTCATAGTACTGGCGTGATTCTTCGGCATTTTTATTCTTCAGTTCACGGAAGACTTCCGTATTTTTTCTGATGTTTTCCTGAATCTGCTGTAATTTGGTTTCGATCGCGGCGACTTTTTTACTGACTTCGGAAACGATCTGCGTGTTGGCCGTATAGGCGGAATCCTGAGGCTTTTCGGTTTTAGCCCGCGGTGTTTCGGCGGTTTTTTCCTCAGCCTTTTTTGCAGCCGGCTTTGTTTGTTCGGATTCAGAGGACTGCATTGCGAAATCATCGGCGAAGTAATCGTCGGAATAAGGATCTGAAGACGACGCGCAGCCTGCAAAAGTCAGTAATGCGGCTGCCAAAGAGAGTCTTTTAAGAATGGACATGGTTTCGAATACCTTAAAAAGTTAAGAAAACTGCGCAATTTTCCAGCCTGTCTTTTATTTTATAAAAAACGGCACTTTTTAGAATGTACCGAGAAATAGCGCTTTTGCAAGAAATTTTATTATAAAATGAATTTGTTGTCATTTTTTGTAAAAAAAGTCTTGCAAGGATTATTTCATCGTCGTATATAAGATTTGCTTAAGCGCCCATAGCTCAACTGGATAGAGCATCTGACTACGGATCAGAAGGCTGAGAGTTCGAATCTTTCTGGGCGCGCCAATCAAAACCCGCAGAATACTGCGGGTTTTTTGTTGTCCAGAGAAATGACAGCTCTTCGTAAAAATCGGTTTTTCTAACATTTTTCTAACAAAAAAATTTTTTCTAACATTCGAGAATAAGAAAATTTAAGCTCAAAACGCATCTTTTCTGACCTCGGAATAAGGGAAAAATCGGAAATATCGGAAAAATTGTTCCGACAATCCAACATTTCTGCGTCTTTTTTCAGAGTCGTTCTTCGGGAAAAATATGGAAAAATGGGAAATATTGTTCAGGCATAAAGAAAAGGCGCATCCGAACGGACACGCCTTTGTCTGTTTTTGAAACCGGTTTTAGTTCAACGCGTCTTTTAAAGCTTTACCGGCTTTGAATTTCGGCTGTTTGGAAGCGGGAATGTTGATCTCTGCGCCCGTGCGCGGATTGCGGCCTTCGGTCGCGGCGCGTTTGGCAACGCTGAACGTGCCAAAGCCGACCAAACGAACTTCATCGCCTTTCTTTAAGGTCGCGGCAACCGTGTTCAACAAGGCTTCCGTCGCTTTTTCGGAATCAACTTTCGTCAAACCCGTGTTCTTCGCGATTTCAGCCACCAATTCTGCTTTGTTCATAATGCAACTCCTTAAAAATATAAACAGAAGCACAGCTTATCCCGTTTCAAGCCCTTTCGCAAAGTCTTTTCGTGTTTCCACGTCAAAAATGTCCTGAAACGCTATCTTGGTTTTCACGACCGTCAGCGTTTGGAACGTAAGGTCAATATCCGTAATCAGACCCGTCTTTGTGATGTAAGCGTCCTTGTCGTAATACGTTACGGAAACAAGGTCGTGTCGCCGGAGGCTCTTTAACTTTTCGGACAAGGCTTCCGTTTCGTCTTCGGACAGTTCTTTTTTCGGTTCGGAAACGCGCTGTCGTTCCAAAATCATTTGGTAATACCCTGTCAAAGCGTTGAACGGCAGGAATTGACGCGCCCGTTCTTCTTTACTCGCCCCCATTGTGTCCTCCGATCAGTTTGTTTCTGACCCGCGCCGTCGCTTTGTCCGTATAGCTCATTCCCCGAAGCAGAGCGTTCTTCCCGAATTTTTGCTTGATCGCCAAGACTGCCTCTTGCATTTTACGTTCCTTTTCGTCTTCTTGCCTGACGGAAAACAGATCCTGTTGTAAAAAAGACTGATCTTCATCTGTAATGTTCATTAAACAAACGGTTAGTTTGCGAATGGGAACGCTTCGTCGTGTCGTTCGGCGATAAATGCTTTCAAACTCTTTGACGAGTTTATCATAAGAGGACGTTTGTTCGGACAGCCGTTCAGAGCCTCCGGTCGGCGGCGCGACATCGCGGGAATAACCAACCTCCAACGAAATACCGGAAGCGATCATATGCTTTTCAATCAATTCCAAAGAAAGCATGTCGACCATTTCTTTTACGCAAACCAACGCGTCTTCAAAAGTATAGTCGAAAAACAAAATTTGACTGTTTGACAATGAATTCGTCTTGGATTTATAGGCTTGAATATCCCTGATCTCGCAAGGTTCCCGACCGTGCGCATGATCGATCAGAAATTCCGCATTCACGCCGAACTCTTTATATAAAAGCCGTTCATCGCAATGGGCAATCCCGTAAAGATCGAAAATGCCGTATTTTTCCAATCGGAACGCTATCCCTTTGCCGATGTTCCAAATGTCCGTTATCGGACGGTGATGCCATAGTTGCTCTTTAAACAATCGTTCGTCCAAATAACCGATATGATCGGGAACGTGCTTTGCCGTAATGTCCAATGCGACTTTTGCCAAAAACAGATTTGTCCCTATTCCCGCCGTTGCGCATATTCCGCTTCGTTCTTTGACGGCGTTCATCAACATGACCGCCATTTCTTTTGGCGTTTTACGGTAAATATGCAGATAGTTGGTCGCATCAATGAAAACTTCGTCAATCGAGTAAGGGTGTATGTCGTCCGGAGCGACAAAATTCAGATAAGTGCCATAAATATCCGCGGAGACCTCCATATACCGCTTCATACGCGGTAAAGCCGTAATGTATCGGACGTTTTTCGGTATTTCAAAAATACGGCAGCGATTATGAATCCCCAAGTCTTTCATTGCCGGAGTAATTGCCAGACAGATTCCTCCGCGTCCTCTGGCGGGGTCGGCAACGACAAGGTTCGTCTTAAACGGATCAAGCCCGCGTTCGACACATTCCACGGACGCGTAAAACGATTTCAGATCAATACAGATAAAAACCTTGTCCGTCATTCTTGTCCTCCGAATCAAAAGCTATCAGATTCGGTGTTTAAACACAAGAACAAAAGAAGAACAAAAATACTTTGCTTATCTCTTGATGTTTCAGGAAAGGGGGCGAAAACGTTAAAAGTCCGTCATTTCTTCCGGATCGATGACGCTGACCAAGTTATAAATCGTCTCGGCGATATCGCAGCCCATATTTATATCTTTCATGGATAATTGTTCTTCCGGTGCTTGCAATAAATTCCATGACAGCAGTTTCCCCATTTCCGTACAGGACGGATTGTCCGGATCAAAAGAATCCAAAAAGACTTTTAAAACCCGATCAAACAGCGGATATTGTTTTCTAAAATAGTTCATCGTTTTTTTCATTAACTGAGTATAGGCATCCTCTTTCATTGATCCCAAAACGCTTTGCAGCGCGCACAGGTAATATGCGGCGATAAAGAGGTTCCAACATTCAAAACGGATCTTTTTGAAATTCTCAAAATCCGTTTTAAAAGCGGATTCCCGTTCAAAATTGTAATATTGCGGCAGAATAATCGTGTCGCACAAAAAATTAATTCCTGTTTTCTCGGGCTTGAATGGCATGAACGGTCTCCTTTTAAAAAACGGAAACCCACCTTCATAAAAAGGTGGGCGGACGTTAGAAACCGTTATAGATAAAACGGCTCGATGCTTTCGTGCATATAGCCTTATTACACCGACATCCGTCCACTGCGGAAATCGGTGTATTATTTTCAGACGCCATACACCATTTACAGGCGACTATCTATAAGGGGTTTCTAAGCCCCGCTTTTACTTTTTTTGTAAAAGCTTTTTCACGTTATCAAAAAGAAAAGAACTCTGCAAACAGATCTTGCTGTACGGTCTTTGTTTTTCTTGATTGTCAATTCCCTGTCGCCTGATGGAAGAAAAACGGTTTCCCCGACTTTCGCTCCCATGTCGTTGCAAGTCGGGCGACACCCCTCCGTTTTTCTTGGAATGACAATCGCTTTCTTCTCTCCGACGAAGCACCTCGAAAGGGTTTCAGGCGCAATGCCAAAAACCCTTTAACAAGTGCTTTTTTACAGAGAAGGAGCTTTTAAAATGACCGATAAAAAAGATACCGTTCAACAAGTCGCAAATACCATTATTGAACGCTTGGAAAACTTTTCCGGCGAATGGGAAAAACCGTTCTTTTCTTCTTTCGCCCGGAACATCACGACTAAAAAGGCTTATCGCGGCATTAACATTTTGATTTTGAACTTTGCCGCCGCCGTTAACGGTTTTACTTCTGCTGTTTGGGGAACTTACCGGCAATGGCAGGAAAAAGGCTTCCAAGTCAAAAAAGGCGAAAAATCGACGACTATCGTTTTTTGGAAACCCGTTTCCTATAAATGCGAAGTTGAAAACTCTGAAACAGGTGAGCTTGAAATAATCGAAAATCAGGCTTGTGTCGCCCGCTCTTATCCCGTTTTTAACGGCTCTCAGGTTGAGGGGTTTGGCGAAGATGTCGAGAAAGCCGAATTTACGGTCAAAGAAAACGTCATGGCGTTCTTTGAAAATACGGATATCTATTATTCTTACGGCGAAAACGTGGCGGCTTACGACAGTAAAAATGATATTGTCTTGTTGCCGAATAAAGACAAATTCAAAACAGAGAGCGGATTTGTTTCCACAGTGGCGCATGAAACAATACACGCCACGGGACACAAAGGTCGTTTAAATCGTGATTTTAAGGGTAAATTCGGCAGTGAAGATTACGCTTTCGAGGAGTTGATTGCCGATATAGGCGCGGGATTTGTCGCGGGATATTTAGGTTATGATTATCAATTCAGTAAAAACAATCTGGCGTATTTGCAATCTTGGCTGAAAGTTTTGAAGAACGACAAAAAGGCGATTTTTAAAGCCTGTTCCGAAGCGCAAAAGGCTTTTGACTATCTGATGATGTTCCAAGAAATGGGAAGGGAAGCGGCTTGACCGCTTCCTTGTTATGCGCTTTTTCGCCCGATGCCTTACCCATCAGCGATGCTGATTCGCCCGAAAAAAGTTGATACTTCTAAATATGCTCATATACTAATTATAACCATTTTTGATGAAAGAATCCCAACAAATGAACAAAAAACTATGGAAAGTTTTGATTATAGTATTCTAAAAACCGTAGAAATGTATAAATTGAAAGTTGATGGTAAATATATTTTCTATTATGACGAAACAGGAAATATAAGAAAACTAACTTTAACAAGTAAAGGATTGAATGTTGAAAAAATTCCTGTATTTGTTCTTGGAGGAATCGTTCTTAAAAATGAAAAACACATTGAAGAAAAAGAATTAAAAGAAAGTATTGGTATTTTTCAAAAAAGCATTAAAGAACTAAAATTCAGACATCTTTCTCATAAGAAAAAAGGAATAGATATCATTCAATCGGAACAAGTTAGAAATTTCTTTAACTGGATTGATAAAAATAATTTTATAATACATTTAAGCTGTTTAGATCCATATTATTTTTCTATCGTTGATATTATAGACTCTATAGATGATTACGGAATAAGAACAGAACCTTCTTTCAACTTTTATTGTAAAAGTTTGCTAACAAGTGTTTTAAGGGAAGATTTAAGAGAAACAGAAAATCTATTTATAAAATATGATTATCCATCAGTTTCAAAAAATGAAAAAAATAATTTTTTATTTGAACTTATAAAAACTGTTCGATGTTGTGAATGCTTAAATATTATTGAAAAAGAACTATTATGCGATGTTTTGACAGAAGGGGTTCATCAAGAAGAACTTTATTTTATAGAAAAATTAAATGACGAGAAAGAAAATCTTATTGACAATTTTTCAGATTTTTATACACATTGCGCACGTCTTTTTCCAAACTCAAAACATTTTTTTGATGAAGAATCTTCAATAAAAAAATTTCTTTCTTTTTGTAATAACGTATATTTCATTGATTCTAAAACCGATTTAATGATCCAAATATCAGATTTGATAGTTGGATTTTTCGGGAATATTATAACATACCTAAATGAAAATAATAATTTTGATATAGAGAATTACAAGAAGGATTCAATATCAGAAGAAACAATAAGAACAGTATCTAATGTTTTGAAAAAATCATTAAAAGAAAACAATGCTTTTTTACACAGAATTATGAGCATAAAAGACCAATTAAAATTTGATAAAATGTTTATGTTATATGATGATTGAATTTTTCAATCTTGATTGTCAATTCCCTGTCGCCTGATGGAAGAAAAACGGTTTCCCCGACTTTCGCTCCCATGTCGTTGCAAGTCGGGCGACACCCCTCCGTTTTTCTTGGAATGACAATCGCTTTCTTCTCTCCGACGAAGCACCTCGAAAGGGTTTCAGGCGCAATGCCAAAAACCCTTTAACAAGTGCTTTTTTACAGAGAAGGAGCTTTTAAAATGACTGATAAAATCGACCAAGCTTTAACCGAATTGAAAACGACGCTTAAACCGTTTATGCCGGTTCGGCAGGCTCAAACACTCATTGACAATCTGTATCATTCGGAAGAAGCCGGAGCGTTCGCCGACCTTATTCTTAATCTTGCCGAGCGCATCAAAACGATCCCGCAAGTCTATGAAACGGACGGGCAAGGCAAAAACGCTTTGGCTCAACTGCACTATTTTGTCGGCTCTTATGATGGCTATATCGTCGAAAAAGACACCTCCGACAAACAAATGCAGGCGTTCGGTTGGGCGAGTTTCGGATACGGTTTCGAGGCCGGATACATCTCTATTGAAGAGCTTTTGGAGCTTGCGGAACTGGATTTGTTTTTCACGCCTTGCCCCGTTGGTCAGGTCATCAGGGAGGGGTGAACAATGCTGTATTGGGATTTGATCGAGGAGTTCTTGCCCGACTTTGAAGAACGGGACGATGTAAAATTTGATACCGTTTTATTCTGTTTCGTTCACGGCGGCAAAGTACCGGAGGAGGATTTACCGGCATTACGGGAACTTGCAAAAAGCGGTTGGCTGGCGGAAGTTTTTTTTGCTATGGAAAAGCATCTTTTAAATGAAGCTTTCGATGTTTATTTTGAAAAAAAGGTTCTTCCTAAAATTTATCTCAGGCAGAAAGAATACGGCTCAGAATAGAGCCGTATTCTCCGAAAAAATCGGTCGCCGCACACGCGGCGACACCGTTTGATATACCGTCAACAAAGGGTGGTCGGGCTGGCGCGGTCGGGTTTAAGGCTGTTTTGAGGCTGATTTGCAAGTGATTGATTTTATTGAAGGCTACTTTTTTGCAGGATAGCCTTTTCGTCCGACGAAAAGAGCGAAAAATGCCACGCCAACCCGCCCTTGAAATCGCCTTCAAACAGCTGTAAAATTTAATCCGTCACACGCGCTTGAACGACTTTATTGCGAGGCTAAAGATGCCAATGTTGCGTAAATCGTTCAGAATAGAAAAAGAAATTTGGGACGCGCTCATCGCCGAAAAACAATGTCCGTCCCGTTTGATCCGGTTGTTCATTCTTGCCGGGATTCATCAGATGAAAATCCCGCACTATGACGAAATACTCCTGCTGACAAAGCTGGAAGAAGAGATCCGAAAGGTCGGCATCAACACCAATCAGGCCGTCCGCGCTTTGAACACGACGCTGATAAAAAAGGACTCGCTTGAAGAAAAAACGTTGCAGGATTTGCGGCGGGTTTGTCGTGAACTTCACGCGCTTCGGGATAAAATCAACAGACTTTTGGCGGCGTATTATGGCGAATAAGCGAAACTGGTTAGACGAACATATCCGTGGGATTTATGTTAAACATCAACGTTTTCCGATTGATTATCCTCCGCCGGCAAAACAGAAGGCGACACTTTCTTTCAAAGTTCCCGTCCCGGAAGCGATGGTTAAAGTCGCGTTTTATATCAAGTCCGTTCAGGGCGTGAAAAACACTTTGCAGTATATTGCTCACGGTTCGGAGGGAATGGAAAAAGACGCTCGTGTTTATGACGACGAACGGCGACTGATCCAGACGGAAAAACTGAACGAAACGATAGACGCGTATCAGATGAAACAACGTCGGAAAAACGGCAATCTAATGGTTCATCTGATCGTGTCTTTCCCAAAAAGAATGAAGGTTGGCGAGGAGGAGGGGTATCGGTTTGTTGAACGGTATATGGAGCCGTTTGCGAAAAAAGGATACCGGTATTTATACGCCGTTCACACCCATCAATCGGCAACGCACGGGCATATTCTGCTTCAAATGTCGAACGGTCGGGATCGTCTGAAATTCAAAAAGCCACAGCTTCAAATGCTCCGCCAACATCAGGTCGAAGTCGCCAAAGAGTTCGGTTGGGAGATGCAGGCGACACGCTTCCAAGACAGGGATTTTTCTCTGACGCAGATGATTGTTCCGCGCAAACGTAAAACGATCCGCTACAAACGGAGAAAGACACTTGAAGAGATTGCACAAAAAAATGGAATTTCTTTACAACGTTCATTTTAATGATTGCATATCATTAAACAATATATAATATATTGATATATTATTTTGTTGTATACAACTATTAGGAATTATTTATGGATAAAAATCCGGATACCGGTCTGTTGTGCCTGACCGTTATAGCTCAGTTATTCGAACGTAAAACAAATCCGCAACAGCTTCGGCATTTATCGGGTAACGGATCAAGACCGTTTAATGAAACGGATATTTTACGCAGTGCGAAAATTTTAGATTTAAAAGCGAAGGCCGTTCAAAGCTCGATCGGACGTTTATCGAAAACGCCGTTGCCCGTAATAGCCTGTGCTCCGGAGGGTCGTTATTTTATATTGGCAAAGTATTCGCCGGATAAGGTTTTGATACATTATCCCGAAAAAGGAAAGCCCGAGATTCTTTCAGCGCAGGATTTTGAAAAAATCTGGACGGGTCGGATAATTTTATTTACATCGCGGCAGAACATTAAAAATCTATGGCGGCGGTTTGACATATCATGGTTTGTTCCGGCGGTTCTTAAATATAAAAAACTGTTTGGCGAAGTTCTTTTATCATCTTTATTTTTACAAATATTTGCATTGGTGTCACCGTTATTGTTTCAGGTGATTATCGACAAAGTTTTGGTTCATCACAGTTTAAGCACTTTAGACGTTATCTTTTTTACGTTAATTTGCATGACGGTATTCGAGTGTATTTTAAGCACCTTGCGGACATATATTTTTTCACACACAACGAACCGGATTGATGTTGAACTGGGTGCGCAGTTGTTCAAACATTTACTTGCGTTACCTTTAGCGTATTTCGGGTCAAGACGTGTCGGTGATACAGTGGCGCGAGTACGGGAATTGGAAAATATTCGGAATTTTTTAACGGGATCAGCGTTAACGTTAGTTATTGATACGGCGTTTACGATTGTTTTTTTTATCGTTATGCTGCTGTACGCGCCGTTTTTGACGCTGATTGTCGCTTTATCCATACCGTTTTATATTGTTTTATCGTTATTGGCCTCACCTGTTTTGCATAAACGTGTGGAGGAAAAATTCAAGCACGGGGCTGAAAATCAGGCTTTTTTGGTTGAATCCGTTTCAGCGATAGAAACATTAAAAGCTTTAGCGGTTGAACCGCAATCCGTTCGCAGATGGGAAGAACAGCTGGCCGCGTATGTCGCCAGTTCGTTCAGAGTGTCCAATCTGGCGAACATTTGCCATAATGCGATCAGCTTCATTCAAAAAACAACCTCCGCTTTGACTTTGTTTTTCGGGGCGAAGTTGGTCATAGAAGGAAAAATGACGGTTGGTCAGTTAGTCGCATTTAATATGTTGGCCGGTCATGTGGCGGCGCCGATTTTGCGTTTGGCTCAATTATGGCAGGATTTTCAACAAGTGCGCATTTCAATCGACCGGTTAGGAGATGTTTTAAACACGCCTGCCGAGCCGGCTGTGAATTCGGGGCAGGCTCCGTCTCTTTCGTTAAAAGGCGATGTAAAGTTTACGAACGTTTCATTTCGTTATGCTTTGGATAAACCTCAAGTGTTGTCGGATATTTCTTTACATGTCATGCCGGGTGAAAGCATAGGGATCGTAGGATCTTCCGGATCGGGGAAAAGCACGCTGACAAAGCTGATCCAGCGGCTGTATTTGCCGGAAACGGGGCGTATTACGATTGACGATATAGATATATCGACAGCCGATCCGTCCTGGTTAAGGCGACAAATCGGTGTTGTTTTGCAAGAAAATACATTATTAAACCGCTCAGTGCGTGACAATATTGCATTAGCCGATCCCGTTCAGCCGATTGATCGCATTATAGAAGTTGCGAAAATGGCAGGCGCACATGATTTTATCGCTGAAATGCCTGAAGGATATGACACGATTATCGGAGAACGCGGCGCGTCTTTATCCGGAGGTCAACGGCAAAGAATCGCGATTGCGCGAGCTTTACTGGCCAATCCGCGGATTTTGATTTTTGATGAAGCGACATCCGCTTTAGACTATGAATCGGAATCTTTAATCAAAAAGAACATGGCGGCGATCGGCAAGAACAGAACAGTTTTTATTATAGCGCATCGTTTATCCACGGTTCGAACGTGCGATCGTATCGTTGTGATAGAGAAGGGCAGGATAATCGAACAAGGATCGCATACCGATTTGTTGACCCGCCCGGACAGCCGTTACGGTTATTTGTGGAAATGCCAAATGAACGGAGAAGCGATATGAACAATAAACCGTCTTTGGAACAACAGTTTTTGCCGGCCGTATTGGAAATTACGGAAACGCCGCCGTCTCCTTTAGGGCGAGCCACGATGTATGCGATCGTTGGTGTTTTTTGTTTTGCGTTATTGCTCAGTTTGATCTGTAAAGTGGATATTATTGCCATAGCTCCGGGCAAGATTATTTCCAGCGGACACAACAAGCTGATTCAACCGTTAAAAAGCGGTGTTGTCGATGATATTTTCGTTCGTGACGGGCAGTTTGTCAAAAAGGGGGATCCTCTTGTTCAGATTAAGTTTGAAGACGCGGAAGTCAATCGAGTTCGATTGGAACAGGAATTATTGTTTGCTTCAATGGATGTGGCGCGTTTGTCGGCGTTACTGACGGCGGATCCGTTGAAAACCTTTATACCGCCTTTAAAAGCTTCGGAAGAATTGATTGAAAAGAACAAACGGCTGTTAAAAAACGAAGCGGACAAGATTAAAGCGCAACTGGCCGTCATTGATGATCAGATTGTTCAGGCAAAAGCGGAAAAGGAAACGGCGAAAGCTTCGATAAAAAAGATAGAGCGTTTATTGCCGAATGTTCGTTTTCGTGTGGATCAATATCGTGATATTTATGAAAAAGGCAGTATAGCAAAATCCTTTTTTTTAGAAAAAGAAAAGGAGTTGATTCAGTACGAAGAAGACTTATCCGTTCAAAACAAGACCTTGGCGGAAATAGAAGCGAAATTGCAAGTTTTGGCAACACAAAGAGATCAGGAGGAGCTTAATTTTAAAAACGATCTGCTTTATCGTTTGCAAGAAGCGTCCAATAAAGAAAAACTGTTAAAAGACGAATACGCGAACGCGCAATGGATTGACGGTCTGACGACGATCAAGGCTCCCGTTGACGGAATTGTTCAGGAAATGGAAATTCATACGGTTGGCGGAGTGGTGACTCCGGCGCAGACATTGATGAAACTGGTACCGTCCGACAGCATATTGGAAGTCGAAGCCATGGTTTTAAACAAAGATGTCGGATTTGTCAAAGAAGGTCAAAATGTCAGTATCAAGATAGACAGTTTTCCGTATACGCGCTACGGAACGATTCAAGGAAAACTGGTTCATTTATCGCGTGATGCGGTTGAAAACGAACAGCTCGGCTTAATTTACATAGCACGTATATCGATGTTGCGGGACACCATTCGTGTGGAAGACAAAGACGTCCGCCTGTCCGCCGGCATGAGCGTGTCAGCTGAAATCAAGACGGGTCGTCGCCGTTTGATAGAAATAATCCTGACACCGTTTAAAGAATATGCGTCCGAAAGTCTTAGAGAAAGATAATACAATCAAAAGTTGTATATTTGTCAAATAATTCTCTTGACGATATGTAATTTCTCTGATAGCCTGATATCATCATTATTACAGAAAGGTATTTTACATGATCCGCCCCTT
>ENA-ORPH01000824-ORPH01000824.1-human-gut-metagenome-genome-assembly--contig:-NODE-824-length-32981-cov-4.762558_pt1 | contig 32981 bp, 28 predicted proteins | sample MGYA00242142_ERZ509074 | MGnify/ENA primary metagenome ERZ509074 (study PRJEB26280, sample SAMEA2338724) | human gut metagenome | biome: human gut; feature: human-associated habitat; material: faeces...
CATAACAGCAATTTTTTTATCCTTCTCATCCAGCTTCATCAGCTTTCCGATCTGGTTTCCTATGCTCCCTCCCATCTGAAGGGCAGCTCCCTCTCTTCCCGCCGATCCGCCGGAAAGGTTAACCGTGCCGGAACTGATCAGCGAAGAAAGCGATCCGCCGTCAACATTGATTTGCCCGCCGGCCGTGGAAATCGTTTCTCCCGAAACCGTTCCGCCGTTCAAATAAAACGTTCCCGAAGTAACGGACACATCGCCTGCCAGCGATCCCGTCAGCCGCAGCGTTCCGCTTTCGACAACGGTCGTTCCCAGATACGTATTCCGCCCGGTCAGGGTCAAAGTGCCGGCGCCCTGTTTTTTCAGCCCGACATCAGCGTCGGTGTTTTCCGTTTTGGATTTGACCTGACCGATATTGTTGCTCCAAGTGCTGTCGTATTCCTGCACATTGACCGTATAAACATACTCGTTATCCACAAAATCGCCGGAAGACAAACGATTGGCGTCAAAATAACCTGGGCCTTTGACCGCATTGGCCAGATTAAGCAGCCCCTGACCGAAAACGTCGGCATAAGTCACATCGACGCAGACAACACCTTCCGAAGAACAAGTATACGCGCCGCCCATTTCCGCCTGAACGACAGCTCTTTTTTCCGTATCCGTCCAGTCTTTGCCGTATCCGTCGGCCGAACCGAAAAACAAAAACTGTGATTTCCCGTTGCCTTTTTGCACCATATACTTACTGAAACCGGCATAATTCTTATCAGCCGTTGAAAACAGAACGTCCGCCAGCTGCTTACCGCCCATATAAGGAAAAGCGCTGGAAACAACCGCCGCCGATCCGGAAATAATCGGCGCGGCCGCAGAAGTGCCGGCAAATGAAGTATATGCGGAATCTCCTTCATGCGAAGCGGCAGTCAATGATCCGACCGGCGCGGCCAGCGACCATTCCTGCGCATATTGCGCCAAATTCGTATAGCTTGCCAAAAAATACGGGCTGGAAGAAGAATAAGACGGATCATATGCAATTGCGCTGATAAAATTATACTTCAGACTGGAATCGTAATAGGGCAGCCCTGCCGGAGAACCATTCGGTGTTAAAAGTGTATCATTCCCGGCACTAGCGACAATTAATTTATCCTTTGCCACTAAGGCCTTTGCCACATTTTTTTCATTAGCAGATGGACTATAGGACGGAGCATATTCATGAACACCCAAGCTATTATTAACAATCTTAACATTGTCAAATTCGTCCGTCGCCAAAATATTCCAGGCTTCCGTATAACTTTGATAGCATGACGGACAATCTATACCGTCGTCCAATTCCGCGGCAAAAGCGACAAGTTTGGCATCATATGCGATTCCGTGCATGCCGGCGCCGTCTTTTTTTCCGGCGATCAGACTGGAAACAGGCGTGCCGTGATCCGCAATATCCTGATAATGATTATATTCGTCTTTTTGCAGTTCGCTGAACTGATCCTTTAATTCCTGATGTGTGGGAAGCGTTCCGTTATCGACAACGGCGACGGTCACGCCGGATCCCGTAAATCCCAGCGCATACGCCTGCGCCGCACCTATGGTATCATACACTTTTTGATTGACAGCGTATTCCGCATCGGCCGCGAAAGCGGCAGACAACGGCAGAAAAAAGAAAAGAGAAAAACAAATACATTTTAACATTGTTTTTTCCTTTTCCCGTTTTTAAAAAGCATAAGACAGCGACGCGGAAAAATTAAGCGCTTCGGTATGATCGGATATCCGGGTCCCCGCCCACAGGTTCAGCAAAACACTGCGGCTGAGGTTTGTTTTTAAGCCGATTCCCGCATTAAAATAATCTTTGTCCGTTTCGGCAGACAAAGAATCAAACGTCGTTTTCGCCGTATCCGCCAGAAAATAAGCCGACGTCTGTACGGAATCGCCGCTTAAAATCCGCTGATAACCGAAATCCGCCGTCAGGACAGCCTGTGAAAAAGTGTAACCGATCGTAATTCCCGGCTGAACGCTGACAGACGTATTATTAACACTCTTTACGCCCAGCAGCAGCGACGACATTCCTTCTTCTTCATACGCTTCCTGAGAAATGTAACTGACGTTTGCCGCCAGATAGGAACGCAGGTAAAAAGAATAATCCCGATACGGCAAACGCATAAAATCATAGCCCAGATTCAAATCAAATTCGGCGGAATAGCCGTTAAAATCAGCCCGGCTTAATGTTTCCGATCCCGCGATTTCAGTATACCGGCTGCTTTTATATTGCTGGAAACCGCCCATCAGCATACTGTTCAGCGTCAACCGGCCGAATCTGGATCCCGTATAAATTCCCGCCCGGTAGTCTTTGACATTGATTTCGTCCGAATCCTGCGTTAAACGCCCCGAAGCAAACCCGGCCGTCACGCCGACCAGCAGCTGCGGTGAAAATTCATGGTCATAACCGAACATGCCGCCGATGGTTCTTGTTTTAATATCTCCTTTATCCAAAGAAGAATCTCCGTCTTCAACAACTCTGCCGCCCAGAACCTGTCCCCAGACCTTGTTCCCCGTTTTAGCGGAACCGCCGCCGGAACGGCCGCGGTAATATTTGCCCCGGTATTGCTGCATCGGCATATATTGACGGTGGTAACCCGCCGCGTCGCGGTGCATGGTCGTTTTAAACAAATGCGCGGCAATCCGAGACGTCATGACATTCGTCAACGGCAGATGTTCTTTTTGAATCGGTTTGGCTTTTGAACGGATCGCGTTGATTTGCTTTTGCAGGTTTTCCCCGGATAAATAATAATATCCTTTGAAATCCGTATTGTTATTGTCCAGATACATCTTGTCCATAATGCCGGCGACAGCTTTTTCTTCCGGCAGAAAAGCGGCCGTCGCCGCAGATTCGCCCATACGCAGATAATCAATCGTCACATCAATGCTGCCGCTTTCCTGATGTGTGGTCGCTACGATAAAGTCCGACAACATTGACTGAGTGGCAAAATTTTTAAACGCCGTCAGGTTATTGAAATTAATCAGAGTATATCTCTGCCCGTTTTCATAACTGATATTATTGTTTGCGACTGTTAAACCACCGCCCGTAATATTCAGGGTGTCCACCTGCATAGCCGCCGTTCCCGCGCCGGATTCCGACGACACCATAACAATATTTCCGGAAGAATTTAATTCGTTAATCGTTAACGAAGTCGCGACGGATCCCGCCGCCGTATTATTGACCGTTCCCGCAATTGTCCCGAAACCGGATAAAAAGCCCGTGTTTTCAATCGGATTGGAACCGTTGTCAAAAATAACGCCCGAATTGACAACCATATTGCCTGATGCGGTATTGTTAATTTGGCCGATTAACCGGCTGTTGCCCGAAACGGCGACGGTTCCTTCATTATTCAAAGTTCCCCGGAAAAGTCCTTTTTCTTCAAAGTTAAACATGTTCCGATTAACAAACCGGCCCGTCGAAGAAAAATCTCCGTCAGTCGTTGTTTCCCCGACAATCTTCCCGGTCACGGAAAAAGTTCCCGTATTGATAACGTCTGCCGCCGCATTTCCCCCTGAGGCCAGCGCCGTTCCCCTGTTCTCAAAGACGTTATTCAGCGTACCGGAATCAATCCTGAATAATCCGTCCGCGGCCGTCGTCAATTTGCCGTTCATTTTTGCCGTGCCGGACATGGAAAACGTCCCCGAATTCACAACAACGCCGCCGTCCATGCTGCCCGTCAGGTTTAATTCGCCTCCTTCGACAACAGAAGTCCCCGAAAACGTATTTGCTCCGGCCAGCGTTAAAATACCTTCGCCCTGTTTTTTCAATCCGACATCAGCCTGCGTGTATTGACCGGCCACCGCCTTCACCTGACCGATGTCATTGCTCCACGTGCTGTTTGTTCCCAGCGTATCAACGCTGTAGAAAAACTGATTCATTGCCGTATCATAATCCGAAACCGTCAGCCGGTTCGCATCAAAATACTTAATTCCTTTAACGGCGTCGCCGACATTCAACAATCCCTGCCCGAAAACGTCTTCAAACGTTACCTCATGGCAGGAAACAGATCCGTTGCCGCACTGCGACGCAAGATCGGGATACATTGCCTTTGCCTGTTCAAAAGTGATTCCCGATTTATTATCTTTAAAAAACAAGACGCGGGTACTCCCTGCGCTTGATTGAATCATATAAGTAGATAAATCCAGATCGTCCTTTTTAAACGCCGTTGAAAACAAAACATCGGCGATCTGCTTGCCGCCCAGATAAGGAAAAGCCTGCTGCACCAACGCCGCGGCGCCGGAAACCATCGGAGCAGCCATGGACGTTCCGGACATATCGTTAAATTTCGGCGCGTCAGGGTTTACCGATTCATCGTATGCGACCGAAGAATAAATATTTGTCCCGGGCGCCGCCAGAGTCCATTCTTTCGCGTTGCCGGCCAGATTGGAAAAAGATGCGATAAACCCCACGTCAGAAGGCAGCTTGTCCGAATCATACGCGACAACGCTGATAATATTATTTTTAAATGAAGGATTGGAAACTCCCGCTCCTGCCGGAAAAGGATCGGGATCTAACAGCATGTCGTTTCCAGCGGCCGCGACGATCAATTTATCTTTTTCCGTCGCAATGCCGACCAGCTGATCAATTCTGTTCTGCGTTTCTTCATCAAGTTCCTCTTCAGGGATTCCCCAGCTGTTATTGATGATTTTCACTTCGTCATAATCACTGCTCATCAATATATCCCAAGCTTCGCCGGGATCCATGCATTTTTCTTCATCGTCGCAGCCGCCTTCCAGCAAAGTGGAAAAAACAAGCAGATCAGCGTCATAAGCAACGCCGTGCATTCCCGAATCATTTTTCGCCGCACCGACAATCCCGGAAACATGCGTGCCGTGCTCGCCGTCAAAAACATTAAATTCACTTTTTTGCAAAGCGCTGTTCTGCTCTCTTAAATCCGGGTGCGTCATCATCGTGCCGCCGTCGATAACGGCAACGGTAACGCCCGTTCCCGAAAATCCGGAATAAGCACCGGCCGAACCGGTATAAGCTTTGTCTGCACCGATTGCGCTTAAAGCCGATCCGTTCGCTTTATATTCTTCGTTATCATATTCCGCAGAAACCGTATTGGTATATTCGGCAAAAGCGGGAAAAATAAAAAATACGGAAAAGAGAAAAGTTGTAAAAAAACGCTTTTTCATCAGGTACTCAAAAAAATCAAAACTGTTCTTTTGAACAGGATAACCTTAAAGAGTATAACAAATCCTTAAAAAAAAGCGGGCCCCTTTCAGCGCCCGCTTTTCTGTCAAAGAAAAAAATCAGTCAATTTTCATAAACATTTTTCCGGGTGCCTTGCAGACCGGGCAGTTATCATAAATCGCACCGACAATCGTTTCCCCGCAAATAGGGCAGACATAAATGTCTTCCGCAACATTTTTACCCAGATTTTCCAAAGCTTCCTTGTACAAACGGGCATGCGTTTTTTCCACTGTATTTGCCATGGAAAACGTCCGTTCCGCCGCTGTATTGCCTTCGGCTTTGGCTTCTTCGATCATCGGCGGATACATGGATTCAAATTCATATATTTCTCCGTTAATGGCTTCTTCCAGATTGTCTTTTGTCGTTAAAATCTTACCGGCAGCGCGCAGATGATTGGCCGCATGCACTTTTTCGGCCGCCGCAGCCGCACGAAATAATTTTGCGACCTGAGCAAATCCTTCTTTGTCCGCCTGTACGGCAAAAGCGGAATATTTCTGATACGCCTGAGATTCACCGGCAAAAGCAGCCATTAAATTTTCCAAAGATTTTGACATGAAAACAGTTCCTTTCTTTTTTAGAATAATTATAAAAAGAGTATATCGGAAAGAAACAAAGATGCAAGGATAAAGCGAATGAGGGAACGGGATTGAAAAAAAACTTGATATAAACAGGCAAACGGTTTACAAAGCGTTAGGTGTGGTCTCGTAGCTCAGCTGGATAGAGCAACAGCCTTCTAAGCTGTGGGTCCCGCGTTCGAATCGCGGCGAGATCACCAAAAATCCCTCCGGCGGAGGGATTTTTTTGATTGAGGTGTGATTTGAACGCGCAGCGTTCGGTGAGCTAATGGCGAACGACGCGCAGGCGCGGCAGCGCTGAGCGACCGGCTTGACCGGCGGGCAACGCCCGCAATCGCGGCGAGATCATCGAAAAAAGTACCGAGTCTTAATTTAAAAATTTCACTTTTTAAAAATATATTTTTATTGCCGTCGGAAATACCGATATATTTCATCTCCTCTGCAAATTATTAAAAATCAATTTAAATACACCTTGACATTTTTTAAAAAATATCAACAATATGTGATATTGCTAAACAGATTGCCGATGTCATAAGCGAGAGTATATTCTCCCGCTTTTTTTATTGAGGAAAAAATGACAGTAAGCACAATCACAAACAAAGTATCTTATATCGGGAACGGGATTTCAAAAAATTTTGCAATCCCTTTTCCTTTTTTGGCCCAAGAGCACTTAAAGGTCTATCAGCTATTGAATGACGTTCGGACGGAACGGACAGATTGGACGCTTTCGGGCGGAAATATGGTTTTTGAAACTGCTCCGTCAGAAAACGCACAAATTGTGATTATTCGTGAAGTCCCTTTGACACAAGAAACAGATTATCGGGAAAATGAAATTCTAGCTGCGGAAACATTAGAGCGTAATTTTGACACGCTGACAATGCAGGTACAACAGCTGAAAGAACAGGCAGAACGCGCTGTAACAGTTGACATTTTTGATGATACAGATACGGAAAGCCTGATCCCATCAATCAGACAAAGCGTTTCCGATGCGGCAGAATATGCCGAAACGGCAACATTGCAAGCGCAAAATGCGGCACAATCTGCCGTATTATCGGCGCAGAACGCGACCTTAGCGACACAAAAGGCGCAAGAGTGCATTGATACGCTGGCCGGCAAAGCTGATTTATCATTGACGGCTTCAAAAACAGTAAAAGGATTAACTCAGTGGGCAGATACAAGTATATCAGAAACCAGACCTGCCGTAGTGATCGAGTTTTTTCAAGACGGCACGTCATGGTATAGAAAATGGTCAGACGGTTGGCTGGAACAAGGGGGAGTTGTTCCGCGCGGCGCTGTTACAAACGATGTTTATGTTAATTACCCACATACTTTCATAAACGCGCCCAAAGATATCAGAGTATCATTATTAAACAACGCCAACGGCGGCACAAGCACGCCATATCTGGCCGTTGCGATACGAAATATAACCGCTGCTCATTTTTCATGTTATCGAAACACAGACGTCGACCGGTCCTGGTACGCATGCGGGTATTAAAAGGAGAAAAAAATGAATTACGACATAAATCAGATTTTTGAAAAATCATATCCGCCGGCAGCCGCCCGCTATTGCAATCAGAACGGCTTCAGGATTGTTGAATTGGAACCGGAAAACAATATCAGACGGTTTCAAATTCAACCGACGCCGGAATTAAGCGTTGCGGAAAAAGCGGAATTTATCCGCAGCGAAAGAAACGCTTTACTGCAAAAAACGGACTTTACACAAATAGCGGACGCGCCGTTTACCGACGAAGAAAAATCACAATACGCCGCGTATCGCGCTTATTTACGAAAAATACCGGAAAATTCAGATTTTCCGGATATTGTTGTCATGACGTTTAAAGAATGGAATCTATAAACAAAAAAGACCGGAGGTTTTACCTCCGGTCTTATGGCAAAAGACAAAAACGTTTTTTAAAATTCGCGCTTTAAAATTTCCGCCAGATCTGTTTTTTCCCACGGGAAAGCTCCTTCGACATCAGGAACCCGGCCAAAGTGACCATAACTGGATGTTTGAGTGTAAATAGGACGGTTTAGCTGTAAATGTGTGCGAATGCCGCGCGGGCTTAAATCCATTACTTTCGGCAACAGTTTTTCAAGTTTATCTTCATCTACTTTACATGTTCCAAAAGTATCTAAGTAAACTGCGACAGGTTTTGCAATGCCGATCGCATAGGCTATTTGAATCATTGCACGATCAGCCAGTCCTGCTGCAACAATATTTTTTGCCAAATATCGTGTGGCATAAGCAGCAGATCGGTCAACTTTGGTTGGATCTTTACCAGAAAAAGCTCCTCCTCCGTGTGCTACGGCACCACCGTAAGTATCAACGATAATTTTTCTTCCTGTCAGTCCCGTGTCTCCATCCGGTCCACCGATAACAAAACGTCCCGTTGGATTAACATAAAATTTTTCTTCCGGAACACTCCAACCTTCCGGCAAAATTTTATGAACGACTTCATGTACAGTTGTCTTGATTTCTTCATAAGAAACGTCTTCCGTATGTTGCGTAGAAACAACAACAGTATCGACACCGATCGGTTTGCCATTTTCATAACGCAATGTTACCTGACTTTTTGCATCGGGACGTAACCATTTAATTTCACCGGAACGGCGCATACGTGATAATTCTTTTAAGATCTTATGAGAAAAGTAAAGTGTAGCCGGCATATATTCCGCAGACGACAATTCATTTGTCGCATAACCGAAAATAATTCCTTGATCGCCGGCTCCTTCTTCTTTCTTTTCGTTTTCATCAACTCCTCGTGCAATGTCAGAAGATTGTTTGTGAATGTAATTTTGAATATCAACCGTCTGCCAATCGAATCCCTTTTGTTCATAACCGATATTTCTGATGCATTTGCGAACAGCTTCTTCCATCATGGATTTAGAAATTGTTTCCGGCAGTCGGGCTTCTCCGCAAATAATGACGCGATCAGTCGTCACCATCGTTTCAACGGCAGAACGCGCATAAGGATCATGTGTCAGAAACAGATCAAGCAAGGTATCCGATATACAATCACATACTTTATCCGGATGTCCTTCAGAAACAGATTCACTGGTAAATAAGTAAGAGGATCTCATACGTTATGCTCCTTATTAGTGGAATTAAATGGTATATTCTTTTTTCTTTCTTTTTTTTGGTAAAAGATTTTTGAAACCAATGTAATAGAGTTTTCTTATAAGAAGATGCAGCAGTTTTCCCAATTTTAATTCTTTCGGATTTGGAAATTCAGGCGCTATGATCAGATTGTACAATTTTTCATTTCTATATAGATCCCGAAATTCTTTGATCCCAAAAGAAAATTTGTTTTCGATTTTTTTACACATAGCTTCTTCTGATAGAATTTTATACAGTTCCTGACGTCCGGATATTGCCCATGGGATCACACGAGAGGTTGCATAATAATGTGCAATGACAAAGGGCAGAAAATCCTCATCTCCATCATGTAAAGAGTTAACAAACAAAGCGTTTGGAAAACACTTTCGAGCCAAAGCAATTGAAGGAATTTCATTGATAAAAATTTTGACGTATTCAATCGCTTCAAAAGACGCAATACGATAATGTTCTTCTATCCTTACAACGCTGGACAACTGTTTTTCCGAAATACGATAATGACAAACAGAACAATCAATAAAAGCTATTTTTTTGCCTGAGAATAACATTCGTGTCCATAAAGTCATGTCATAAAGCAGAATAAATACTTTTTCAATTTTAAGATGATCAAAACATTTTCTTCTGCAAATACAGGCAGGAAAAGGCAAATGGCCGACGCCATTTGCAAACAGAGCCAATTCGTCAGATTCATTATTGTTGATATTAAATTTACAGCGTTCATGAAACCAATTTTCATTCAATGGCTTTCCATTTTCATCAACATAATCCATATTGCCGAAAGCAAAATCTTTATCCGGATTGTTTTCCATAAAATCGACTAAAGTTTCCAATCCGTCAGGCAGCATAATATCGTCGGCACAAAAGAGCTTGATATATTTCCCGCGGGCATGTTTCAGAAATTCCAACAGCAAAAGACCGCTGCCCGCGCCCAGATTTTTTTTCATACGAATATGTTTAATTCTGGGATCGGGAAAACTGTAGGCAATATCAACGGTTTCCTGTTCCGTCGAAGCATGATCCAATAAAATCAATTCAAAATCCGTATATGTCTGGTCTAATACAGATTGTATCGAATCTCTGAGATTTTTACCGTCATTATAATATGGGATCAAGATTGAAACAGTTGGAAACATTATTTAATTCCTTTCTTTTTATGCCGTATTTTCGCTTTGATTCCCAACAGACAAATAACTTTATGTTTCGGTTCATTATAAACGGAAAAGATTTTCTGATACCATTTCAGCTTTTTCTTTTTACGCTGTTCACATCCGCATACAGAAACAACAGAAGGGGTGATTTTAAATTCTTGCGTTATAGGCTGCCTGTTTTCCAATTTTTCAATTTCTTTACGGATATCACTTGAAAAAGCAATTAATTTCGGATCGCCTTTCATATCGTCTGTTTGTATATAAATATGGGGAATATTTGTGTATTTTCTTAACAGATAGTGCATCTTAGCGCCAAATTTTACAGATTCTTCAGGGATAACCATATCTCCATAAGGAAATTCTGGACAGATAAATACGTGCGGCGGATTAATCGCTGCCATTAAAAAAACAAATCCGTACAAATCGTCATCTGTAACGTTTTCTTTACAGATATTGTATTTAACAACAAGATTATCTGATCCGCTTTGTTTATATTTGATGATCGTTTCAACATGTAATTTAAACGCCTTGACCTGGTGGATTTTTTCATATGAAGAAGGCGTTCCCGCATCTAACGATGTAATTAATCCGATTTTGTTTTGCTTTAACGCGTCAAAAATCGACTGTTTGTATTTCAAACAATTTGAATAAACTGTCGTATACCCAATATTATTATCAACCAGATAGTTTAATATTTCATCAAAATTTTCAAGCAGAGTGGGCTCTCCGCCGTTATAATCAATCGAATTAGGATAAAGCAGTTTATCTCTTTTTCTAAATTCTTCAATAATTTCAATAATATTATCATATTGCGGCGGCACGAAATCATTGCGAATGGTATAATCACAATACCTGCACCTCAGATTACATTTGGAAAAATGCGAAATATTAAAAGAAGACGCCATACATGATCCGCCCAATCCTCCCAGACGTGTTAAATCAACATCTTTATAAGGCTTTTTCTGCAAAAGCGCACATTTTGCACAGCCGCCGATATCCATATCGTTTAAACCGTTAAAAGCTTCAAATAATCTTTTTCGGCGTTTCACAATAAGATCATAATTTACTTTACCGCTTCGCATTTCTTCCGGAGTAACCAGGACAGGCGACGAAAGCGTCACAGCAGAGCAACAAACAATACCCTTGTTCCAAAAACGGATACCTCTTTCCAATAAAGGGCATGAAAAAACAAGATCATCAGGTTGAAACGTTTTAACCATTTTATTTCCTTTCTAAGATTTGTTTCAGCGATGTTTTTACTTTCCTGTACTGTTCTTTTCTGGCACCAAAAAAGAGATGAGAAAGCAAACGATAAAAACAGTATTTCAAATATATTTTGACGAAAGCGCAGCCTTTCTTCTTTCCGACAAGCGCAAGATTTTCTATCTTTTTCAAATGATAAAGAAGATTTGCCTGATTATTTTCTTCCAAACAGGTATACAACGGCAAAGAAGGCTGCTCTGTATATTCAAGAGATGATAGATACGGCTCAAAACTATTTGTTTTTAGAAAACCAATAAAATCATTATACAATTTTGAATAATTTTTATTCATTTCACTGTAATCACAGCGATTATATATTTCTTCAATATTCAAACAATCGGTATATTCAGGATAACAGGGTATCTTCAATAAAGACGTCATTTCCTTCGCTCTGGCGTCCGTATTCATACAAAGAGACGGAACACCACTATTAATTCCTAAAATACATCCGTGAAGACGATGCCCGATTAAAAAATCAAAAGAAGAAACAAAATTTTTCCATTCTTCAATAGAAGAAAAAACGCGATATTTTTTTCTCTGTATTAAATAAAATTCATCATCGGTAAGACCATCATACTGCCTTTTTTCAAAAGCCGCGGCTTCAATTAAATGTCGCTCGGCCTGTAAAATAACAGGATATTTTGAAGCTAATTCATAACGCTGAGGGTTAGACAAGACAACTTTTAATTCTTGTGAATATTCTTTTTTAGTCACAATCCTATTTGCTCCGTTTTCATAAAAAGACGGACAGCCGATAGCCTGTGTATTTGTTATTCCAAGCTTTTCCAATACCTCCTGTGTAGTAAATCCCCTGACACCGATAATTTTGCACTTATCTGAAATTGTCTGTAATAAAGAAACCAAATCGGGATTCAGGCGGCGATGAAAATCTGCCGGCATTTTTTGAAAACAATTTATGCCCAATCCTGCGACAAGAATAGGTTTTTGAATTTTCCGGATAAAATTTTCTAATAATTTATAGGGCAACTGATAACCATAAGATTCTTCCTCTATTCTGATCTGGTCCTGTAAAATTAAAAAAACATGAGAACAACAAGTATTGATAAAATCAATATCTTTATCCTGCTTGGAAAAATCATATAAATAGATATTTGGAATATGATTTATTTTAACCATTTTTCCAAAAAAAGTCTTAATTAATGAATATGTAATATACGAATTGCCCGTATTCCAGCAAACGCAATTCATAAAAGTGGAAATATCAGTCAAATCCGCTTTGGAAACACAAATATTACTATTAATAAAAAATGGGGTCATTTTTTCCTCGTTTTAATTTTGAATGAAATCCGTCCGGAAAAAAGTTTTATCTGCGTTTTGTTTTTGTCCGAAATACGTTTGATAAAATATTTTTTCTTTATTGATTTCTCTTTTCCGGATCTTCTGAAAAGAAATAATGACTGCTTAAATAATTGTTTCGGAAATTCACGTTCTATTATTTCTGCTTCAAATCCATATTTTCTGAACATATTGACAAATTCTTTTTTTGTCAGACAGTTCACCCATATATCAGGGCGTTCGTTTTTTGTATCTTCAGCAAAATGGTAGGAACCAAGACAATAATCGCAATGCGAACAAATGTTTTTAATAAATCCATCACAGTCGTAGATATATTCAAATATGCCCGAACACAATGCCAAATCAGCAGATTGATCGGGAAACTCGCCTTTGTTAAAATCTTTGATTATTGTTGTTTCTGTAACAGGAAGAACGTCTATGGGAAAATAGTTGATCTTTTCTTTCAAATCAGCAGGAATTTCTTGCAAAGCATAATTTTTACCGGCACCCAAATCCAAAATTGACGACACGTTTTTCAGTTCAATCATGTCATATAAAGAACGTATTCTGGCGCGAAATGGTTCGATATATTCAAAATGAGCTGTCCATGTATTTCTTTTATTTTCTTTGTTGGTCAAAAGGGCTAACAAGTATGTTTCCTCCGCCGTTTTTGGAGTGTGTTGATAATCGGCAGCAAAAGCCTTGATCCGTTCAATATCCTGCGCCCCCACATCAGAAGAATCTGGATTAAATCTGCCGCCGATGAATTTCACTTCAACTCCGCATAAATAATGCAGTGCGTAATACATTTTTCCGGCAGCGGTGATAATTTTTTCATCTGCCGGTTTATATTCATAGTTTTCCGCTTCATCATTGATTTCATCTTTATAATATTTATCGGGGTTATCTTTGGCATTACGGATATCCGCATCGATAATCACATATGTTTCCGCGCTGTTTTTTGCCGCAATCATATTAACTGCACGACAAAAACCGAAAATATCTTCATCAGAAGAATTTGCGTAACTGTCTAAGAAAATATATTTCAAGATAATTTGCGAAAAAACTTTGTGCTGTATATATTTTAAAATATTCGCATATGTTTCGTAATATAAATCCCGTTGTCTGATTTTTTTAAACGTTTCCCTTGTCCCGGCATCAACAGACGTAATCAATGTCTTAGAAATTTCCGGATACGCATTCAATGCTTCGATGACGTCATCGCATTTAGCGCTAACAGATGAATTGGAAATCAATGTAAAATGACCGGTTTTAATAAAAGCCATAATGTCTTTTAAATCTTTGATTAACATTGGCTCTCCGCCACCTAGGCTGAGTTCATAGTTTTCTTTTAAAAATCCGCTCTCTTTAAGATTTTTTATAATCGGTAAAATTCTGGCGTTTTCATCTGTCAGCTTTGCCCCCAGCTTTTCTTCGCTCAACACGCAATAACAACATCGTAAATTACATGTCGTATGCGGATGCAATACCAAAGAAGTGATCGGACCAATATCAATGTCAGATAAATTCTTTTCAATTAAATATTTACACCCGTCACATTCTTTGCGTGATCCGTCATTAATGCCTTGCTGCAACTGTTTTCTTGCTGTTTGTATATCGTCTCCGCTAATCTTTTTTAAATCCAAATCATCGTCAACTAATAACGGAACAGAACGCGGACAACAGGCATAAATTTTATCATTTATGATATGAAGGCCGCCCCATATGTTACTGTCCAGCCAAAGACATGTTTTTGCTGTATTTTTCATCGAATCATATTCCTTTCAAATTCGTCCCGATCCAAAAACGGGAACATGTCTTCCAGTGTCGGGGAAATCATTGTGCCGTCTTCCAATTTTCGCGCGGACAATTTCGGGCTGAAAATATAGTTTGGATTGACAATTACTTCACATAATATCGGGCCAGAGGCGTGTAACATTCTCGAAATCGCTTCATCCACTTGAGCTGGATCAGTCAATTTGAAGGCTTCAATCCCAAATGCCTTTGCGACTGTCACAAAATCCGGCAGCGACACGCCGCTGTTTCGTCCGTCTCCGCAATGCCTGCCTTCAAAAAAGTTGTTTTGCGTCATCTTAATCGACAGATAACCGTCGTTATTCAGCACAAAAATCTTAATCGGCAGATTGTGATGTTTAATTGTCTGCAATTCCTGCAAATTCATCATAATTGATCCGTCACCCGCGAAACATACCGTTTCCTGTTTCCCCGACGCAATACACATGCCTATTGCGGCAGGCAAATCGTACCCCATAGACGCGTCGCCGGAATTAAGCAGATAACGCTGTCCCTTTTTGATAACGGCCGTTTGAAACGGGCCGACACAGCAAAAACCGTTTGCCATTACAAAGCGGTCGTCTTCGGGCAGCAATTCCGATAAACGGCGCGTAAAAGCATAAGCGTTAATCTGATCGCCGGTCTGTTGATATTCCGGCGTATGTGCAAAATCGAACTTTGTTTTGCGTTCGCGGCACCAATTCAACCAGTTTTCCGCTTTGATCTGCGGCGTTTTTTCAATCAACGCCGGCAAAAATTCCGCCAAATCCGCGCGCACCGCCAAATCAGGACGGACCGTCGGTTTATCCAGTTCGGCCTGATCAATATCCACAACAATTTTAAACGCGCGTTTTGCAAAATTTTCCCAGTTATAACTGGCCTGACGAATATTGTTACGCGTCCCCAAAAACAAAACGCAGTCGGCATTTTGCAAAGTGAAGTTTCCCGCCCGTTGTCCCACCGTTCCAATCCGGCCGATATAGTGGGGATCGTCGTTTTCAATCACATCGAAACCGTTAAAAGTCGTAACAACGGGAAACGGCAGTTTTTTTAACAACGCTTTCAGATTTTTAACCTGCCCGGCCAGACGAATCCCGTGTCCGGCGACGATAACCGGACGTTCGGCTGACTTCAGGCGATTGACGATTTCTGTGATTTTTAAATCGTATACGGGTTTTTCGGGCGCAGCAAAAGATTCCAGCTCTGTTTCGTTCACCAAAGCCGCTTGTACGTTAATCGGCACGTTTATCCACACGGGGCCGCGGCGGCCGTTCATCGCTTCATATACGGCGCGGTCCAAGTGATATCCGATGGTTTTCGGATCCGTTACGGTTACGGCATACTTGCACAGAGATTTAACACAGGAAATAATATCGACTTCCTGATCGCCCAACTGACGTAAAGGAATGTCTTTGCAAGATTCCATTGTCGTCGTATATTTCACTTGTCCCGAAACAAACAAGATCGGCGCGGAATCCGTCCAAGCGCCGAATAACCCGTTCAAAGCGTTCAAACCGCCGGGACCGGTTGTTACGTTGACGACGGCCAGTTCTTGATTTAACCGGGCATATCCTTCCGCCGCCAAACTGCAAGCCTGTTCGTTATGATTACAAATATAATCCAAATACTTGCCGAAACTGTCGTTTAAATGCATCGCGCCGCCGCCGGACACCATAAAAACGTGTTTAACGCCGTAAGTTTCTTTTAATCGTTTGGCAATGTAATCGGATACTTTAATCATTTTTGTTCCTTAAAAATAAAATCAGCTTCGGACGAAAGCCGCTCTTTGTCTGATTCATAGCCCCACAACACCGCGATTCCCCGAATGCCCGCCGCATGAGCCGCCGTTATATCGGAAACGGCGTCGCCGATCATAACGGTACGCGCCTTATCCAAATCAAACCCGGCAATCAGATTTTGAAGCATGTCCGTTTTTGTCAGGCGTTTTTCGTCCGCCATATCCGGTGTGAAAACGGCTTCAAAGCGCCCCAATCCAAGCCGGTCAATTAACGCCGCCGTCGGTTTTTTCGGTTTATTTGTCGCGATAAATAACCGTTTGCCGCAACGACGTAAATCTTGCAACAGCGATAACGCCTGTGGAAAAACAGAACAACCGGCAATCGGATCGTCGTCATAAATTTGTCTGAACATTTGAATCGTCAGCGTTTGTTTTTCAACGCTTTCCGTCGGGCAAAGCGCCCTCAGTATCGTTTCCAACGGCGGACCGATCAAATCGCGAGTCAATTTGGTTTCGTCCGCTTTAACCCCTGCTTTTTCAACCGCTTTGACCAGATATGACAAAACCCCCGGCGCACTGTCGATCAATGTTCCGTCCAGATCAAAGACAATGTTGTCAAAAGCGGAAAACATATTACAAGCCTCTGTCTTTAATCAGTTTTTTCAACGTCATACTTTCGGAATACGGGCTGTCAATGTCTTCGATACCGACCGCCTGGTCTTGCCTGATTGCGCGGATCAGCTTTTCCCCGCGCATAAATTCACGGCATGAAATCTGCCCTTTTTGCAAAGGAATTGCCAAATATACGTCTTCGTCATGCAAAATATGCCCGGCGGGCAGATCTTTACGAGCGTAAACGCCGCGCACCAAAGCCGTCAAATATTCCGTTTCGTCATCGGGAATGACGCGCCGTTCCGTTCCCGGCGCACCGCACATTGCAACGGCGCGCTTGTATCCTTTGATCCAGCGATCAAGGTCTTCCGGCAAAGAACAATACGGAGAAACGGGAATACCGTCCGCATCAATATCGACATGACGTTCAAACGTCCGCGCCCCTTTCGCATAAGCGATCATCATGGCGTCTTCGATATCTTCGTTGCGTTCATGGGTCGAAAAACCAATGATGTTGTCGGGGTAACGGTTTTTCAAAAAATCAATCTGATTTAATTCCAAATGGTCTTTTTCTGTCGGGTATTGCGCGACGCAATGATTGATTGCCAAAGGAACATTGCGTTTTTTAAAAAATCTGACCATGTCGTCAATATCCTTCAGCGAAGAACCGCCGGTCGAAACAATGACGGGCTTCCCGGTCTGAGCAATCGCTTCGATCAAAATCCAGTCGTTAATGTCGGACGAAGCTATTTTAATAATATCCACATTTAAGTTGGCGCATAATTCTACAGAATGTTCGTCAAACGGAGTGGACATCGTCAGGCAACCGACTCCCTTGACGGCGTTCACCATTTCCGCATAGTCGTTGACAGACATCTTTGTCGCCATTGTTTTTTTGATATAACGAATATCCGTCCGATTTTGAAAATCTTTGTGAATAAAATTATCGACGTCACGAAATTGAAGCTTAATGGCCGCTTTGACATTGTTAAAACGAACAATATGCGAAAATTCTTCAATAATTTTCAATCCGCGTTCTAATTTTCCCCAATGATTGTTCGCCAGTTCTAAAACAAATAAATCCTGAAAAATATTATTCATATCGCTCTTCCCCTTTCAATTTCAGCGGCCAGCTTTAACAGGCCGGAAAACGTTTCTTCCGTGATATCTGCGACAACAACATCGTACGAAAGATGATTTTTAAAATATTCCCGCAATGCCGGAATACGTCTGGAAATTCCGCCGCTTAACACAACGGTTTTTACCGACTGGCTTAACGTAAACCGTTGTAACAAAGCGATATACTGATCCGCATACGACCGTATCAGCGACGCCAATCCGTTTCGACGGGTCAGGCTTTTTTCACGGATATTACCGATCCCTTTATAGCCTTTAAAATTCACTGAGCTTTCAAAAACGGCCAAGTCAAAGTCAAGTGTGGATTTATCCATTTCTTCCGCTGTTAAACCGTCAATTTCGCCCCAGGCGTTTTGCCCGAAAAAATCCACATACGTCGACAAAGCCCGTCCCGAAGGAATATGTGTGATCGTGTGCAGGTACTTATCCGCAAAAAACGGCCGCAAATCCGTCTGCGTCTGCGTTTGATCGGAAATAACGCTGATCTGCGATCCTGTTCCCAGATTAAAGGAAACCGTCGTTTCATTATTGTCAGCGCCGAAAACAGCGCACTGATGATCGCCTACCCCTGTATAAACGGGAATATTTTTGCCGTCTTTCCGCCATACTGCGGCAGGAACGATATGCTCTGTCACCCTATTGAACGATAAATTCCGACCGCAGACGTCAACAAAGTCCTGTTCGTATCGTTTCTGGCGCACATTGAAAAATCCCAGCCCCGCAGCCATGGTAATATGCGTTTGATTGGCAACGTCTTGGAAAAGAGACGCCAAATAATCCGGCAGCGTTAAAACTTTAACCGGTCCGGTCACGGTGTTTTCCCGCAAAAAAGCAAATACATTATAAAGCGGAAAACACGGTCTGGGGGTCATGCCGCTGACGTCACGAAACGAATTGGCAATCTTTTCATTTAAATCGGTAAAGTAATCTTTTTTTCCATACGCGTTTAAACACCGTTCGTCTTTCCAACTGATATAATCGGTCAGCGGCGTGTTTTTTTGATTGGCGATCAGAAATCCGTGCATTTCCGAACTGATCATTAACCCACCGACGTCAAAATCTGCAAAATCGGACAATATCCTTTTTAACGCGTTCTGTATTTCCGCCAAAGGAACTTCGCAATGCCGGTTGGGGGAAAAGACGGGCGTTCCTGCCGGATAATCCTTCGACAGAATAATTCTGCCGGCAACCGTATCGCCGACGGCCGCTTTGATTCTTGACGCCCCGAAATCTGTTAAAAGAACTAACATTTGACCTCTTTTTCAATGATTTCCGTTAATTCCTTTTGCACATCGGCGTTTAATTCAACCGGCAGAAAAACAGTCTTTCCCAAATCTGTCATCACAACAAAGTTGGTTTTATTTCCTATTGTTTTTTTGTCTTTTTGAATTAAATCCAACAGCCCCTGCGTATGAATACACGCTGTTTGATCGGCGCTCAGCAATTCCTGAGCCAGTTTCTTGATATACAGCCTGTTTTGTTCGTCAAGCAGTCCCCGGTTTGCGCTGAGCTTATCGACGACAATCATTCCCAAAGCGACCGCCTGTCCGTGAGGAACAGCATAATTCGTCAACACTTCAACGGCATGACCGATCGTATGGCCGTAATTTAAAGAACGGCGGAGATTTAACTCAAATTCATCATCTTCAACAATCGCCTTTTTGACCCACAACGCGCCGAGAATTAAAGGGCGAAAATACTCAAACGCTTTAACTTTTCCGTTTTCGACCAAAGAAGCATACCGGTCAACCAAAGCTTTTCCGCCCGTAACGGACAGTTTTAAAATCTCGCCCAATCCCGATTTGATTTCGCGCGGGTGCAGCGTTTTTAAAAAATTCTGATTGATGACAACGCGGCGCGGCGCTGAAAACAAAGCCATTTGATTTTTGGCTTTATTATAGTTAATGCCCGTTTTGCCGCCGATGCAGCTGTCGCACATCGACAGCAAAGTCGTCGGAAATAATTCCCAATAAATCCCGCGTTTATAGGCCGCGCCGATAAAAGCCGCTATGTCTTCGGTAATACCTCCGCCGACAGCTATGAGCTTTTCTCCTTTGGTGAAACGCCGCGTTTCCAAAAACGACGCCAGATCCAAAACGATCTGCATCGTTTTATGTTCTTCCGTCGCATCGATAAAGTAAATCCGAGAAGCGTCTAATCCTTCGTTTTTCAGATATAAATCGTAAACATTCCTGTCAACGACTAAAATGTTTTTCGGATTTTCATTAAAGACCTGTATGATCGCATCTTGCGGTTTTTCCGCCGTATCCCACACAACGTCATAAGGACGCGGACAGGATTTAACCGAAAAAGACGTTCGTTGCGCATAATCGGACGGAATGCCGTACGTATTTTCTTCCACTGTAAAAAGTATGTCGCTCATCTTTGGAATCCTCCGGCCATATAACCGCCGTCAACGATAATATTTTGTCCTGAAATCGCGGTATTTTCGGAACTGCATAAAAAGAACGCCGTATTTGCGATTTCCCGCGGCGTCGTCAATCCGCCCATCGGTATTTTGGACGCGATTAAAGCAATGTTTTCCGGGGTTAAATTCTGCCGTGTCAACGGCGTATCGACAAACCCCGGCGACAACGTGTTGCAACAAACGCGATAAGCCCCCAATTCCAAAGCCATTGTTTGAACCGCGCCGATCAGTCCGTGTTTTGATACGGCGTAGGAAAGCCTTTTTTCGCGTGAAATCTCGCCATATAAAGAAGCGATCCCCAAAACATGCCCGCCGCCGGCCGTTTTAAAGTAAGGAATGTTATGCTGAATAATTCGGATAAACGAATTCAGATTGATATTTTGCGTTTTTGAATATTCTTCCTTTGAAATATCGGAAATATCCAAAGGGCGGTTATAACCGGCGCAATGAATAATCACATCGAAAGCGGCGAACGTTTTTTCAAAATAAGCGTCTACATTGGCAGGATCCGACAAATCCAATTCATGTAAATCAGGAGCGATGATTTCATATCCGTTTTCTGAAAATTTTTCTTTGACTGCTGATCCGATTCCGCCGTCGGCGCCGGTTAAAAAGAGTTTTTTCATTCTTGCTCCTCTTTTAAAAAAGAATACAATTTTTCCAATCCTTCCCGCAGCGACGTAAACGTCAGTTCCGGAAATTCCCGCAGCAGCCGAGTATTATCGCCCGTATATTCGGGCCCCAATTCTTTGTCGCAGATAACGGAAATATTTTTGCCGCAGATTGTTTTGACCGTTTCGGCAATTTCACGCAGTTCGCAGCTTTGCGATGGCGTAACATTGATCAACTTTTGTTTCGGCGGATTGACAATAAAACGCCGGATAATGCGGATTAAATCGTCAATCCACAAATAATCGAACACGGCGTTTTTGTTGATAACGATATCTTCGCCTTTTATCGCCTGTGTGATGGCATAACTCGGAAAACGGCTTGTTTTTTCACCGTAACCGTAACAGGCAAAAATATTCAAACAAGTAATATCCGGCCTGTCTTTGACATTCTGCGCGATCATCATTTTCGATTTGCCGTAAAAATCTTCCGGAACATAAGCGCCAAGTTCGTCTTCTTTAATTTTATGCAAGGAGCGGGTTTTACCATACATTGCTCCGGACCCAAACAAAATTACCGGAGTGTCCGCCTGTTTTGCCGATAAAATATGATCAACCATAGACAGATTATCCGTAATAGTCGTATCAGCGTCTTGCACACCGCGCGCGCCGCCTGTTGATCCGCAATGAATAATAAAATCAACTGTATTTTCAGCAAAAAAAGCTCTAACAACTTCCGCATCGCGCAGGTCCAATTCAGAATGGCGCGGCGCAAGCAAAGCATAGTCATTTTGCAGACCCCTTTTCAGATTTTGTCCGATAAACCCCGAGGATCCGGTCAGCAAAATTTTTTGCATCAACAGTTCTCCCTGATAAAATTATGGAAGATTTCGGAAGTCTGTTTCATGTCTTCAACCGTAACATTTTGTGCAACGCCGACCCAAAACGTATTGTTCATAATAAAATCCGTGACAGGCAACGCATTGTAATCTGTCTGATTGACTGCCGAAGACAGCTTTATTTTTCCCGTTCCGACTCGTATGGGAATATCGTTTGTCGTCATCATTGGTTGTCGCAATAAATTGCCTGCGAACAACTGTCGTGTACCGATTCCATGCGATTCCAAATATTCGACCAACTGTTGTTTTGTAAACGGCGCCGTATCTTTTACTGATATCAGGAATCCGAACCAGGACGGCGTGCATTTTTTATGATGTGTTGGCAAAATCAGGTATTCTTGCAGATCTGCCAATTCTGTTAACAACATTTCGGCGTTGTCGCGACGAATTTTTAAAAATTCGTCCAACCTGTCCAGCTGAGCCAAACCGCAAGCGGCCTGCCAGTCGGTTATTTTCAGGTTATAACCGATGTGGGAGTACGTATACTTATGATCGTATCCTTCGGGCAGGTTTCCCAGTTTCATTTTAAAGCGTGCATGACATGTATCATCATGTCCGGGCTGACACCAGCAATCGCGCCCCCAATCGCGTACGGACAAGATGATGCGGTGTAGTTTTATATCATTAGTGATCACCGCGCCGCCTTCGCCCATTGTCAAGTGGTGCGCCGGATAAAAACTGAACGTTCCGATATGACCGATTGTTCCGGCATATTTATCCGCCCACTTTGCGCCCAAAGCATCACAAGAGTCTTCAATCAGCCATAAATCATGTTTTTTACAGATTTCGGCAATTCGATCCATATCGTACATATTGCCCAGCGTATGTGCCAAAAAAATGCAGCGCGTTTTTGGGGATATGGCGTTTTCAATCTGATCGACGTCAACATTGTACGTATTGATTTCGGAATCGACGAACACGGGGATCAATCCGTTTTGAATAATCGGATTAACCGTTGTTGGGAATCCAGAGGCAACGGCGATTACTTCATCACCTTTTTTCAGCCGTTTTTCACCCAGTTTCGGCGACGTCAGCGCCGTTAAAGCCAGCAGGTTTGCGCTGGAACCGCTGTTCGTTGTCAATGCGTGTTTAACGCCCAGTTTTCGGGCGAACTTTTGTTCAAAAGCCGTATTAAACCGTCCCGACGTCAGCCACATATCCAGACTGGCTTCGATCATATTACACAGTTCTTCTTCGCCCAGTTTTTTTCCGGAAGCCGGAATATAACCCGCACGGCGTTTATCAGGACGCGTCTGCCGGTAATATTCTTTGGACAGTTCCAATATCTTTGATTTGATCTCTTCCGGAGTCATTTTTAAAAACCTCTTAAAAACTTACAGCGCAGGGGACGTAAAGTGATGACTGAAACAAACGTTTTCAGGCCGCGCTTTACCAACAGATAAAACAATTCCGCTTCATTTAATTTTTTCGGATTTTTGGTATAAAGCTTTTTTTTCCAGGAAATCGGTCTGTTAAATGCATACAGACGACGCAACTCTAAAATGCCGAAATCGAAAACATGCTCTAACCGATTAAGCATTTCATCGTTTTGAAGCATTTTAAACAAAGTAAAATATGCAAACGAATAACCATCATGCCTTAAAAAGTATTCGGCGACGTAAAAAGGAATATCCTGCAGATCCGTCAATTTATCCGTATACCGGCTGTCGGAAAAAACAGCTTTGACCGTTTCAAGATCGTTCATTTCAAAAAAAAGTGAAAGAAAAACCTGCTTTTCCATTTCGCTTCGGCGAAAGACAATATCTAAATCAAACGAACTTTCTTGTTGATCATTCAGTCTGTATGATCCGATGACTTTATCGCAAAACCCCACTTTTGCTCCGTGAACAAGCAAACTGAGCCACAACCACATATCCGCACGGATTGTCAGGCTGTTATCCATTTTGATTTGACGCAATTTTTCTGTTCTGACAAATGCCCCCGTATAAGGCAGAATATTGCTGCCGCGGGAAAAAATTTTCATCAAATCAATTTCACTGTTAAAAACAGAAAAACCTTTAACAGTGGAAAACCAGTCCTTTTTTAAGCTCTTCTTACGAACATCAACATACTCTAAATTTCCGAAAATTAAGTCCTTACCAGGATTTTTTTCAGCATAGGCAACCAGGTTTTCCAGACAATCAGGACAAAGAAAATCGTCTGCGCACATCGTTTTAAAATAAGAACCTGTCATTTGTTTTAAACAAAGTGTCAAATTATACGTCGCACCGGCACCTAAATTCTTTGATGCATCAATATGAATTATTCTCGGATCGTTATAAGAACGGGCAATATTCCGCGATCCGTCCGTTGAAGCATGGTTGAACAAGATCAATTCAAAGTTTTGATAGGTTTGATTTAAAATACTTTCCACGGCATCGGCCAAAAAGGCTTTATCATTATAATAAGGAATCATAATTGAGATCAGGGGGGCGTTTTGTTCGTTCATAGTGTCGCCCTTTTCTGATAATCGTTAATTTGCCGCAGTGTAAATTCCGTCATTTTTTCGCCGGCATAAAAACGACGGTACCATTCTGCCGTATTCTGAATCGCTTCATGAGCTGTCAAAACCGGTTTCCAGCCTAAAACGCGGGCTGCTTTTTTTATCGACAGCATTAATAATCCGGCTTCATGCAGATCATCTTTTTTATGAATGACGACTTCACCTTTGCCATAAAAATCGACAATCTTTTTCGCCACGTCCGCTACTGTCAAAACACTATCTTCGTTCGGGCCGAAATTAAATCCTTCAGCATATTTTTTGCCCTCCGCATACAATTTTTCACCCAGCAGCATATATCCCGACAACGGTTCCAAAACATGCTGCCACGGACGAACGGCACGCGGACTGCGGATTTCGATTTTTCCATTTTTATTGATTGCCCGGATACAATCGGGAACAAGGCGGTCAAGCGCCCAGTCACCGCCACCGATAACGTTGCCGGCGCGCGCCGTTGCCATGGCAAAGCTGTTTTCACTTTGTAAAAACGAACGGCGATAAGACGCGGACATAATTTCCACACACCCTTTGGAAGAAGAATACGGGTCGTAACCGCCGAACGGGTCATTTTCTTCAAAGTTTTTACCCGTTTCCCTGTTTTCGTAACATTTATCTGTCGTTACATTGACAAACGCTTTGACACTGCCGCATTTTCTTGCGGCTTCCAGCACATTTAAAGACCCGATCACGTTTGTTTCATATGTCAATACCGGTTCGGCATAAGACAGACGAACCAAAGGCTGTGCGGCTAAATGAAACACGATTTCAGGCTGAAAATCATCAAAAGTCTGTTGTAATACTTTACGGTCAAGAATTGATCCGATGACTGATTTTTCTGTTTTTTCGACAATATCGACGGTTGTAAACAGGTTTGGCGTCGTATCAGGCGCCAAAGAATATCCGCATACTTTCGCCCCTAAACGTGACAACCACAGACTTAACCAGCTTCCCTTAAAACCTGTATGTCCCGTAACTAAAACGCGTTTGTCTTTGTAAAAACCGGAAAACATTTTACTGCCTTTGCCATTTTGCCCAGGGAGCCCGGCCGCTTTCCCACAATTTCGTCAGTTCAATTTTGTCGCGCAGCATATCCATCGGCTGCCAAAAGCCGCGATGTTTATAAGCGTTTAACTGACCGTTGCGCGCCAGATTTTCCAAAGGTGCGCGTTCAAAAATGCTGGAAGTATCGTTTTCGATATAATCAAAAACTTCCGGCTGGCAGACAAAAAATCCTCCGTTGATCCAGCTTTCTTCTCCTTTGGGTTTTTCCATAAACGACGTAATCATATTATCGTCTTTGATGACCAAAGCGCCAAAGCGGCCCGCCAGCTGTACTGCCGTCATTGTGCACAACTTGCCGGATTTTTTATGAGATTGAATTAAAGCATCAATGTCAACGTCAGAAACTCCGTCGCCGTATGTCAGCATAAACGGTTCATTGCCGACATATTCCTGTGCCCGCTTGATACGCCCGCCCGTCATGGTATCGCGGCCCGTATAAAGCATTGTCACTTTCCACGGTTCGCTGCGGGTGCGGTGAATTTCTACGCTGTTTTTCGCCAAATCAACTGTAATGTCGGAATACTGCTGATAATAATTGACGAAATATTCTTTGATAACGTGCGATTTATACCCGGTCAGAATGATAAAATCATTAAACCCGTAATAGGAATAAATTTTCATAATATGCCATAAAATCGGGTATCCGCCGATTTCTACCATCGGTTTCGGTTTTAATGTCGTTTCTTCTCCTAATCGGGTCCCCAGGCCGCCGGCCAGGATTATCACTTTCATTTTCTAGCTCCTAAAACAATAAAGCGAACGGGATCTTGCTAAAACAGAATGCCGAAACATTTTTTCCGTTTTTTAGGTTATTGACCTTGAACATAGACGGAATATCCCGTTCATAAAGAAGTGCACATACCAAGGGGGGGGGGGGGCTGAAGAAATAACAAAATCGTTCATACCGTTTTCTCCGGCCTGAGTTCGGGGTGCAGCTTCAAATACCGGCGCAGCGTATTGATATCGACTTTAACTCTGCGAGAAATTTCCGAAGCGGAAACTCCCTGTGCAAACAGCCGACGCATTTCGCGGGCGTAATCGTCCAGCTTATAACCTTTATTCGCCGCCCCCGAAGGACGCCCCAGCTTCTTTCCGGACTGACGGCGCATTTCAAGCGCTTCCTGTGTCAGGCGGACACGGACATCTTTAGCCACGTCGCCGGCAATTTTAAAGCTTTGGAACATAACAGAAGATGACGCATCGTCACCCAGACAAAGTTCATCTTCACACGAACAAATCACAACACCGCGCCCCAACAATTCTTGCAGCGTGCTCATAATTTCATGCACGTCGCCGCCCAGACGAAACAGCTTCGCCGTCAGCAGAACATCGCCGTTTTCTGGTTTTTTCAACTGTTCCCGGCGATCTGTTTTATCAAACAAAAGCCATTTTTCTATCTGAATGGCATTTGCCGCGGCATAGGCGGCAATACTTTCTTTTTGCCTTTCCGCAACATCTTTGTTCGCATATGTATGAACCCCGGCGTATATCATACTGACAAACCTTTTTCCCTTCTTTGAAAAGTATGTTTAAATACCCTTCTGTTTTTCTGAGACAAACAAGGCTTACCCGGTTGTAAAAAATGAAAAGAAAAAATAAGGATTTTTTTAAAAAAGCTCTTGTAAAGCGGGTATAACTTAGTATACTCAGAAAAACAGAACGGTTTGTCTGAGCACATTTAAATTTCTTAATCAATCGCCGTTCTGTTGCCTGATAAACGCATATATTGACCCGACGCCCATTCCCGTTATGCGTGCAGTTTTCGTTTTGCCGACGCCTTGTTTTAACAAACGGCTGATTTGTTCTTCTTTACCGTTCCAAACGTGTTTCCGATTCTTTCGGCCTCTGGGACGGCCAAGAGAACGGCCTTGAGATTTCAAACGCTGCAAAGCTTCTTTCGTGCGTTTGCTGATCATCTCACGTTCCAGCTCCGCAACCAGCCCGAAAGCGAACGCCAGAATCTTGCTTTGCACGTTATCGCCCAACTCGTAGCCGTCTTTGACTGTCAGGACTTTCGCGCCGACTTTCATGCAATGTTCCAAAATGGAAATGACCATAAACAACTTACGCCCCAAACGGGACAATTCAGAACAGATGATCACGTCGCCCGATTTGATTTTCTTCAACAGCTTGCCAAGCTGTCTTTTTTCAGGTTCTTTCGTTCCCGACACGCCGTCGTCAATGATCCAGCTTTCAACAGACAAATTCAGTCTGCGTGCCAAATTTTCTACCCCGATTTTTTGATTGTCGCAATCCTGCTTGTCCGTAGACACTCTTAAATAGCCGTATACCGTCATTTCTTTTACTCCTTAATATCAGTTAAAATTTCAGGATTGATACGGTTCATGTCGAAAAAACGGATTGTGTCCACAGGCTACGCAGAGCAAGATTATATATTTAATTCAGATACTTCCAGCAAACCACGATTGTTTTTTACTTTTGCTGTATTTACAAAAAAAAGAAGTATTCCGAATTCATCTGGATTTTGCCGGTCGGTTTAAATATATTGGAGGCTCGTTTTAATTATTTTCCGTAATAAATTTTAACTTTAATGAACAAAGATTTTTTAAAAATTGCGCAGAAAAATCAAAAAAAAGCTTTTGAAATTATTCAAAAGCTGAACGTTTATGCCGCATGGGAAACCGTCGGCGCAACGGTCAATCTGATCGGTTCATTGAAAACAGGGCTGCTGATGAAGCATCTGGACATTGATTTCCATATCTACACGCCGGAATTAAAACTGTCCGACAGTTTTCGTGCCATTGAAAAAATTGCTGAAAACGGCGGCGTTGAAAAAATCGAATATGTCAATCTGCTTTCAGCGCCGGACGCCTGTCTGGAATGGCATGTTTTTTATAAGGACGAAGATCAAAACATCTGGCAGATCGACATGATTCATATTGTCAAAGGATCGCGATACGACGGTTTTTTTGAAAACATTGCCGCCCGGATCAGCCAAAACACGGCGCCGGAACAAAAAGAAACGATCCTGCGGTTAAAATATGAAACACCCGACAGCGAAAAAATCGCCGGCATAGAATACTGCCGCGCCGTTATGCAGGGCGGTGTACGGACATATCCGGAATTAATCAAATGGCGCAGGGAAAATCCCGTCAGCGGCATTCTGGAATGGCTGCCGGAATAAAAAAGTCTTTGTTCTTATTCTTGCCAAAACGAACAAACATGATTATCATAAAGTGATTTATTAACAAATAAAGACACTTTTTAGATGCATACTTCTCCTTTCCCCGATACGGCGCTGTTATGCCTGAGCGTTATGGCGCAGTTATTTGAACGCAAAACCAATCCGCAGCAGCTGCGTCATTTGTCCGGCAAAGGATCGGAAGCTTTTGACGAAACGGATATTCTGCGAGCGGCCGGTGTTTTGGATTTAAAAGCCAAAGCGATTCAAAGCGAAGAGAGGCGGCTGGCGAAAACGCCGCTGCCCGCGATTGCCCGTGCGCGGGACGGCACTTTTTTTATTTTGGCAAAATACGCGCCGGATAAAGTTTTGATCACCGCCCGGACAAAGGACGGCCGGAAATCCTGCCGGCGGAAGAATTTCATCAATTATGGACGGGACGGCTGATCTTATTTACGTCGCGGCGCAGCATAAAAAATCTGTGGAGGCGATTTGATATTTCCTGGTTTGTGCCAGCCGTCCTGAAATACAAAAAACTGTTCGGCGAAGTTTTGCTGTCGTCTTTGTTTTTGCAGATATTCGCTCTGGTTTCGCCGTTATTGTTTCAGGTGATTATTGACAAAGTGCTGGTTCATCACAGCCTGAGCACGTTAGACGTTATCTTTTTTACTTTGATCTGCATGACGGTGTTTGAATGTGTGTTAAGCACGCTGCGGACATATATTTTTTCCCACACAACGAACAGGATCGACGTCGAGCTCGGAGCGCAGCTGTTTAAACATCTGCTGGCGCTGCCGCTGGCTTACTTCGGAACGCGGCGCGTCGGCGATACCGTGGCGCGGGTGCGTGAATTGGAAAATATCCGTAATTTTTTAACGGGATCCGCGCTGACTTTGGTTATCGACACGGCTTTTACCGTCGTCTTTTTTGCCGTCATGCTGATGTATGCGCCTTTTTTAACGCTGATTGTCGCGCTGTCCATTCCGTTCTATGTCGTTTTGTCTTTGCTGGCTTCGCCCGTTTTGCACAAAAGAGTGGAAGGAAAATTCAAACACGGTGCGGAAAATCAGGCTTTTCTGGTCGAATCCGTTTCCGCAATCGAAACGCTGAAAGCGCTGGCGGTGGAACCGCAGTCCGTGCGCCGGTGGGAAGAACAACTGGCCGCGTATGTCGCCAGCTCGTTTAAAGTATCCAATCTGGCGAATATCTGCCATAACGCAATCAGCTTTATTCAAAAAACAACGTCGGCGCTGACTTTGTTTTTCGGGGCAAAGCTGGTTATTGAAGGCAAAATGACGGTCGGCCAGTTGGTGGCGTTCAATATGCTGGCCGGCCATGTTTCCGCGCCGATCCTGCGTCTGGCGCAGCTGTGACAGGATTTTCAACAGGTGCACATTTCAATCGACAGGCTGGGCGACGTTTTAAACACGCCGGCCGAACCGGCAGTAAATTCAGGACAGGCGCCCGCCGCCGTCTTAAAAGGCGACGTCAAATTTACAAATGTTTCTTTCCGTTACGCTTTGGACAAGCCGCAGGTTCTGTCCGAAATTTCTTTGCACGTCAAATCCGGCGAAAGCGTCGGTATCGTCGGATCTTCGGGATCGGGAAAAAGCACGCTGACAAAATTGATTCAACGGTTATACCTGCCGGAATCGGGACGGATAACGATTGACGACATCGACATTTCGACGGCGGATCCGTCATGGCTGAGACGACAGATCGGCGTCGTGTTGCAAGAAAACATGCTGTTAAACCGTTCTGTGCGCGACAACATCGCTCTGGCCGATCCCGTTCAGCCGGTCGAACGCGTAATCGAAGTCGCCAAAATGGCCGGCGCGCATGACTTTATCGCGGAAATGCCCGAAGGATACGACACGATTATCGGCGAACGCGGAGCGTCTTTATCCGGCGGGCAAAGGCAAAGAATTGCCATCGCAAGGGCTTTGCTGGTCAATCCGCGGATTTTGATTTTTGACGAAGCGACGTCCGCGCTGGATTATGAATCGGAATCTTTGATTAAAAAGAACATGGCGGCGATCAGCAAAAACAGAACGGTGTTTATTATCGCGCATCGTTTGTCCACGGTTCGGACGTGCGACAGGATCATCGTGATTGAAAAAGGCCGGATTATCGAAGAAGGCACACACGATTCTCTGCTTTCCCGCCCCGGCAGCCGGTACGGTTATCTGTGGAACTGCCAGATTAACGGAGAAGCCGCATGAACGACGCGCCGTCTTTGGAACAACAGTTTCTGCCCGCCGTTTTGGAAATTACTGAAACGCCGCCGTCTCCTTTGGGACGCGCGACAATGTACACGATTATCGGCGTATTTTGCTTTGCGCTGCTGCTTAGCCTGGTCTGCAAAGTCGACATTATCGCCGTCGCGCCGGGAAAAATTATTTCCGGCGGACACAACAAGTTGATTCAGCCCTTAAAAAGCGGCGTTGTCGACGATATCTTTGTCCGCGACGGCCAAACCGTTAAAAAAGGCGATCTGCTGGTCCGGATTAAATTTGAAGACGCCGAAGCAAATCGTATTCGTTTAGAACAGGAATTGCTTTTTGCTTCGATGGACGCGGCGCGTTTGTCGGCTTTGCTGGAAACAGACCCGGAAAAAACGTTTTCTCCGCCGGCCGCCGCTTCGGAAGAGCTGAAAGCCAAAAACAGAATTTTATTAAAAAACGAATCGGACAAAATTAAAACGCAGCTGGCCGTTATTGATGAACAAATCGTTCAGGCGCAGGCGGAAAAAGCAACAGCGCGGGCGTCCATAAAAAAAATCGAACGCCTGCTGCCCAACGTCCGATTCCGCACCGATCAGTACCGCGACATTTATGAAAAAGGAAGCATCGCCAAATCGTTTTTTCTGGAAAAAGAACTGATTCAGTACGAAGAGGATTTAAACGTTCAGCGCAAGACGCTGGCGGAAATCGAAGCGAAATTACACGTCCTGCAAACACAGAAAGAACAGGAAAAACTGAATTTTAAAAATGATGTGCTTTATCGCCTGCAGGAAGCGTCCAACAAAGAAAAACTGTTAAAAGACGAATACGCCAACGCGCAGTGGATCGACGGCCTGACGACGATCAAAGCGCCGGCGGACGGAATTATTCAGGAAATGGAAATTCACACGGTCGGCGGCGTTGTCACTCCGGCGCAGACGTTGATGAAACTGGTGCCGTCCGACAGCGTTCTGGAAGTAGAAGCCATGGTTTTAAACAAAGACGTAGGGTTTGTCAAAGAAGGACAGGACGTCAGCATTAAAATCGACAGTTTTCCTTACACGCGGTATGGTACGATTAACGGAAAACTGACGCATTTATCGCGTGACGCGGTAGAAAACGAACAGCTGGGGCTGGTTTATATCGCGCGGATTTCCATGGCAAAGGATTTTATCCGCGTAGAAGACAAAGACGTCCGCCTGTCCGCCGGCATGAACACATCGGCGGAAATCAAGACCGGCCGGCGGCGGCTGATTGAAATTATCCTGACACCGTTTATGGAATACGCGTCCGAAAGCCTGCGCGAAAGATAAATTACGGATCGTCGTCAAGCGGAGCGGAAGCGTGCGTTCCGTCGCAGAACGGTTTATTTTGCGACCGACCGCAACGGCATAATGTCACGCGGTTTCTGATTTCGTAAACGCGCCCGTCGGCGCCTTCGATTTTAATGCCGCCCTTGATAAACAGGGGGCCGCTGCATTGTGCGGCGGGATCTTCCAGCACGCTGATTTCTTTTTTCAGTTCCGGTTCCACCAGCCGACCCGTTTCGTTGTCTTTGATCATCAACCTTCCGGCGGGACAGGACAAAGCTTCGCGCAAAGCCAGAGCGTCTGCCCGGCGTGATCCTTCCGTCACCAGATTCCAGACCTGGCCGAAAGCGTCGCAAAAACGGGCGAAAGCGCAATAAGCGTCATTGTCCAGCAAAGTATACCGTTTTCCTTCAAAGATCTGAACATCGTCCAGAATCGGTTCGTTTGACGCCGTTTCCGTTCCGATAAAGTTGACTTCAACATGTCGTTCGTCGCAAAACGGCGGGTGTTTGGAATGTCCGCAGCGGCACAGCGCAATGCACGGTTCATTTTCATCAGACGGCGTAAAGACCCGCCCTGATTCATATTCCCAGGAATCGCCGTCTTCGTTCTGCGCGATATATTCCTGTTTAATTAATGGCTTGCCATAAACCAAATAAGGACCGTTTTCCGTAATTTTAATATAAATACCGTCCTGCGGCGTTTTTTGTTTCATGCGAACCTCCCGTCAAAGCAATCTTTACGGTAAAAAATTTACCTGTTTTTCGACAGATCACAATCCGAGCATAACCGTTTTATCCGAAAAGAAAAAAACAGTTAAAAGTAGCATTGCCAAAATGTTCATTTTTCGCCATAATTATTAACAAACAGGCGCCGCATTTAATTTTATTATTTATTTTCAATATGTTGTATGCCCC
>ENA-ORPH01000825-ORPH01000825.1-human-gut-metagenome-genome-assembly--contig:-NODE-825-length-32952-cov-2.922789_pt1 | contig 32952 bp, 23 predicted proteins | sample MGYA00242142_ERZ509074 | MGnify/ENA primary metagenome ERZ509074 (study PRJEB26280, sample SAMEA2338724) | human gut metagenome | biome: human gut; feature: human-associated habitat; material: faeces...
TGACGCGGAGCATGCGTGGCATATGGCGATCATGACGGTTCTGCTTGCGGGATATGCCAATGAGAAGATCGATGTTCTTAAGACAGTGACGATGCTTTTGATCCATGATATTGTAGAAATTGATGCTATAAGGGCGCTTTCCGATGCCGACCAGATTGTCATTGCATGCGGTGGCGGCGGTATTCCCGTGATTCCCCAAAAGCACATCTTAAAGGGGGCGTCCGCAGTTATCGAGAAGGACAGCATTGCTGGAAAGTTAGCATCCGATTTACAGGCGGATACGCTGGTTATTCTGACCGGTGTGGATAAGGTTTACAGGAATTTCGGCAAGGACAATCAGGAACCGATTGAAAAGATGACCGTAGCGGAAGCAAAGGCCATGATGGAAGCCGGCCGAATTTGAGGCAGGCACCATGCTGCCGAAGATTGAAGCAGCCGTTTCCTATCTGGAAAAAGTACCCGGCGGCAGTGTTCTTATCACCTCCATGGAGCATGTAAAGGATGCCCTGAAGGGAAAGAACGGAACCGTGATTACGGCATAAAAATCATAAAAATAAGGAAGGGCTGCCGCATTAGCAATTTTGCTGAGCGGCAGCCCTGTTTTTTTGCACATTATTTAACTCCATAGGAGAAAGGCCCCTGAATTTGACCTTGAGAGAAGAAAAGTGTCACAGAGTCAAAGAAAGAAGTGCCGGACAGAAATCTGGTTTGACTCAGAGAAAAGAAAAGTGTCACAGGGTCAAAGAAAAAAGTGCCGGACAGAAACCTGGTTTGACCTTGAGAAAAGAAAAGTGTCACAGGGTCAAAGAAAGAAGTGCCGGACAGAAACCTGGTTTGACCCTGAGAGGGGAAAAGTGTTACAGGGTCAAAGAAAGAAGTGCCGGCCGGAAATCTGGTTTGACTCAGAGAGAAGAAAAGTGTCACAGAGTCAAAGAAAGAAGTACCGGACAGAAACCTGGTTTGACTCAGAGAGAGGAAAAGTGTTACAGGGTCAAAGAAAGAAGTGCCGGACAGAAATTTAATTTGACTCTATATGTGGAAAGTGGAAAATGAGTCAAAGAAGTACGCGGAGCCCGTAATTTTGGTTTGACCTGAAAGCGAAAAAAACAGAAATGAGTCAAAAAATGCGTACTACTTCTGCAGATTTTCCACAGCCTCTTCCAGGCATTCAAAGAATTCCGCAAAGGTCTTCTTACAGCAGGAAGGGTTTTCAATGACAATGCCCTCTGCAAACAAGCCGGTAACGGCAAAGCCCATGGCGAGTCGATGATCGTCATGGGTTTTTATATGGGCAGGTTTCGGTACTCCGGGATAGATGGTTATGGAGTCGGCTCTCTCATCACAACGGATACCCATGGCAGTGAGATTCTCGGTGATGGCACTTAAACGGTCACTTTCCTGTCCACGGATATGACCGATGCCGGTAATGGTAACGGGGCTGTCGGCAAACGGAGCGATGGCGGCAAGAGTAATCGCCTGGTCGGAGCAGGAGGACATGTCCACGGTGAGTCCGTGCAGCCTGCCGGAAGCATGGGAAACAGAGCCGGAAACATGGGAAACAGAGCCGGAAGCAGTTTCGGAGCCTGCATCAGCAGACTTTACACCGGCAGACTCTGCACAGGCAGCAGGTCCGGTTATGCAGATGCCTTCATTTGTCCGGGTAACCCGGCAGCCCATTTTTTCAAGGATGTTTAAAAATTCGGTATCGCCCTGCAGGGAATGTTCGGGTACGCCATCCACAATGACACTGCAGCCGGACAGGGCAGCCAGGGCATAAAAATAGCAGGCGGCGGAAACATCCGGTTCAATGGCATAATCCTGTGCCCGGTAAGTCTGCCCGGCTTTTATAAGAAAAGTGTCCGGGGAAGGATGTTCGGTCAAAACGCCGAACTGTTCCATCATACGGCAGGTCATTTCGATATATGCCATGCCGTGTGTACCGGCCACTTTGATTTTCACATCCTCTTTTGCCAGGGGAGCGGCGATTAAAAGAGCGCTTAAAAACTGGCTGCTTTTGTCAATATCAATGGTAAGGTCCGTGTTCTGAAATCCGCGGGCATGCAGGGTAAAGGGGAAAAATCCCTCTTTTTCCGCAAAGGAAATGTCACAGCCGACGGACTGTAAGGCGGAAAGCAACGGTGCCATGGGGCGTTTTTTCATCTGTTCGGAAGCATCTAAAAAGAACTCTCCTTCCGACACACCAAGTACGGCAGACAGAAAGCGTGCGGCGGTGCCGGCGCTTCCCACATACAGGGAGGCTTTTTTTACGGGCAGTCTGCCGGAAAGTCCGTGCACGGAAACTTCACCGGTTTCGGGCCTGGATGCCACATCAAAGGACAAATCCGAAAGACACTGCAAAAAATGGGAAGAATCCTCGGAGAACTGGGCGCCGGTGAGATGGCTTTTTCCGTCGGAAAGCATGGCAAGCAGCAGGGCACGGTTGGTGATGCTCTTGGAGCCGGGAACCTTTACATGTATGGTTTTATGGGAAAAATCGCCTGTCAGGACAGGTACGGGATATTCGGAAATACTTATCATAAAATCTTCATTCCTTCCAAAGATTAAATCTTTGTTCAGTGTATCATGATTTCTCAAAATTGTAACTAATTTTATAGGTATTTCATATAGAAAAAGTCGGTTGTTTTTTATCCCCCGGATACGGTATAATTTTTTTAAATGTGAAAGTCTGCAAACAGATACAGCAGACAAATGAAAACCGGAAAGGATACGAATATGCTGTTTATTGGTGTGGATTTAGGAACCTCCGCAGTAAAGCTTTTACTGATGGACGAAAATGGTAAAATAAAAAAGACGGTTTCCCGGGAATACCCCCTGTATTTCCCGCATCCCGGCTGGTCTGAGCAGAAGCCGGAGGACTGGTACATACAGTCGATGGACGGACTGAAGGAATTGCTTAGGGATGAAAAAAAGGAAGAGGTTGCCGGCATCAGCTTCGGCGGACAGATGCACGGTCTGGTGCTTTTGGACGAAAACGATGAAGTTATCCGTCCCGCTCTTTTGTGGAATGACGGCAGGACCTATGAAGAATGCGATTATCTGAACAATGTAATCGGTAAGGATAAGCTTTCCGAATATACGGCAAACATTTCCTTTACCGGATTTACGGCGCCCAAGATTTTGTGGGTAAAAAATAAAGAACCGGAAAATTTTGCAAGAATTAAGAAAATCATGCTGCCGAAGGATTATCTGGCATACAGGCTGTCCGGTGTGCACTGTACCGATGTTTCCGACGCATCCGGTATGCTCCTCTTTGATGTAAAGAACCGGACCTGGTCCAAAGAGATGTGCGAAATCTGCAGTGTGAAGCCGGAGTGGCTTGCGAAGGTTTACGAAAGCTATGAAGTGGTCGGCACCCTGAAAAAAGAGGTAGCGGAGGAATTGGGCATTCCGGCTGCGGCAAAGGTGATTGCCGGAGCGGGTGACAATGCGGCGGCAGCTGTGGGCACCGGCACCGTAGGAGACGGCAGATGCAATATTTCCTTAGGAACCAGCGGTACGATTTTTATTTCCTCCCGGAAGTTCGGTGTGGACAAAAACAATGCCCTGCATTCCTTTGACCATGCGGACGGCACCTATCATCTGATGGGCTGTATGTTATCCGCGGCATCCTGCAACAAATGGTGGATGGATGAAATCCTGAAAACCAAGGAATACGCCAAGGAACAGGAAGGTATTGACAAACTGGGAGAAAACCACGTATTTTTCCTGCCGTATCTCATGGGAGAACGGTCTCCACACAACAATCCCAATGCCAGAGGTACATTTACCGGCATTACCATGGATACCACAAGAGAAGATATGACACAGGCGGTGCTTGAGGGCGTAGCCTTTGCACTGAGGGACTCCCTGGAAGTGGCAAAGAGCCTGGGCATTCCCATTACCCGCACCAAAATCTGCGGCGGTGGTGCCAAGAGTCCGCTGTGGTGTAAGATGATTGCCAATATTTTGAATTTGAAGGTGGACAAAATCGAGAGCGAAGAGGGTCCTGCACTGGGAGCGGCCATGCTGGCAGCGGTAGGCTGCGGTGTTTACGGCAGCGTGGAAGAAATTGCCGAGAAGATGGTGAAGGTAGTGGATACCATTGAGCCGGATCCTTCCATTGCCGCAAAATACGATGAAAAATACGCACAGTTCAAACAGATTTATCCGGCGCTGAAACCGGTATTTGATGTGATAAAATAAGGCGTCGCGTAAGGTTCCGGCACAGACGGAATAAGAACAGCACCTCAAAAAGAAAGGATTTGGTGGAAAGATGGAAATTAAAAAAGTTACGGATGCGGCATTCAAAAAATACGGCCGCGTTATCAGCCATGTGGATGTGGCAGAGCTTGTTGCAGCATTAAAAGAAACTCCCATTCCCGCAGATGTGGTTTATGAACCCTCTGTGGAAAGTCTGGAAAAACTGCCTGTAAAGGAAGAACTGTCCAGTGTTATTTACGGAGAAATGCCTATTCAGATCGGTTATTGCAACGGTCATAACAAGAAATTAAACGCCCTGGAATATCACAGAGATTCCGAAATTAACATTGCTGCAGAGGATGCGGTACTGATGCTCGGTTCCCTGCAGGATGTGGAAGCAGATTTTACCTATGATACTTCTAAGGTAGAGGCGTTCTTGGTACCCGCAGGCACTGCAGTGGAAATCTATGCAACCACCCTGCACTATGCACCTTGCCATGTAGAGGACGGTGGCTTTCAGGTAGCGGTTGTTCTTCCGAAGGGCACCAATTACGAGTTAAAAACAACCCATGCCAAGGTAGAAAACGGCAAGGCTCCCAACGAAGATGCCCTGCTTGCGGCAGTCAACAAGTGGTTGATCGGCCATGCGGAAGGCGGACTTCCCGAAGGCTCTTTCTTAGGTCTTAAGGGCGAAAATTTAAGCCTGTAAGTATAACAAAAATGAGAGAATAGTAAAAGAAAACAAGGAGGATAAATCCTCTCCTCGCATGAGGATATGCTATGCATGCATAGCAGGATTTTGCTCCGCAAAAACAAGGAGGATAATATTATGAGTAATTTTCCCGAAGTAAAAGTAGGTGTGGTTGCAGTCAGCCGTGACTGTTTCCCCGAAAGCTTATCAGTCAACAGAAGAAAGGCCCTGATGGAGGCCTATACCGCAAAGTTCGGCACCGGTAATGTGTATGAGTGCCCGGTTTGTATCGTAGAAAGCGAAATTCATATGGTACAGGCGCTCGAAGACATCAAAAAAGCAGGCTGCAATGCTCTGTGCGTATATCTCGGAAACTTTGGTCCCGAAATCAGCGAGACCTTACTGGCAAAGCATTTTGACGGACCGGCTATGTTCATCGCGGCAGCAGAAGAAAGCCAGAATAACTTAGTTGGCGGCAGAGGCGATGCTTACTGCGGTATGTTAAATGCCAGCTACAACCTAAAACTCCGTAACGTAAAGGCTTATATTCCCGAATATCCCGTTGGCACTGCAGAAGAATGTGCAGACATGCTGCACGACTTCTTACCCATTGCAAGAGCCATCATCGGTCTTTCCGATTTAAAGATTATCAGCTTCGGTCCCAGACCGCTTAACTTCTTAGCCTGCAACGCACCCATCAAGCAGCTTTACAATTTAGGCGTGGAAATCGAAGAAAACTCCGAACTTGACCTGTTTGAAGCATTCAACAAGCATGCAGGTGACGAACGTATTCCCGCAAAGGTTAAGGAAATGGAAGAAGAACTGGGCAAGGGCAACTTAAAGCCGGAAATCCTGCCTAAGCTGGCACAGTACGAACTGACCCTTCTTGACTGGGTAGAACAGCACAGAGGTTACAGAAAGTATGTAGCGATTGCCGGAAAGTGCTGGCCTGCCTTCCAGACACAGTTCGGTTTTGTTCCCTGCTATGTAAACAGCCGTCTGACCGGTATGGGCATCCCCGTATCCTGTGAGGTGGATATTTACGGCTGCTTAAGCGAGTTTATCGGTGCCTGCGTCAGTGAGGATGCCGTTACCCTGCTTGACATCAACAACAGTGTTCCTGCTGATATGTACAAAGAGTCTATCGAAGGCAAGTTCCCTTATACACACAAGGATACCTTCATGGGCTTCCACTGCGGCAATACCTGCTCCAAGAAGCTGGCATTCTGCAACATGAAGAACCAGATGATTATGGCTAGAAGCCTGCCCGAAGAAGTTACCAACGGTACACTCGAAGGTGACATCATGCCCGGCGACATTACCTTCTACCGTCTGCAGAGTACCGCAGACTGCAAGCTCCGCGCATACATTGCACAGGGCGAGGTACTTCCGGTTGCCACTAAGTCCTTCGGCAGCATCGGCGTATTTGCTATTCCGGAAATGGGCAGATTTTACCGTCACGTTCTGATTGAAAAGAACTTCCCTCACCACGGAGCAGTGGCATTCGGTCACTTCGGTAAAGCTCTGTACGAAGTATTCAAGTACATCGGCGTTCCCATAGAAGACCTTGACTACAACCAGCCTGCAGGCGTAAGATACCCGACCGAGAATCCGTTTGCATAATATCCTTTCGCAAAATACATAGAAAACAAAAGGTGCAGACCTTAACTTCGTCTGCACCTTTTATTTTCTTTAAATTTGACCTAAAGAAGGAAAAAGGCGCACAGGGTCAAAAGAAAAAAAGAAGAAATGAAGGAAAATATGACCCAAAGAAGGGAAGAAGCCAATAGGGTCAAAAGACCAAAGGAAGAAGGAGAGAAAAAGTTGACCTAAGGAAGGGAAGAAGCCAATAGAGTCAAAAGACCAAAGGAAGAAGGAGAGAAAAAGTTGACCTAAGGAAGAGGAGAAGCCAATAGGGTCAACAAAAGGAAAGGGAAAAAATTGACTCAGAAAAGTAAAGAGACAAATAGGGTCAAATTGGTAAAAAATAACTATGGGTGAGAGAACACCCATAGTTATGAGTTCACTTTATTCGCCGTCCGTATAATACAGAACGCCTAAGGTGCCGGGACCGCAGTGGCTGCTGACCACACCGCCGGCTCTGGTAACATAGATATTTTCAAAATAGGACAGGCTCTCTAAGTATTCCTTTACGGGCGCTACAATGTCCTCGCTGCAGCCGGAATGGGTGATGAACACGCAGTTCTTATCGGCAGCAAGCAGCGCTTCTTCCTGGTCTTTGACATATTTCAAAAGCACGGAACCAAGCTGACCGCGGTATTTCTTTGCAACGATCATGGCACCGTCCTTTACCACGATTTCCGGCTTCAGCTTTAAGGTATTGGCAAGCAGGGCGGTAACGGAATTGCAGCGGCCGCCGCGGGACAGATAGGTCAGGGTATCAATGACAAAGCTGGCACTGACGGCAGACCTTCTTTTTTCTACTTTTTCCACAATGGAGGCGGCGCTTTCTCCCGCCATGGAAAGTCTGGCGGCATAAAGAACCTGCAGACCGATACCGGTGGAAAGACTTTGGGAGTCGATGACATGCAGCTTGTCATAACCGGCATCTTCGCCAATCAGACGGACCACGTTGCAGGTAGTGCTCATCTGGGTGGAAATGCCAAAGAAGACAATTTCCCTGCCTTCGTCCATGAAAGGTTTCAAAAGAGAAGAGGCATTGTCGAGGGTGACGGCAGCCGTCTTGGGAGTGGTTTTGTTGGCATCCGCCCATTTGTATATTTCTTCCGGTGTGGTTTCAATGCCGTCAAAGTAGCTGTTTTCTCCCATCACGATACAAAGGGGAATAATGGTAATGTCATACTTTTTAATCAAATCCGCAGACAAATCACAGGTGGAGTCTGCCACAATCTTTACATTCATAGAGTCGGTCCTTTCATTCTTGTTTCAAAATAATGCAATTAGTATACTACTTTATTGCAGAAAAATCAAAGAGTTGTCCTTGCATAGTTTATAAATTTACGTTATAATGCTTTCTGAGCAGATAATTCTAACTATTCTATATTCTAAGCCGGTTCATACCGGTATCTGAAACATTCGGAACATCCTGCTTATTATTCCATTTTTGCAACAGTAGAAACAGATACACGAAATAAAAGATTTTGTTGTATCAAAAAACAAACCAAGGTATAATATAGATACAGTTGGATGCCTTTGCGGATAACGTATCTATCGTTATTCCGGACAGAAGGAGGAAGACTGTGAGTACAGAACTAAAAAACGCAGTAAAAGCGGCGGATGCCATTCCACAGTATGATATGTGTGTCAAGCGTCTGCTGGCGGAAAAAAACATTATTGCCAACATCCTTGTAAATGCAGTGGATGTATACAAAGGGATGGTCCCGGAGGATGTGGTGCCGTATATTGAAGGAGAGCCCTATATCAGTATGGTGCCGGTGGAGCCGGGGCTGACCAATACAGCCCGGGAAGAAAACGGGCAGAGGGTTATAGGACTCAATACGGAAAATCAGGAAATTCGCGAAGGACTCATAAAGTTTGACATTATTTTTTATGCATGGGAACCGATTAAAACAGACCTGGTTGCATCGGAGGAAGCCCCAGCAGAGAAAAACAAAGGAGCCCTGAACAAAATTATCCTAAATGTGGAGGCACAGAAAAACAATCCCACGGAATACAAAATCATAAACAGGGCGGTTTTTTATGTAGGAAGGCTGATTTCTTCACAGAAAGAGCGTGATTTCGTGAATTCACATTATGATGACATCCGGAGTGTATATTCCATCTGGGTATGTATGAATATGGAAGAGAACAGTCTGAGTCATATTCATCTGACACAAGAGGATTTGGTCGGTAAAAATCAATGGAAGGGCAATCTTAATTTAATGAATATCATTATGATTGGTCTGTCGGAAGAATTGCCCGGACCCGAAGAGGGGTATGAGCTGCATCGTTTGCTGGGTGCACTGTTGTCACAGAAACTTACGGTAGAAGAAAAATTAACAATCATGGAAACGGAGTATCATATACCGGTAGAAGAAAATTTGAGGAAGGATGTGAATGTTATGTGCAATTTGGGAGAAGGAATTGAGGAAAAAGCCATTGCGATTGGCGAAGCAAAAACAGAAGCCAGACTCGTAGGGAATATGCACAAAAACGGCTTCACGGCGGAGCAGATAGCGGCGGCAACGGACATGGACATCAAAGATGTGGAAGCCATTCTTGCGGGCAGGGAGCCGGCATTGGCGTGATTTATTGCCGAAAATAGAACAAAAGGCGCCTGTCAAAAGCTTTTGACAGACAAAAAAAGACAGGAAAAAGACCTGTGTCAAAGAGGTTTGATAGACTTAAAACTCTGCTTTGGATAAAGTAAGAGGGAAAGGAGGGCATGATATGGAGCTTGGAAATCAGATTAAACGTTACCGGAATGAAGGAAACCTGTCCCAGGAAGCCCTGGCGGAAAAGGTGTATGTTTCCAGACAGACCGTTTCCAACTGGGAAAATGATAAAAGCTATCCGGACGTAAAAAGTCTGCTGCTTTTAAGTGAAGTATTTCATACCTCTCTCGATACTTTAATCAAAGGAGACGTAGAAATTATGAAACAACAGGTGAAGCAGGAAGACAAGAAAGAATTTGAAAAACTGAGTGCAGTATTTACCGTTTTACTTCTGGCGATGATGATTACACCGATTCCGTTAGCCCATTTTTTCGGGTTTGTGGGGATTGGCATATGGGTACTGCTGCTGGCAGCAGGGATGTATGTCGCAATTTTAGTGGAGAAGAAGAAAAGAAAATTCGACATTCAGACCTACCGGGAAATCATTGCTTTTACAGAAGGAAAAGGACTGGATGAGATTGCCAAGGAGAAGGAGGAAGGGAAAAGACCTTACCAGAAAATTCTGCTGGCAATGGCAGCGGGTGTTATTACCCTGCTGATAGCGATAGTATTTACCGTAATCTTAAAATAAAAAACAGGTATAGTTAGCATATAGCAGAACTCCCCCGGACAAAAGTCCGGGGGAGTCCCGTTTGTGGTAATCTTGTGATCTATAGAGAGAAGAATGCTTACTCAATCAGTCCGCTGTCCTTTAACAGAAGCTCGATGTCGGTGTCTTTTACTTTCTTTAAGACAACCTTTAACATTTCCTTTTCCTTGAAGGAAAGCTTGGCTTCGGAAATGGGCTTCTTGTCGATAGCATAGTAGCAGGCACGAAGCAGTTCACGCACATCGTACTGGCTGCCCCATACTTCGGGAACGGCACGGTCCACATTAAGCAGGGTGTAAACCGCTTCCATACCGGTACGGATGGAGTACTCGGTGGTGAAGATGGTGTCTCTCGGTGTTTCGGCAAACTGGCCTAAGAAAGCGAAGTTTACAGAGCCCTCGGGTACGACCAGAGGACGGTCGGATTTCTTTCTGGGCTGGAAGAATGCATTGATGAACGGCATGAAGCAGGTCGTGGTGTTGCAGGCATTCTTAGCCAGGTCGTCGATTTCGGAAGTGGGAATACCGATGTGGTAGAGCCATTCCTTGCAGACTTCTTCACCGGTACAGTCGCGCATCGCTTTCTTTACATAGTTGCCTTCCTTGTTGGTGGAAAGAGAGTATACCCAGATTAAAACGGAGTCCTTATTCTGTGCCTTGAACTGGGGCTGACGGTTAATGGTCCAGGAAAGATACCAGTTGTCGGTGCTGTCCTTTACGGTAACGATACCGCCGGTGGTAACTTTGCCCGCTCTCGGGTCTCTCTTACAAATCTTGATAATGTGCTGAATGATCTCTTCGTTGGAGGTTTCCACGGTCGCACTCATCCAGTTCGTTGCTTCAAAGTCATCGCAGAAGTTGTCGGGATCGCCGTATTCGCCGTTTACTGCCTGCTTGGCAATGTTCTTCCAAAGATCCCAGGACTCGCCGGCACCGTTCTTTACACCGGAAAGGTCGGGTTTGTGGGTCTGGTCGCCGTAGCAGGAAGTATCGGTGCAGCAGCCATTGGTAATGAATACCAGGTCATCCTCGGTCAGGCCGATTTCTTCTTCTTTGCCGTCCTTGAGGTAAACAATCTTCTCGGCAATTTTCTTGTCACCTACGTTTTTAATGATGACGTTTTTCACATCCATTCCGTATTCGATGCGAACACCGTGGGCTTCCAGATATTTTACCAGAGGAAGAATCATGCTTTCAAACTGGTTGTATTTGGTGAAACGGAGAGCGCTGAAGTCGGGCAGTCCGTCAATATGGTGCACATATCTGCAAAGGTAACGCTTCATTTCGAGAGCGCTTGACCAACGCTGGAAAGCGAACATGGTCTGCCAGTAAAGCCAGAAATTGGTGTCCCAGAAGGAGTCCGGCAGAACATCGGAAATCTTCTTGTCTTCCAGATCCTTTTCCGGTGTCATGAATAATTTGGAAAGTGCCAGTGCGGAAGCCTTGTCCAGACAGAACTTCTTGTCGGTGTGGGCATCCTCGCCGCAGTTGACGGAAGCACGGCAAAGAGAATAGTTAGGGTCATGCTTGTTTAACCAGTAGTATTCATCCAGCACGGAAACCTCCGGGGTTTCGATGGAAGGAACGTCGCGGAACATATCCCACATACATTCAAAATGGTTGTCCATTTCACGTCCGCCTCTCATGTAGAAGCCCTTTGTGATATCCTTGCGACCGTCGCAGCTGCCGCCTGCTAAGTCTAATTTTTCCAACAGGTGAATACGTTCACCCTTCATCTGACCGTCTCTTACGAGATAAAATGCTGCCGATAGTCCGGCAAGACCGGTACCGATAATATAAGCTGATTTTCTGTCAACGCCTTCCGGTTTCTCCGGATGTGCAAATGCTTCATAAGTTCCTGCTCCGTAATACATAATCATTACCTCCTGTTGATATTTGTTGGTTTTTGTTTCATGTGAATAGGAAAATCAATTTATTTTTTCCTTTCGATGGCTTTACTATACCTGTATTCGGGAGAAAGAACCATAGACAGAAAAATCCCCATGACTAAAAAATAATCATGGGGAAAAAGCTGTCAAAATTTTTATCATTCTGCATGTTTTGATAAAAACACGGTTTTATAACGGTTTGTCTTTGCGGAAACGGTTCAGCGCCATTCGGATGTCGTCCTGTATAACAAGAGTAAACCGTTCCACCAGGGTTTCCGGGTCCTGCTTCATGCCGTCTTTAATCCAGTCAATCATAATGCCGATGAAGCAATAGGAGTAGACCTGGGCGATAAATTCCTTATCCTCTTCCCGGACGACCATGCCTTCGGAAAATTCGGCAATCACACCTAAAAGAAGGTTGTCGGTCAGCGGTGTCAGGTATTTTTCCACCTGCTCCCTGCTCACACAGTGGTAAACATTCATAATAAATGGCTTGTTTTCCCGGACTGCATAGAAAATCTGTAAAAATCCTTGTTGCCAGGTTTCCGCCGTTTTCTTGCCCTCAAGCGCCTTGGTGGCATCCTCCAGACAAGCCCACTCCACCAGATCGTAAATATCCTTAAAGTGGTAGTAAAAGGTCATGCGGTTGATGCCGCAGTCCTCGGTAATATCGTTGATGGTGATTTTATTCAAGGGCTTCTGCAAAAGCAGATTCTTAAGGGATGCCTCCAGGGCACGTTTGGTAATCTGGGACATAAATCCTCCTTACCGCTCCATCTTCCAGAAATAAGCGCTGTAAGGGGGAAGCTCGCTGCCGCCTCCGAAATCGTGGGGCTCTCCGGTAATTAAATCCACGGCGGTGCCGCAGCCGGCATCAAAGTGTGCGGTATAGGGGGCAGCATCCGCATTGATGGCAACCAGCACGCGCTCGCCGTCTGTTTTTCTTTCAAAAATACATTGTCTGTTTGTCAGAACAACGGAACGGAAGTCTCCGTAATTTAAGGCATGGGAGTTCTTCTTGGCTTCCGCCAGCTTGGAAATCCATTCGGAAAGTTCATTGAAAACGGGAGCATCAAAGCACTTACGCAGAGCCGGGTCGCCCTCGCTTTTATTTGCTTTTTCGCCCCATTCGCTGCCGTAATATACGCAGGGGATGCCGGGCATGCCGAAGCAGAGGGCATAAATAAGAGGCAGATGCTTTTCGTTCTGCAGAATGCTTGCCACTCTGGTCACATCGTGGTTGTCCACGAAGGAGAGCAGATGCTTTCCTTTATAAAGCGTCCAGTTTTCCGGTCCGAACTGACGGAGCAGGGAATGGACGATTTCAAACAGGTTCATGCTGTTGAAACTGGAGTGCAGACCCTTGTAGCATTCGTAATTGGTAACGGAATGCAGCATGGAATCGTTCATCATGCGGTTGTAATCGCCGTGCAGCATTTCGCCGAGCAGGAAGAAATCCTGCTTTTTGCTGTCGGTGAAGCTGCGCAGGCGTCTGACAAAATTTTCATCCAGACAGTAAGCTACATCCAGACGCAGACCGTCGATGTCAAAATAATCAATCCAGTAGTTTACGGCATCTAAAATGTGCTCCACCACGTCATTGTTCTGTAAATTCAATTTGACTAAGTCGTAGTTGCCCTCCCAGCCTTCGTACCAGAGCCCGTCATTGTACGCATCGTTGCCGGAGAGATTGATATGGAACCAATTTAAATAAGGAGAATGCTCCCTGTTTTTTAAGACATCCTGGAACTGGTAAAAGCCCCTGCCCACATGGTTGAAAACGCCGTCTAAAACAACCTTGATGCCGTTTTCGTGGAGCTTATTGCAGACGTCCTTAAAATCTTCGTTGGTACCCAGACGGACATCAATTTTTTTGTAATCCCGGGTGTTGTAGCCGTGGGTGTCGGACTCAAATACCGGAGAAAAATAGACGGCATTGATGCCTAATTTTTTCATATGGGGAATCCAGTCCTCCACCTTTTTGATTTTGTGTGTCAGCACACCGTCGTTTTCAAAGGGTGCGCCGCAGAAGCCCAGGGGATAAATCTGATAAAATACACTTTCGTATGCCCACATAGTTCAGCCTTTCCGAGGACACAGTATTTCAGTAAAACAGAATGTGGCGCTCTTTGCAGTTTGTGCATGTCTATTATAACATTCTGAAAAACAAAGACAAGACCTCTTGACAGATAAATCTTCCGGTGATATATTCATAACGGCGTTATGAATAATGAAACGTCCAAAGCAAAAGTGCTATGGACAAAATGTGTGCAAGGTTTATATAAGGAAGGTGGATGCACTGGCAAAACAGATTGAAGGCGTATACGAACAGATTTTATCCTGCGCCATGACAGAGTTTCTGGAAAAGGGCTATACGGATGCTTCACTGCGGGACATTGCCGCCAAGGCAGGTACCACCACGGGCTCCATTTATACCCGGTTCGGGGATAAGAAAGGTCTGTTTGAAGCCATTGTGGGTACCCATTACAGGTACCTGACGGAGAAGTTTAAGAATGCGCTCGCGGAATTTTACAAACTTCCGGAGGAGAAAAAGCCGGAGCATATGGGAGAAATATCCCAGAACTGCATGAAGGAAATGCTGCAGTACGGACTGGCGCACCAAAAGGAATTTTATCTGATTTTATGCAAGTCGGAGGGCACCCGTTTCTCCGGTATGCGGGATGAATTTATCGAAGCGGAAATCAAGTCCACGGATGATTATCTGGAAACACTGGCAAAACTGGGCAGACCGGCACCGGAAATATCCCCGCACCTAAAGCACATTATTGTGACGGCGATGTTTAACGGTTTTTTTGAAATGATTATTCACAATATGCCGCCCAAAGAAGCGGAGAGCTATTTAAGAGAGCTTCATCTGTTTTTTGAAGCGGGCTGGGCCAAAATTATGGGACAGTGATGTCCCATTGCTTTTTGATTTGCGGTTAGCATAGACTAATTAGCATAAACTAATTGAAAAGGAGGTTTCTTATGAAAAAACAATCTAACCTGTCAAAGCTCATGGGCTATGCGGGAAATTTCCGTTTCCTCACATATGCCTCATGGATTTTATCGGGAGTCAGCGCGGCTTTCGCTTTGATTCCCTTCTATTTTTTATGGCGCATCATCAAAGAGGTGCTCACCGTTATGCCTGACTTTTCAAAGGCAGTCGGGCTTATCCATAACGGCTGGATGGCGGTGCTGTTTGCGGCACTGTCCCTTGTTATTTATATCTGCGCCCTGATGTGCTCCCATTTAGCGGCGTTTCGTGTGCAGGCAAATCTGCGGAAAGCCATGCTGCATCATGTCATCACCCTGCCCCTCGGCACATTGGAAAAGGAAGGCAGCGGCAAGGTCAGAAAGACCATTCAGGAATGTTCCGGCGCAACGGAAACCTTTCTGGCACATCAGCTTCCGGATATGGTGGGCGCTTATGTGACCCCGCTGGGACTGGTGGTTCTTCTGTTTGCGTTTGACTGGCGTTTCGGACTTATCTGCCTGATACCCATTGTGCTTTCCTTTGTGGTAATGATGGTGTTCATGACCGGTCCGACATTAAAGGTAAAGATGCAGGAATACCAGAATGCGCTGGAAGACATGTCCAACGAAGCCGTGGAATATGTGCGCGGCGTGCCGGTGGTAAAGACTTTCGGACAGACCGTTTATTCCTTTGAAAAGTTCAAAAAATCCATCGACCGTTACAGTGAATGGGCGATTTCCTATACCAAGAGCATGCGTATTCCAATGTGTCTGCTCACCATTCTGATTAACGGTATATTCGCGTTTATTCTGGCAGCTGGTATCTGGTTTACGAAGGGCGGCATCAGCACAACGCTGGTTCTGAATATTTTGTTCTATATTATCCTGACGCCCATTCTTACGGTAACCATGACAAAAATTATGTTCCAGAGTGAAAACAACATGCTTTTAGAGGATGCCATGAAGCGTATGGACAATATCTTAAGTTTAGAGCCTCTGAAAGAAACACAGAATGCGAAAAATCCCAAAGAAAACTCCGTGGAGCTTCGTCATGTATCCTATAGCTACGATGAGAGAACTCAGGCGCTTAAGGATATTTCCCTTTCCATCAAGGGCGGTCAGACCGTAGCCTTTGTGGGACCCTCCGGCAGCGGTAAGACCACACTTGCCAATGTTATCAGCCGTTTCTTCGACGTGAAGGAAGGCGAGGTGTTAATCGGCGGCGTCAATGTGAAGGATATCAGCAAGGAAAAATTGATGGAAACCGTTTCCTTTGTATTCCAGAACAGCCGTCTGATAAAAGGAACCATTTTAGATAATGTCAAATTAGGAAAGCCGGACGCTGCGGAAGAGGAAGTCATGACAGCCCTGCGGCAGGCACAGTGCATGGACATTGTGGAAAAAATGCCGGACGGCGTACATACGGTCATCGGAACAAACGGCGTTTATTTGTCCGGCGGCGAAGGCCAGCGGATTGCCATTGCCAGAGCCATCTTAAAGAACGCGCCCATCATTATTTTAGACGAGGCGACAGCATTTGCCGATCCGGATAACGAAGTCAGGGTACAGGCAGCTTTTAAGGAGCTGGCAAAGGATAGGACGGTTATCATGATTGCACACCGTCTGTCCACCGTAACCTCTGCCGACTGCATCTATGTCTTAAAGGACGGCAGCATTGCCGAACACGGTACGGACAGTGAACTGAAGAACAAAGGCGGCATTTATGCCGAAATGATGAAGAATTACATTTCCTCCGTAAACTGGAAAGTGGGAAAGGAGAGTGCGTGATGATAGAGAAATTACAGCATAGATTTGCGTTATCGGAAAGAGGCGCGAAGGATTTGGTAAAGGGTGTCGTTGCCTGCGCCGTACAGAATGTTTCCTTTATGGTGCCCGTTTCCCTGCTTTACTTTTTCGTAGGCGATCTGTTAAAGGGAGAAATTACACACGAAAGAGCTGTTTTTTACATAGTGGGCAGCCTGCTTGCACTGGCACTGATATTTGGGATTACCTACTGGCAGTACAATGCCACCTTCCTCGCTACATATGTGGAAACCGGAACCCGCAGACTGACGCTGGCCGAAAAGCTTCGGAAGCTTCCCCTTTCCTACTTCGGAAAGAAGGACCTGGCAGACCTTACCAGCACCATCATGGCGGATTGTACCTTCCTTGAAACGGTATTTTCCCATTTTATACCGCCGTTTGCGGGAGCCATTCTTTCCACTGTGTTAATCGCTGTCAGTCTGTTTTTCTTTGACTGGAGAATGGCACTGGCTTCCCTCTGGGTACTGCCCGTTTCCTTCGGCATTGTGTTTTCTTCCGCCAGACTGGCGGACCGTATGCAGCAGAAAGCCATGAATGCCAAAATGGCATGTGCGGACGGCATTCAGGAATGCATCGAAACCATGCAGGATTTAAAGTCCAACAATGCGGAAGCCGCCTACATGAAGGGGTTGGACAAAAAGGTGGACAATGTGGAAAAGGAAGTCACAAACTGCGAACTTATAACCGCCGTCTACATGACCTGCGCACAGCTTATCTTAAAATTAGGTATCGGAACCACAGCAGTGGTAGGCGCTTCCCTTCTGTTACAGGGGTCTCTGGATGTACTGACCTTTTTTATGTTTTTACTGGTGGTTTCCAGACTGTACGACCCCATGCAGTCGGTACTGCAGAATCTGGCAGCCATTATCAGCACCCGTACCAATGTAAACCGGATGAATGAAATTTTAGACCACCCTGTGCAGACAGGTGCAAACACCTTAAGCAACAAGGGCTGCGACATCTGCTTCGACCATGTGGGATTTTCCTATCAGGACAAAGAGGTGGTCTTAAAGGATGTTTCCTTTACGGCAAAGCAGGGTCAGGTAACGGCACTGGTAGGACCCTCCGGCGGCGGTAAAACCACGATTTCCCGTCTGGCAGCCCGCTTCTATGACTGCAGCCACGGTAAGATAACCGTAGGCGGCATGGATGTTTCCAAGGTGGAGCCGGAAACCCTGATGTCCTTGTATTCCATCGTGTTCCAGGATGTTACCCTGTTTAACAACAGTATTTTGGAAAATATCCGCTTAGGACGCAAGGGCGCTACGGACGAAGAAGTCCTGGCGGCGGCAAAAATGGCTAACTGCGATGAATTTGCCTTAAAACTTCCCGAAGGCTACCACTCCATGATCGGAGAAAACGGATGTGAGCTTTCCGGAGGAGAAAGACAGCGTATCTCTATTGCCAGAGCTTTCTTAAAGGATGCGCCCGTCATTCTTTTAGACGAAGCCACCGCTTCACTGGATGTGGAAAACGAAAGTGCTATCCAGACGGCGCTATCCCGTCTGATTAAAAATAAGACCGTTATGGTAATTGCCCACCGTATGCGCACCATTGCCGGTGCCGACAAGATTGTGGTGCTGAAGGACGGCGTTGTGGCAGAAGAGGGCACGGCAGAAGAGCTTTCCGCGGCAAACGGCATTTATTCCCATATGGCTGCATTGCAGATGGAAAGCCAGAACTGGACAATCGCGTAAGAGAAAGGAGACGGTAGTATGCGTGTTACGGCAGTAGCAGTCGGCACCAGAGGGGATGTAAACCCTCTGGTGGAATTGGGAATGGAAATGAAAAAGAGAGGGCATGAATTCCGAATTTTAACTCATGAAAAGTTCCGTCCCATGATAGAAGAAAAGGGTGTGACCTATCTGCATCTGGACGGCAATGCCGACCATGTGATGCAGTACATGGTGACGGATTATAAGACCTCGGCGGATTTTATGAAGGGGCTTATGAAGCTGAAAAAAGAAAGCCCTGCCTTCATGGAGCAGACCATGGAAGCGGTCCAGGGTTCCGATTTAATCATGTACGGCACCTGTGGGGCATTTGCCCGCCATGCGGCGGAATATTACCACATTCCCTGCGCCCGTTATTTTTACAGCCCCATGGATAAAACGGATAAGTATTCTTTATACAGTGAGGAATACGACAGCCCCAAGGTGGGAAAGACCTATAACAGCCTTTACAGCGGCATGAGCATGCTGACCAAAATCATGATGAACAAATGGCGGAAATCGGTGGGACTGCCCAAGTGGAAAATGAGTGACCGGTATCCGGTGATGGACGGCAGGCACCTGCTTACGTTTTACCCGGTAAGCCCGCAGTTAATGCCGCCCGATACTTCCTGGGACAAGGACACGTATGTGACGGGTTACTGGTATCATCCTGCGGAGGATGCGGCGCAGTACGAGATGCCGGACTCTTTACGTGCGTTTCTTGCAAAAGGCGAAAAGCCCATCTTTATTGCCTTCGGAAAAGCGGAGTCAGAAGAACTGGCGGAGTTGCAGGAGCGGACACTTACGGCAGCTAAAATGGCGGGCATCCGCGCCATTATCCAGGCAGACCAGATAAAAGAGGTGGAAAAGGTCAATACGGAGAAGTTGTATTTTATCGATGCGGTTCCTTACAGCTACATTTTCCCCTATGTAAGAGGCGTGGTTCATCACGGAGGCTGCACCACAAACGGTTTAAGCCTTCTGTATGGCTGTCCCACACTTGTTATTCCTCTGGCATTAGACCAGTATTTTTACGGCAGAATGGACAACAGGCTGGGAGCCGGGCCGGAACCCTTATATATCCGGAAAAAACTCTGCACCACGGAACAGATTGAAAGTGCCCTGCTTGACCTGGTGAGCGGACAGTACGACGAAGCGGCAAGGGAGATTTCCGCAAAGATGCAGAGAGAAAACGGTGTGGCTTGTGCGGCGGACGCCATAGAAGAATATGTGCGGAGATAAAAAAGAGTTTTGCTTTTTCATGTCTGTTCGGTATATACTGTAAGTAACTTGTGACTTCAAATGAAAAACAGCAGGAAAGGAATACTGATGATTATGAAAAAAAGATTACTTGCTTTATTATGTGCCCTGACTCTTGCCGTGGGCGCGGCGGCCTGCGCTACGTCCGGCAGCGGAGAAAACGAAACCAATGCGCAGCAGACGGAGGACAATAACAACACCGGCAACACACAGCAGACGGAGAATGCTGCCGGCAGCACCGATGCCGACGATGCAGCGGAAAATGCGGTCTACACGCCGGGCGTCCTGTCAAACCCTGACGCCAGCGAGGCGGCGCAGGATCTGTTTGCCTACATCTGCGACACTTACGGAAATGCTATTTTATCCGGGCAGCAGGAGTCAACCTGGATGGGCAGCGAACAGTACGAATTCGACTACATTTACGACAACACCGGAAAATATCCCGCCATCCGAGGTCTGGACTACATGAATGATGACTTCGACGGCGTGAACAGAAGGGCAAAGGAATGGTATGACAGAGGCGGTATCGTGACCATCTGCTGGCACTGCGGTTCTGATTTCTCGGGAAGCTGGAGCGAGTGCATGAACACCACGATCACCGACTGGGACAAAGCGCTTACCGAGGGTACCCCGGAATACGAAACCCTTATCAAAGGAATGGACAAGGCAGCCGAAGCACTGCAGGAGCTTAAGGAAGAAAACATTCCCGTGCTCTGGCGTCCGTTCCATGAATTTGACGGCGCCTGGTTCTGGTGGGGCAAGGGCGGCTCGGAAAACTTTAAGAAGCTCTGGATCATGATGTACGACCGCTACACCAATTACTGGGGACTGGACAATTTAATCTGGGTACTGGGTTATTCCGGCAACGGCAACGGCTACGCCGACTGGTATCCCGGAGATGCCTATGTGGACATTGCCGGCGCAGACTCCTACAATGACGGCTCCAATGCGGCATTGTATAATAAAGTAAAGGATGTGGTGGGAGAAGAAAGACCCATCTGCTTCCATGAATGCGGACGCATTCCTACCGTGGATCAGCTTACCACAACACATGCGGACTGGGTATGGTTCATGACCTGGCATACGGAGCACATTACCGACCACAATGATACCGATACCTTAAACGAAATTTACAACGACGATTATGTGATTACCCTGGACGAACTTCCCGATTTATACAATACAACGGAGAATCCGGCAGCGGAAAAATAAAACAATGAAAAATGCCAAAAAGCTCTTCTTGCGTGGACAGCTTTTTGGCATTTCTTATATGGACAAACAAATGGTTCTAAGATAAAATGTTGACAGAAACAGGTAGAAACAAGGAGGCTAAATCCTCTGCTCCTGCAGAGGCAGTCGCATTTTGCTGCGCAAAACAAGGAGGATTAATATGGCGAAAGAGAAAAAAGACGAATCCTTTATGGTTAAGCTTGCCACATTGATTGTGGATAAAAGGAAGGGATTTTATCTTGTATTTATCGTACTTTGTGTATTCAGTGTGCTGTGTATGAATAAGGTAAAGGTCAACAACGACCTGACGACCTACCTGCCGGATACCACCGAGACAAGGCGTGGTCTTACCCGGATGGATGAGCAGTTTATTACCTACGGCAGCGCCCGGATTTTAGTCTGCAACATCACCTACGATGAGGCGGAAAAGCTTTCAGAGAAAATCAAGGAGCTGCCCGGCGTCAGCATGCTTGATTTTGACGATACGAAGGATCACTATCACGATATGGAGGCGCTTTACTCCGTGACGTTTGATGAGGATGCGGATTCGGAAAACACCAAGGAAAATCTGGAAAACCTGCTTTCCGGGCTTTCCGGATACGATGTGTATTATTCTTCCGATATCGGACAGGAGGAAAGAGATGCCTCCGACCTGAACAACGACATGATTTTAATCTTATGTCTGGCGGCGGTGGTTATCGTGGCAGTGCTTCTGTTTACCTCCACCACCTATGCGGAAATCCCGGTTTACCTGATGACATTTATAGTAGCGGCAATTTTAAACAAGGGAACCAACTTCTGGTTTGGCACCATCAGCTTTGTTACAAACTCCATTGCCGTGGTGCTGCAGCTTGGTCTTGCTGTGGACTATGCCATCATTTTAGCCCACCGTTTCATGGAGGAGCATGAAAGCAAGGATGCCCGGGAAGCGGTTATCGTGGCACTTAGCAAGGCAATCCCGGAGATTTCCTCCAGCTCCTTAACCACGGTTTCCGGTATGGTAGCCATGATGTTCATGCAGTTCAGGATAGGTTACGATATGGGTATTATTCTTGCCAAATCCATTATCTTCAGTATGGTGGCGGTATTCTTCCTGATGCCCGGACTTCTGCTTACGTTTTCCAAAGCTATTGACAATACCCACCACAAAAGCTTCGTGCCGAAGATTACGGCAGTCGGCAGGTTCTGTGTGGCAACCCGTTACATTGTACCGCCCCTGCTTATCGTGGCGGTTATTGTGGCATTTTTCCTTTCCAATAAGGCGCAGTATGCATTTGATGTAAACTCCTTAAGCGCCAGCCGCATGAGCGACAATAAATTCTCGGTGAGCATGGTAAACAAGGAATTCGGCGAAGTCAACCAGCTTGCGGTTCTGGTGCCGAACGGTGACTACGAAAAAGAGGCAAGAGCCTTAAATGCCCTGTCCGGGCTTCCGTATGTCAAATCCTGTCAGGGACTTGCCAACATCGAAGCCATGGACGGCTATACCCTGACGGAGCAGCTTTCTCCGAGACAGTTTGCGGAAATGCTGGATATGGATGCGGAAATTGCCAATACCCTGTACTCCGCATACGCTTTGAACGACGATAATTACGGTGCTCTGATTGACGGTGTCAGCAACTACAAGGTACCGTTTATTGATATGTTCCTGTTTATTTACGACCAGAAGGAAAAGGGAAATATCACTCTTTCCGGTGATTTGGAGGAAACGCTGACGGATGCATACTCCCAGATAAAAATCGCTAAGGACCAGCTCATTGGTGAAGACGACACCCGCTTTGTACTGGAGCTTTCCGTCCCGGTGGAAGGCGACGAAACGGAAGCGGCACTGGAGGAAATCCGTAATACCGTGGCTCAATACTACGACGTAGATTCGATACTGCTGGTCGGAAACTCTACCAGTGATAAGGATTTGGGCGACTCCTTTGCAACGGACAATACCATCATTACCGTGCTGACGGCGGTATTTGTTATGATTATTCTGCTGTTTACCTTCCAGTCGGCAGGTCTTCCCGTATTGCTGGTTGTGACCATCCAGGGAAGTATCTGGATGAACTTCTCCCTGCCGTATCTCTTAAACGAGCCGGTTTACTTCTTAGGTTACCTGGTGGTATCGGCTATCCAGATGGGTGCGACCATCGATTATGCGATTGTCATTACCAGCCGGTATATGGATCTGAAGAATTACATGGATATCAGGGAAGCAGCTATTGAATCCTTAAACCAGGCATTCCCCACCATCGTAACCAGCGGTTCCATGCTGGTAGCGGCGGGATTTATCATCAGCGGTGTTTCCTCCAATGCAGCGGTAGCGGCAATCGGTCTGGCGCTGGGACGCGGTACCCTGACTTCTATTTTACTGGTGCTTTTAGCACTGCCCCAGACCCTGCTTGTGGGTGATATTATCATCCAGAAGACGGCATTTACCTTAAAACGGGATGTGACGAGAGCGCTGCCTGCCAAGGGCCGTGTCTTCATGAACGGTCACATCAGAGGCTATGTAAACGGTGTGCTGGACGGCGAATTCCAGGGTATCATTGACGGTGAAATGGGTGCGGTGGTGCGCCCCAGGGATTTAGTACGGATGGAAGGGGAAAGCACTATAAGAGATGAGGATGAAGGACCTTCGGCAGAAGAAACAGCTACGGAAGGAACAGAAAGTGAGGTGGCAGACCATGAAGAGTAAGAAGGTTTTGGCAGGTGTCTGCGCGGCACTCATTCTTTTACAGACCACATTTCCGGCACTGGCGGCAGAGGTTCCCACTTACGAGCAGTACAGGGGCGGCAGCTACCGTACACAGCAGCCGGATAAAGTATATACCAAGATAGAAATCGGCACGGAAGAGGAGCTGCGCAAATTCGCGGCAGATTGCAGCGTGGACGAATGGTCCGTGGACAAGCTGGTCATTCTTACGGACAACATCAGCCTGACCGGTGCGGATGAGCTCTGCATTCCGGTCTTCGGCGGTTATTTTGACGGTGCGGGACACCATATCAGCAATTTAGAAATCACATCCGCAGGCTCCGACAAGGGCTTGTTCCGCTATGTGCAGGACGGCGGTATTGTGAAGGGACTGACCGTGGAAGGACATGTAGCCCCGGACGGAACGGCAAAGCAGGTAGGCGGCATTGTAGGTGTGAACTACGGACTTGTGGAAAACTGCAGCTTTACCGGTACGGTCATCGGTGATACCAACGTGGGCGGCATTGCCGGGAGCAACGCGGAAACCGGTGAAATACGCCGTTGCAAGAATGCCGGTGTGATTTTGGGAGACCATTCCGCGGGCGGTATTGCCGGCAGTAACGACGGTACCCTGAACAACTGCGGCAACAGCGGTAAAATCAATACCTACAGTACGGAAGTAACCTATGATCTGGATGACTTTTCCGTGGACAATTTAGAGAAGCTAAACAGCACCTCCAATGTGGCTGCCCATACGGATACCGGCGGTATTGCGGGTATTTCCGGCGGCAAGATTTATTTCTGCGTCAATACCGGCGACATCGGTTATGAGCATGTGGGCTACAACATCGGCGGCATCGTGGGCAGACTGCATCAGGGGTACATACAGAGCTGCACCAATAACGGACATGTACTGGGACGTAAGGATGTGGGCGGTATGGCCGGCCAGATGGAGCCTTTTCTGGAAATCCAGTATTTAAGCGACAAGCTGCAGGAGCTGGACCGGGAAACGGACAAATTCCTTGACCTGTTGGATGCCACTTACGATGAAATCAGTAAGACGAGCAGGGATGCCACACAGATAGCCAGGCAGATATCAGGCAGCTTAAAGGGAGCAAATGCCGCCGGGAAAGAGCTTTCCACGGCAGCAGTGGATCTCTGGTATATTTACAATCAGGAGCTTGGCGGTGTCAGCAACGATATACGGAAACTGAATGATGACCTTGCCGACGTGTCCGGCAACAACGGCATGAAGCCCGACCCCGATGACCCACCCCGGGAAATATATGATATTTCCGGCAACAACCCGTGGGACGATATTTCAGGAAACAATCCTTGGTTTGATATATCAGGCAATGATTCCTGGCCGGATATTTCCGGCAATGATGACTGGGAAAGCTATAAAACAGCCCTGAAGAAGTTCGGAGAAAGCGCTTCCGGTCATATAGACACCATGACGGATGCCACAGAGAGCAGGGAAAGCGTTATAAAGAGCAATCTGGAATTACTCAACAAGAATCTGGATGACGCCACGAACAGCCTGGAGGCTCTGGCGGATCTGTTGGAAAAATCCGCGGATACAAACAGTGGGAATATGGATGCCCTGACAGAACAGGCAAGGGTTCTGCGGAAGCTTACCAGCGAAATCAGGGACGATTTATTCCGTTATGAAGGCATCTCTATAGAAGACACCTCCGACGAACCGGCAACGGACGGGGATGTGACACCGGGGGATCCCGGTACGGAAAAGGAGGTGGCGGATGAAGCACTTTACGATACATCCGGTTTCCAGAAGGGGAAGATCACTCTCTGTATCAACCGGGGAACCATAGAAGCCGACACCAACGTGGGCGGTATCGTGGGACAGATTGCCACGGAATACGATTTTGACCCGGAGGAGGATATCACTCTTTCCGGTGCGGAAAGCTTTGATGTGGAGCAGACGGTGAAGGCAGTAGTGCGTGACAGCCGCAACACCGGCAAGGTGACCGGTAAAAAAGACTGCGTAGGCGGTATTGCGGGAAAAGCGGATTACGGCGCCATTATTTCCTGCGAGTCCTATGCGGACGTTGAAAGTACCGGCGGCAGCAATGTAGGCGGAATTGCCGGTTCTGCGGATTATGCCATCCGGAGCTGCTACAGCATGGGCAATATCACCGGTAAAAATTATGTGGGAGGTATCACCGGCAGAGGCTGTGATATTTTCTACAGCTATGCATGCAACACCGTTTCCATGAGCGGAGAAGCGGGTGGCGGCATTGCCGGTTCCCTGAAGGATAACGGCACCATGTACGGCAATTATTATGTGGAAGGCGGCCTGGACGGTGTGGACGGCATCGGCTATGAAAACGGCGCCTGCCCCATCAGCTACGAAGAACTGAGCAATATGGAAAATGTGCCGGATGCCTTTACCTACTTCACGGTTACATTTATGGCGGATGACAAAGAGGTGGCAAAGATAAACTGCACCTACGGCAGCAGGCTTTCCGATTTGGACCTTCCGGAAGTACCGGAAAAAGAAGGCTATTACGGAAGCTGGCCCGAAATCGACGAGGCAGGCATCCGCAGCAATACCGTTCTCAACGCGGAATACAAGGAATGGATTGCCTCCGTTGCCTCCGAGGATACGGTGGAGGGCGGCAAGGCGGTTTTAATGGCAGCCGGAGAATTTTATCCGGGCGCATGCTTAAGTGTCACACAGGAGGACGGCGTGTACCGTTACCGGGTGGAAAATCCGAAGGAGGATACCGAGAAAGGCGCCCTGTATCAGGGAGAAGTTACCTTACGTGTATACTGTGAGGACAGCGACAACTGCCACATTTTAGTGGAAAAGAACGGAAACTTTGAAAAAACGGACTCCCGCGTCATCGGCAGCTACATAGAATTTACGGCAGATGCGGAAGGAACATTTAAGATAGGAGAAAACAGTAAAAACAGTACGCTGCTTATTACCGGCATTGCCGTGGCAGCGGTGGCTGTTATCGTGGGGATAGTACTGTTGTGCAGACATCGTCATGTGCGGAGAAACAAAAAACAAAAAGAAAACAACGATTAATATGGTAGAAGGGTCTTTGTGGAAGAACATCTTTTTATTCAGTGTTCCGTTGATGCTCTCCCAGCTTTTAGAGGTCATGTTCAATTTAAGCGACGTGGCGGTAGTCGGTAAGTTTGCCGACTACAAGGCGCTGGGAGCCGTCGGCTCCACAACCCTTCTCGTTTCGTTATTTGTGGGATTTTTAATCGGTATGGGGAGCGGTGTCAACGTACAGGTGGCGCTGGGCCTGGGAGCCAGGGATAAAAGAAATGTGGAACAGACCATCCATACTTCCCTGATTTTATGCTTTATTGTGGGTATGGCTGCCTGCATCCTGTGCTTTGTACTGGCAAGACCGGTGCTTACCCTCATGAAAACCAAAGAAGATCTGCTGGAGCAGGCAGTGCTGTATCTGCGGATTTATGCGCTGGGTCTGCCCGGTATGGCGGTTTATAATTTCGGCAACGGCGTCATGAGCGCCGGTGGGGATACCAGGCATCCGTTGGTTTACTTAAGCATTGCGGGCATTCTGAATGTCCTGCTGAATTTGTTTTTTGTCATTGTGATGCATCTGGCGGCAGCGGGCGTCGCGATTGCCAGTGTGATTGCCCAGTATGTATCGGCAGTGCTTATCATTGCCAATCTGCTGCGCAGGGAGGATGAATGCAATCTGTCCGTAAGAAAAATACGGCTGCATAAGGACGCCGCAAAATCCGTGCTGTTAATCGGACTGCCCACCGGCATCCAGAATGCCATTTTTGCCATCGCAAATCTGTTTGTGCAGATGGGCGTCAATTCCTTTGACACGGTTATGGTATCCGGCAACTCGGCGGCGGCCAATGCGGATACGGTTATTTTCAATATCCTGAATGCGTTCTACACGGCATGCGCCAGCTTCATCGGACAGAACAGGGGAGCGGGCAAAAAGGAACGCATGAAGAAGAGCTATTTCATCAGTCTGTTTTACGGTGCCGGAGTGGCTGCCCTTGCGGGCGGTGTACTGCTTTTGTCAGGCAGACAGTTTTTATCTTTGTTTGCCAACAACACCGAGGTTATAGATGCCGGCATGCAGAGACTGCGTATTATGGGCTTTTCTTTTGTGATGGCGCCGTTCATGGACTGCACCATAGCGGCATCCAGAGGTCTTGGCAAAAGCGTGGTTCCCACCATTATCGTGGTAATGGGCTCCTGCGTGTTCCGTGTCATCTGGATTTATACCGTATTTGCGTATTTCCACACCATTCCGTCCCTGTATCTTCTCTATATCTTTTCCTGGACGATAACAGCGGTTGCGGAGGGTATTTATTTTAGCATTGTCTATAAGAAAACCGTACAAAGGATGTAAAAAAGTATGATTTTTTATATTTAGGGTATGGTAATTAGTATGATTTTTTGCATTTGGGAAGTAAACTGAAGATGTCACAAAATATAACGTAATCTCACGAATGCTGGATAAATGTATGGAATTATTAAAACTTGTAATTGTAGATGATGAACCGATTCTGTTAAAAGGACTGGTCAATACCTATGAGTGGGACCGGATGGGCTTTCGGGTGGTGGGCACTGCCCAGAGCGGGGAGCAGGCCATCCGCATCATAAGGGAAAAGCAGCCGGATGTGGTGCTTACGGACATCCGTATGAAGCAGGTCACCGGACTGCAGGTCATGGAGGAAATCAAAAAAACAGGACAGGAATGTCTGTTTATTGTATTAAGCGCTTACAGGGATTTCTCCTATGCCCAGCAGGCATGTGAATTAGGAGCGTTTGCATACCTTTTAAAGCCCATTGAGGACGAAAAACTGCAGGAAACCATGGAAAGTGCGTATAAAACCTGCATGGAACAGAAAAAGAATGCGGAAAAGTTTGAAAACTGGGAACGGATGGTAAAAAGGGACTCTGTGAGCTTTTTGCAGGTGGTGGTGCAGAAATATCTGCAGGATCAGATACCTTTTGAAAAACTGACGGAGGTTCTGGAAACTGTCGGTCAGATGCCGGAAAAAGAAGAACGGTTCATTACCGTGGAAGCGGATATTGATATTGCCTATAAAATCACTAATGCGCTGGAGTACGAAGCTTCCCGTTTTGCCCTGGAAAAATTACTGCAGGAAAAAATCGGAAGCCGGTATTTTTTCTGGCATTTTCTTTCCGAAACGGGTGCGGAAATCTTTGTCGTCAAAACCAAAGAAAATACAACGGTACATGAGCTGAAGGCTTTTTTGGAGAACGCAAGGGAAGAATTAAAGAGTCCCGTGGTGGCATCCATATCCAAGCCCTACAAGGGACTTACGGGTATCCGGAAAAGCTATGAAGAAGCAGGAAAGCTGTTTGAACTGGCAACGGCTTCCGGGGGAAGCACCTTTGCCGTCAAGGAAGAATTCGGCGGAAAGGCGGCAAAGGGAGAAAATACGGAGGAAACCCTGCCCATTCTCGGTGCTATCCGGAAGAATGACGAAAAAAGCTTAAAGGAAGCCTTTATCCGCTTTCTTTATGCTCTGCCGGATGATGAGGATCTGCAGCGTCAGAAAATGCACGGCGTGATGCTGGAAGCGGAAATGGCGGTTGAGGACTCCTATGGTATGACGGAGGAGTTAAAGAAACAGTTTCAGAATTATTATTCCAATATGCAGAGCCTGCATGCCTCCAAGGAAGTGGATGTCTGCTACAAAATCCTGTGCCGGGCAGTAGAGCTTCGGAAGGAATATGCGGAAGCCCACGACATCAAGGGCGGCAAGGAATATATGAATGCAGCGGCGGCTTACGTGGAGGAGCATTTACAGGAAGAGGATTTGTCCATTGTTTCCGTTGCCACCCATATTTACTTAAACCCGGTTTACTTCGGCAGGGTGTTTAAGGAAACCTTTCACATGTCTTTTAAAAAGTACCTGCTGCAGTGCCGCATGGAAAAAGCAAAGAAGCTTCTGCAGAACAATGCAGAGAGCATCGGCAGCATCTGCGACCAGATAGGAATCAGCAATCCTTCCTACTTTGCCCATCTGTTTAAGGAATACACCGGAAAACTGCCCAGCGAATACAAAAAGGAATTTGACGCATGAGAAAGAAAAAAAGTGTATCGGGATTTCAAAAAAAATATTTAAGGTATACAATCGGACTTTTACTGCTGGCGCTTTTGCTGTCCAGCGTAGGAGTCTGGTTTTATATGCGCAGCAATATGCTGGTCATTGTGACGAACCAGTATGCTTTCCTGAATGAAAAGATGGGGATTTCCTTAGATACTTTGTTCCAGAAAGCGGATAAGGTTACGGAGGAATGTATCTTAAACGACCAGGTGCAGCAGAGCCTGAAGGCAAAGCCGCTTGAGGAAGTGGAAAAGAATTCTTTAAGTAAATATTTTGCCTATATCAATCTGGACCATGTTTCCGAATACTGTTACGTGGATAACAAGCAGAATCTGTATACACGTTCTTATTCCAAAATTCCCTATGCGGATTTTTCAGAAAGCGGTTTCTTGACCAGGCTGGGGGATTCCTATGCGGATACGGTCTGGTTTGTGGCGGAGGATACCTTATTCGGCACCGGGAAGGAAGCACTCTTTATCGGCAGAAAGGTACACAGCTTAGATTATGCCCATGAGCCGGGGTATTTGTTTCTGAAAATGGACAGCGAATTTCTGGACAGTATAAAAGAGGGCAGCGATTCCTTTACCGGGGAAGCCGCCATGGGTGTAATGGATGGCGGCGGCAACATCTGTGACTCCTGGTTCCCTGCTTCCTTTTCCCTGACGGAAAGCACAAAAAGACTGCTGGCGGACTATGCCGTAGAAGAAAAAAACGGCGTTGTGCTGCAGGGCGAAAGAGTGGCGGAGGGAATGCTTTTCCTGTATAAGCAGAAGCAGAGCGGCTTTTCGGTCTTTACCATAATACCGGAGCGGGTGTTAACGAAAGGCACCGGCAGAATTATGATGGTATTGTTTAGTATCTATTTTCTGGTTATTGCCATTGCGGTAGTCTTGAGCGTGTATTTTTCCAACAAAATTACCAGGCCCATTAAGGTGCTTAGCAGGGCAATGACGGAGTTCGACGGCAACGATTTTTCCCACCAGGTGCATCTGCATACCAATACGGAGCTGGACCGGATTGGAAATTCCTACAATAAAATGCTTATTAACATTGAAAACCTTCTGACGGAAATCAAGGACCAGCAGAAGGAGCTGCGTACCAGCGAACTGAATATGCTGATCAACCAGATCAACCCACATTTTCTGTATAACACGCTGGACACTATATACATGCTGGCACGTATTAATAAAGAAGAAACAACTATGAAAATGATTCAGGCACTTTCCAAATATCTGCGGCTTTCCTTAAGTAAAGGAAATGATATTGTGACGGTGGCGGATGAATTGGAGAATGTCAGAAGTTACCTTCAGATTCAGGAAATCCGAAACGAAAACCTGTTTACTTACACGGTGGACTGCGAGGTGGAGCCGGAGAAAACCTATGTTCTTAAGCTGATTTTACAGCCGCTCGTGGAAAATGCCATTAAATACGGGTTCCGGGAAATATACGAGGGCGGTATCATTGCCATCCGCATATACCGGGACGGGGGGGATTTACTGCTTGTGGTTTACAATAACGGTACGCCCATTGAGGAGGATATGGCGGAAAAAATCAATGCCCTGAACGAAAAAACGCTTTCCGAGGCAAAGAAAAGCTTTCCCAATCAGAAAAACGGTTACGGGGTTGTGAATGTACTTACCAGACTGCGTTTGAAATACGGGGACAACGTCCGCTACCGGTACCGGGCGGAGGAGGACGGCACAACATGTATCATCCGTATTCCCGGAGGAGGTGTACAGAATGAAGAATAAAAAAGGAAAAAGAACACTGGCACTGCTTCTTGCCGTGGCAATGGCAGGCGGTCTTTTGACCGGCTGCGGCGGCAAAAATAATAATAAAACCGAAGAGGAAAGCACAGAAGAGGTGCGTATTCCCATTATTTTCACAGTGGATCCTACCACGGGAAAGAAAAATAATCAGGAGCTGGCGGATGCCTTCAACAGGGCATACGAAGGAAAATACTATCTGGATGTGCAGTGGGTGCTGGAAACAGAAGAGGAATACCGGCAGAACTTAAAGCGTATGAATGTGACCGGGACCCTGCCCGCCATAATCTATGATGTGTGCACGGTACCGTCCTTTTACCAGATGATGGTGGAAGAGGGACGGCTCACCGATCTGACACCTTATTTAGAGGAAGATGAGAAATGGATGGCGGAAATCGAACCGGCGGTCTTAAAGGGATGCACCTATGAGGACGGAAAGGTGTATTTAGGTCCCATCAGCACGGCAGCTTTTACCTGTGCCGGTATGTTTTATAACGAAGAACTGTTCACACAGGCGGGGGTAGACAGCTTTCCTGCCACATGGGAGGAATTTTATGCCTGCTGTGATAAGCTGAAGGAGAAGGGGATTACGCCGCTGGCCCTGCATACGGAGGGTACCGGCTGGTCCCCCATGCTGATTGCCACGGCGGCAGTGGCGGAGGATCCGGAGGGAGCGGATTTTATGCGCCGGATGCTGCCGGAAAGCTATGACAACCCAAGCGGTTACAAGCTGGCGGCAACCCTGCAGAAGCTTTTCACCTACACCACGGAGGATGCTCTGCATGTGGATTACGATGTGGCGTACAGCAACTTTTTTTCGGGCAAGGCAGCCATGCTCGCCAACGGTTACTGGCTGATTGACCAGATCCCGGAAAACAGAGGGGATGAGATACGGTTTTCTTCTTTTCCGGAGCATACACTGGTGGCATCCCCGGAAACCTTTGGCTGGGCGGTTGTTTCCAGCTACCCGGATGAAGTTAAAGCGGCGGCAGTGGAATTTTTGAAGTTCCGGACAGAATATAATAAGAATGAAAAAGAAACTCTCTTTAACCAGGATCTGACAGACAAGCCACAGGTATTAAAGGATTATCTGAAAGCATTCTCCAGGGCAGATCAGATTGTTCCAAACTATCAGGTGAAATGGAATTCCATCCTACAGGAAGAGACACTGGGAGTTACACTGCCGCTTCTGGCGGAACAGAAGATTACACCGGAGAAGTTTGTGCAGATGGTGCAGGAAAGTGTGCTGGAATTTGAAGCTGAGCAGTAAGAAGATAAGGAATGATTCAGATAACAAAAAATAAACCTGTATGAAAAATCATATCAGGTTTATTTTTTTGCATTCGAGGTAGAATAATTGATAATGGATCTTTTACATTTCTGATAAGATAAGTATAACAAAACAAAGAAACGCACTCTTCCATGAAGGTGCGGATCATAAAAGAAATGGGAGGAATACTATGAAAAATGTAAAACGATGGCTTGCCCTTGGTATGGCAGCTATGATGACAGCAGGAGTTCTGGCAGGTTGCGGAAGCACCTCTACAGATACTGCAAGTGACAGCAGCGAAAGCACAGCAGCAGAAACAACAGAAACAACAGAAACAGCAGAGGCTACAGATGCAGCAGAAAGCACAGAGGCTTCT